>OFSE01000398.1_pt1 | contig 13337 bp, 32 predicted proteins | sample 1543261 | NCBI WGS metagenome assembly OFSE01 (sample SAMN07774225, study PRJEB24372) | wastewater metagenome | isolation source: Exp Tend VB 50WW | collected 2016-02 | reverse complement strand
GCTCTTCCTATCTCGCCTGGCCGGGCATGACTCGCAGGCAGGCGCGGCGTGAGCGGTCGTGTCCCGTACCGGCCGGGGCTGATCCGGTCCACGAGCGGCAGCGGGCTCGTTGCCGAATTCGACGCCGACCTGGCCTTGTGGCGTCACCTGTACCGGGTGTTGCGCCGCGCCGGTGTGCCCGCATGGAGGGCCCGCTACGACTTGTGGACGCTGGCGTTCGACGCTTGCACGGCCGCCGAGTACGTCTCCGTCCGGCCGTACCGCACCGAGGCGGGTGCGCTGTGACGGACGACGGGCGCATCTACCTCGCCCCGGTCGAGCCGACCTACCTGGCGCAGACCATCAAGGCCACCAGCGACCAGCACGCCGAGCGTGACCCGGCACTCATCGGGGACTGCTGGCGGACAGTGATCGCGTGCCTGATCGGCGCCGACGACCCGACCACCGTCCCCCACTTCGTGGCACAAGCCACCAGCTCCGCTGGGTACTCCCGCTGCTGCTGGGAGACGGTGCGCCTGACCCGCCTGTGGTTGCGGGCGCGTGCGCTCGACCTCGTGTTCATCGACCGCGCAAAGGCCGACGACCTCGGCGTCAGTTATGGACTCGACGTTTTCTCGGTCCGCGGCCCCTGGCTGCACACTGTCGTGGCTCGGCGGGGGGAAGTGGTCCACGATCCGGCGGGTGACGGCTATGCGATGACGGCGGATGCCGGCAACCCAGTGTGCGTGATCTGTGACCCATACGAGCCCGATCCCGACGCCCTCGTGTCGGAATGGGAAGCAGCTGAGACGGGTGCGTCGTGAGCCTGCTGCGTGTCGCCGTGCTCGCCCTCGCCGGGCTCGGGGTCGTCGTGGTGCTCGCCGTTGCCGGCGGGCTGGCCGGTCAGGCGATCGGCGCTGCAGCGGCACGACGGGCGACCCGTGACCGTGTGCGCTGCGCACGCCGGCCACGACAGGTGATCGACGGCTGGACCCAGCCACAAGTGGACCGTGAGGTGCGGGACATGTTCGAACGGGAGGGACTGCGATGAGCATTCTGGATATGCGGGTGCCGCGTGAGGCGGCGGACTGGCTTGACGCCCACGAGTGGGTGCGGGAGCCGGGTGCCGGTGTCACGACCGGGTGTCTGCACACGGCGCTGCTCCGGCCGTGTTCGACGCCGGGCGACAACGTGTTGTGGCATCACCTGATGCGCTGGCGGTCGTACACCGAGGCCTGGAATGACGAGCCCGGCCGACGGAAGGCGCAGGTGCTGCGGGTGTTGCGTGGGGCGGTGGAGCCGACCGAGGCCGAGATGGCCGACATGTTCGGCCCCCAATGGTTGGCGATTCGTGACCTGGTGCGCCGTGCAGCGGCGCTGACACCGGACGACGCAGGGGCACTGGGTGCCACCGGGGACGCCGCCAGGGTCGCCGCCGTGGACGCCGCGATGTACGCCGCCGTGGACGCCGCGATGTACGCCGCCAGGCGTGCCCCCTTGGTCGCCGCCGTGGACGCCGCCGTGGACGCCGCGATGTACGCCGCGAGGCGTGCCCCCTTGGTCGACGTCGTCGATGGGTGCGCCGTGGACGCCGCCCGGGCGCTGGTGGTGCGTGACTTGATCGGCCGGCACGGGTTCACCGCCGACCGCTACCGGACGTTGACCGGGCCGTGGGCGACCGTGATCGGCCCCGCCCACCCCGACGACCCGAAAGACGGGCTGGCGTGACCGCGGCCGAGCGTGTGTTGGACGGCTGGAGCGTCGACGTGGAGCGTCGGGCGCTGCACCACGCCGCCGTGATCGCCGCCGCCCACCGGCTGGTGGCCGAAGCGTTCGACGCCGACCCGACCCCGCCGCACGGGATCGTCCGGCCATCTGGGGTGATGCGGCCGTGAGCGCGGATCGGCGTCCGGTCACAGCGACGGCCCGTGTTGTGGAGTCGACGCCCGGTCACGTGACGGTGCGGGTGTGGGTTGGCCGTCAGCCAGGGTCGCGGGGCAACGCTGGGTCGTTGACGTTCCGCGCCGACGAGTGGGCGGAACTGTCCGGGTCCGGGCTGCTGTCGATCGGTGTTGAGCCGGGGGAGCCGTCGTGAGCGGGCTCAACCCAACCGACTACCGCGCCCGGTCCCTTGCCCGAAGCCGACAGGGCACCGAACCGCTCGACGCCCGGCAGCGGCTACTGGCCCTCTACGGGCTCGGCATCACCGGGGAGGCAGGCGAGGTGGCCGACGAGATCAAGAAACTGCTGTTCCACGGCAAGCCCCTCGACGTGAAGATCCTGCTGGCGGAGTGCGGAGACGTGCTGTGGTACATCGACCGGATCCTGCTGTCCATCGGGTACACGATCGAGGAAGCATTGCTGGCGAACGACGCGAAGCTCGCTGACCGCTACCCGGGTGGCTGGGACGCAGCGACCAAGCACTACGACCACCAGGACAGTCGGTCATGACAAGGGTGCAGACCGTCTCGGCACGGTGGCTCGACACGCTCTACCGTGAAGCGTTGGGCGGTGGAGCGTGAGCCCGGTCGCCGTGCTGTGTGAGTCGCGGACGGCGCAGGTCCTCGCTACCGCCCGAGCGGAGGCCGACGCCCGCTACCGAGCGGCGGTGGGGCGCACCCGACGCCGTGGTGACCGGTTCGCCAGCCGTGTCTTGGCGGGGCCACCGGAGGGCTGGCAGTCATGACCGTCGAAGGCGACGCCGTGTTCTCCGACTGTGGCCGGTACCGGTACCTCCTGACACGCCGATGGGGGGACGGTCCAGCAGCGACGTTCGTGATGCTCAACCCGTCCACCGCCGACGCCGCCACGGATGATCCGACGATCCGCCGCTGCATCGGATTCGCCAAGAGCTGGGACTGCGGCAGCCTCAACGTGGTCAACCTGTTCGCCTTCCGGGCGACCGACCCCCGAGAGTTGCTGGCGGCTACCGATCCGGTCGGCCCCCGGAACGACGCCTTCCTGCATAGCTACCTGCCCGACGGGGTGGCAGCGTGGGGCGCCCACAAGATGGCCTCCACCCGGGCGCGTGGTGTCGTGCGCGCCTTCGTCCGCTCATCGCCACTGTGGTGTCTCGGGGTCACGAAGGACGGGCACCCGCGGCACCCGCTGTACGTGAGAGCGGACGCCCCCCTGACCCCGTGGAGGACGACATGACCGAGGATCGACGTGTGTGGCTGGTGGTGACCGGCAGCTACAGCGACTATCAGGTGGAGTGCGCCGCCGCCAGCGAAGCGGACGGCGAACAGATCGCCGCCACCATCAACGCATCGGGGAGCGGCTACGAGGGCGCCCGCGTCGAGTCGGTGCCTCTCGTCACGCCGCCCGTCCACCCGGTGACCGTCTATAGGGCGTCGGTGACCGTGTGGGATGACGGCCGTGTCGAGCACCACGAGTTGTGGCAAGACACTTGGTGGCCGTGGGGGTACGAGGCGTCACGGCCGGTGCGGTGGCGGTGGGTGCGTGCCCCGATGTACGAGGGCAAGGGTGGCCGTCTGGACGTGACCGGCACCGACCGGGAGCGTGTTTTCAAGGTTGCGTCTGATCGTGCGGCGCTGATCCACGCCGACCCGGTGCTGGCCCGCAAGAGGGAGGCGACGGGATGATCCCGGTTCTGTCGATCCATCAGCCGTACGCGTCGCTGATCACGGCCGGGGTGAAGCGGTGGGAGACACGCTCGTGGCCGTGTCCGGCCAGGTATGTCGGGCAGCGCATCGCCATCGCCTCCACCGTCCAGCGGGAGACGTACGGGTGTCACTCGTGCCTGGTGCCGTCGTGCCGTCGTGTTGCCGCGAACACTTGGGTGTGTAAGCGGTGCGGCGACGAGTTCCACGATGACCCGTCCTGGCCCGGTGATCGGCCTACTGGATGCATCCTGGGCACAGTCGTCATCACCGACTCAGTGCCGATCAACGAAGCACCCGGAAAATGGACGGGACAGGCTCGCATTGACGTGCATCGTCCTGGGGGCTCGCTGACGCTCTATCGGGAGGAATTCCCACCGCCCCGCTCGTGGGCGAGAAGGACCATCTCCGACCAGTTGCCGTACGGGTACTGGGAGCCGGGCGGGTGGGCGTGGGAGCTGACCGACCCGCAGCCGACCACCGAACGATGCCCGTGGTGTCTTACCCATCCAGCGTCTGACAGCGGGCAGCCGCTGGCCCCCGCTAGCGACTGCCCGGTATGCGACGGGACCGGTCACTGCGACCCGATCCCGGTGAAGGGCCGTCAGGGCATCTGGCGATGGGACGGCACCCGGAGGCCGACATGACCGCCAACCCGTCGTGGTACCCCCATCCCACCCACCCGCACCGTGGCATCCTCGACCACCGTTACGACGATCACAGGGGGCATAGGTGGTCCACTGAGTGCGTCTGTGGATGGCGGTCGCCCGTAGAGGACTCCCGCGGTCTCGCCGAGGCCGGGCACCTACTCCACATCGCGTTCGCCAGCGGCAGGTTGGAGCCATGACCGCCAACCCGTACACGGCCCAGTGGGATGACCCGGAGCGTGTCGACCTGGCAGGCGGTGGCTGCGGGCACGGCGGCGTCGACGACCACCACGACGACCCGATCGCCACCGACCAGCCACGCGTCACCGTCGGGTCACGCTGGACCGACAGCCAGGCCGTCACGTGGACCGTGCTCGGGTTCCAGCAGGGCCGTGTCCTCGTGGATAGCGGTGAGGGGTTGCCGGTGAGGATCCATCGGGCCGCGTTCGGGACCACTCTGCGTCCGGCCGAACTCCCCGGGCAACTCGACATCTTCGGCGGTGAGCGATGAGCGCCGAACGGGCGCGATGCGCCTACATCTTCCCCAGCCGCCGCCGCTGCTCCAACACGGCCACCAACGCCCCATGGTGCCGCAAACACGACCCCACGACCGAGCACGGCGGTGAACGATGAGCGTCTTGTCGATCCACCAGCCGACGTGGTGGTCCGAGTCGGACCGCGCCGACCCGGCATCTGTCAAGATCGCTGACCGGCACTACAACCGTCAGACGCCGGGCTCGCCCCAGTTCGTTCCGCCAGGCCGCTGCTACGTCCTCCGGCACGCCACCGATGCCTTGTGGGTCACGTCGTGGCCGTACGCCGAGTTCGTCCGGCACGCGTGGCCCGGAGCGTGGATCAACAGCCTGTTCCGCAACGAGTCAGCGCGGGTGTCGTCAGAACTCATCCGTGAGGCTATCGCCCACACGCTCGGTCACTGGCCGGAGCCGCCGGCGCTCGGGATGGTCACCTTCGTTGACGGGGCCAAGGTCCGACGCAAGCGTGATCCGGGCCGCTGTTACCGCCGGGCTGGGTTCGAGCATGTCGGGTTCACCAAGGCGGGCTTGTGGGCGCTCCAACTGCCCGCGTCGGCAATGCCCGACCCCGCGCCGCTGTGCCCGACCCTGTTCGGTGGTGAACGATGAGCACGGTGCTCGCCGACACCATCCGTCGAGCCGCCCACGGCCGCCACCGCTGCGGGTGGTGCCGCGAGACCATCGCCGCCCGCGAACGGTACCGGGACCTACGGATAGCCGACTACGGCACCGTGTGGACGTGGCGTGAACACCTGGCCTGCTGCGACCGCATCAACGCGTGGCTGCGGGCCACCGGCGAAACCTGGTCCGACTACGAGGACAGCCACCCGAACGACATCTGGCGGTCCGTCCTCGAGCACGAGGACAGCCACCCGAACGACAGGCAGGGCGGCGTTGCCGACCCCGGAAGCCTCGAGGGAGACGCCACCCGCACCCCGTGTCTCGTACCGGCCGAACTCCCGGGCCAGTTCGACATCTTCGGCGGCGAGCGATGACCGCCCCTGGCGCACAAGACCCCCACAAGCAGGGCGGCGTTGCCGACCCCGGAAGCATCGAGGGAGATGACACCCGCACCCCGTGGCCAGCACCGGCCGAGACGGGCACTGCGAGCAGTGTCGATGGTCCCGCAGGCCATGACTGCGGCGATGCCCCGGGCGAGACGCTGCCCGATCGGAGAGATGGTCGGGCCGGTGCTGGCCCGACCATCGCATCACATTCCAAGCAACCAAGGAGAGAGCAATGAGGAAGATCCTGACTGCCGCGATGGCGCTGGCTGCCGTCCTGGCGGTACCGGCCGTCACGTCGGCGCACCACTCGACGCACACCGTCACGGTCGAGTGCACGGCCCCGGGCGTGTGGTCCGCTGAGGTCTCTGTCGTCTACCCGGTGGAGGGCGCTGGCTGGTCGGCTGGGCCGATGACCGTCACCGCCGGTGACGTGACCAAGACAGCGGCCGAGCCCGGCGACAGCGTCCCGTTCGCGTCGGGGCCGCTCACGGCGGACTCGTGGTCGCTGACGTTCGCCGTCCGGTGGGCGAACGGGGTGACGCAGCGGCCTGTGACGTTGACCGCGACTCGGCCCGACGGGTGTGTGCCGAGCACGACCCCGCCGACCGAGCCGCCAGTGACGACCCCACCCACCGAGCCGCCGCCGACTACCCCGCCGACGGACCCTGCCGTCACGACACCCACGACACCGCCGACGGACCCTGCGGTGACCACCCCGGGCACCACGCCCGGTACTGAGCCGCCGAGCACGACCCCCGACACCGACCCGGCCGGCACCACCCCGGCCACCGTCCAGACCGGCCCGTCTGTGCCGCCAGGCCCGCAAGGGACGCTGCCCGCCACAGGCCCGGCCGCAGCCACCAGCGCCATCGCCGCCACAGCAGCAGCACTCATCCTCATCGGGCTCGTCGCACGGCGGCTCGCGCGATGACCGCCACCATGCCCGCGCCGAACGAGACCGCCTGCCAGACCACGATCATCCACGCCGCCCGCACCCTCGGCTACCGGGTACACCACCAGCGGCCCTCAGTCAGCCGCGCCGGCCGCTGGGCCAGCGCCATCCAAGGTGACCCCGGATGGCCCGATCTCGTCATCTGCGGACACGACCGCCTGTGGGTCATCGAGCTGAAGCGGCACGGCGGCAAGCCGACCGCCGACCAGGTGTCGTGGCTGACCGCGTTGACGCGGGCCGGGGTCGACGCCCGGCTCGTGATCGTCCCCGACCATCAGCAGGCGCTCATCGACGAGCTCGCACGACACGCAAGGAGCACACCATGACCGACACCCTCGACCGTGACATCCTCGACGACCCGCCGAGCCCGGATGAGGCGGTGCCCGTCCTTGCCGACCACCAACGCCCCTACGCCGAGGACCGCGCCGACTGGGCGATGCGCCAGATCGCCCGGCTGCGCCACGAACGCGCCACCCTCGCCGACCGGTTCGACCGCGAACTAGAGCGGATCAAGCAGCGCCGAACCGACCGGCTCGACATCCTCAACCGCGAGATCGCCCACTACGAAGAGCCACTACGACAGTGGCACGCCGCCCTGCTCGCTGCCGGCGAAGCAGGCAAGACCATCCACCTACCCCACGGCGACCTCAAAGCCCGCACCGTCAACCCGACCGTGACCGTCGACGACATGGACGCCGTCGCCAACTGGGCTCGACGCGCCCACCCGGAACTACTCGCCGCCCGGGTCAGCATCCCCGAGCTACGCAAGGCCGTCGCGATCCTCGACCTCGTCGACGAGCCCGCGAAGGTGATCGACCCGGCCACGGGCGAGATCGTGCCCGGCTGCGCCGTCACCCCAGGCACCACCACGTTCACCGTGAGCCCCACCGAGGGGGACTGGTGACCGCCGACGCCCTCGCGGCCATCCCGGCGAAGTGGGCGTCACCTGACCCGGCCACGCTCGCCAAGCTCCCCAAGCCGACCAAGCGCGACGCCGAGAAGGGCAAGTGCGCCGAATGCGGCGGATGGCACGGCCTACCGGCGATCCACCTCGACTACATGGGTCACGCCGAGGTGACTCTCGCCCTGATCGACGCCGACCCGGCCTGGACGTGGGAGCCTCTCGCTCTCCACGACGGGCTTCCGGCGATCACCCGGGAGGGTTCGCGGCTGGTGATGTGGGCCCGGCTCACCGTGCTCGGCAAGTCGATCGTCGGTGTCGGCACGTGTGAGGCGAACAAGCCCGACCCGGAGAAGGAGCTGATCGGCGACTTCCTCCGCAACGCGGCGATGAGGTTCGGGATTGGCACGAAACTGTGGTCGAAGGCGACGGTCGCTGACCCGGCCGGCGGCGCGCAGGGTGGCGGCTACGAGCGCCATGCCCGTCATCCGCAGCGCCGTGATCAGCCCGACGGGGATCGGCTGACTGACGCTCAGCTGCGCCGCATCAAGGCGACGTTCCGCGAGATCGGCGTCACCGACCGGGTAGCGATGCTTGGCATGTGCGCCGACGCGATCGGGCACACGATCACGTCATCCACCGACCTCACCAAGCAGGAGGCCGCGAAGGTGATCGATCACCTGGAGCAGTACCGGCCCGCTGACGCGTCCGATCTGGTGGAGTCATGACCGTCACCCGTCCTGTCAACGCGAAGGAGGCGGACCGGTGGCAGTCGTTCTTGGCCGTGGTCCTCGTCAACTTCGACGCCCGCCGGCGAGAGGCTCGAGCCGCCCGGATCGCCAAGGAGTGGACGTGATCACCGGCCTCAAGTTCACTGTCACCTGCCCAGCCTGCGAGGTCCCGCTGCGGCTCATCAACCAGGCGAACAACGGTGGGGTGCGGCTCATCGGGATTCTGGTGTGTGACACCCACGGCGAGTTCATGGTGACAGTGCAGTTGTCTCGTGCCGGGACGCACGTCCAGAACCGTGGCCGGTTCTCCCGTCCTGGCCGCCCGAAGGTGAGCGCAGCATGAGTGACACCCTGTTCGACCTGGGCCCGGCCGTCCCGACACCGGCCAAGCAATCGCTGTCCGCCGACGCCCGACGCACGATCCGCAACCGGGAGCTGATCGCCGCCGGTGTCCACCCGGCCACCCGGCAGCCGATCCTGATCACCGGGCTCACGTGCGCGACGTGCGCCCACCACCGGGCCGTCACCCACTACACCAGCCGCGAGAAGACGTGGCACAAGTGCGACCTCCACCGGCTCGGCACATCACACAGCGCCGCATCCGACATCCGCACCTCATGGCCCGCCTGCGTGCTCTACCAGACGGGAGACGACCAGTGACCGCCGCCCAGCTCCCGTTCACCATCCCCACCCAGCCATGCCGGCCGGTCCACTGGATCTGCCCGCTGCTCGGCTGCCGCAACGGGGTCACCGTCGCCACCCGCACACCACCCCGCTGCCCACGACACGGCGCAATGATCCCCGACCCGGAGTGCAAGTAGGTGGCCGGATACACCAAGGTCACCCGCGCCATCTGGCAGAGCGACGACTTCCGATCGCTCACCATCGGCCAACAGTGGCTGTACCAGCTACTGATGACCCAACCCGACCTGTCCCAATGCGGGGTGTTGCCCATCACCGCAGGACGCTGGTCGGTGCTCGCCAAGGATGCGGACGCAGCCGCCATCCGAGCAGACCTCGACGTACTCGCAGCCACGAACTACGTCATCATGGACCCAAGAACAGAGGAACTGTTCGTCAGGTCATTTATCCGATATGACGAAGGGTACAGGGTACCCAATATTCGGATAGCGCTCATCAAGTCATGTGAATCCATCATCTCGAAGAAGCTCAGGACGCACGCGGCAGCAACCCTTGCGTACTGGTTCGAGCACGTCCGAGAGACCGCCAAGGACGGCAAGAACGAGGAGGCGACAACCCTTCCCGGAACCCTTACCGGAACCCTTGACCGAACCCTTTGGCAATCCCTGCAACCTGCAACCTGCAACCTGCAACCAACTCCAGCAGCAGCAAACGTGAGCGAAACGGGTCAAGCCGACCCGCCCGCCGACCCTGCTGCTGCTGCCCTGGAACTGTTCATCACCCACCGAACCAGGCAGGTATCACCAGCCAACCCCGGCGGATTCGCAGCGGACCTACGCCGCAAAGAGCCCACCAAGCGCGCCCCCAAGCTCGCCACCTACCTCGCCGCCAACCCCGACGCCACCGCCGTCGAGATCGCCGAGAACGTCTACGACCTCGGCCCCATCGACCTCATCGCCCTCGGCCACACCCCCACCCGGAACGCCCCATGAACCAGCCAGCCGCCTACAACCTCGTCCAACGCATCCAGAACTACTGGGGCCACACCATCGGCCGCGACGCCCAAACCGACTGGCTCGACGTCCTCGACCGCCTCCACGAAGGCACCGCCGGCACCGCCCTCCAACGCCTCATCGCCACCCAACCCGACCGCGCCCCCAGCATCGCCCAATTCCTCGCCGCCTACCGCGCCCTCGACACCGCCAGCCAACACCAGCGCATCGACTGCGACACCTGCGGCGGCGACGGATGGCGCAAAGCACACGCACCCGAATGCACCGACCCCAGCCACGAAGACTGCGGGCACAACTGCCCACTGACCGCCTGCCACTGCGACGCCGGCAGCCCGAACCGTGACGTGCTACGCCGCATCAACGAGCACCGCCCGAAGCCCCGCCCCGCGGTCGTGGCCGACCCGATGGCAGCCGCACGCGGCCGGGCGATCGCCGAACGAGCCCAAGGCGCGGAACGTGCCCGGCTCGCAACATTCCGCGTCGGCACCCACATCAACGACATCGAGGAGGCGTCATGACCCCGCATCGTGTCCAACTGTCGCGCCGCAAGGGCTGGCGGCTGCCGCCAAATTCGATCAACGTTGCCCGCCCGACCAAGTGGGGCAACCCGTACAGGGTGCAGCGCGCCGGACGGGACGTCCCACTCAGATACGCGGTTGTCGACCGGCAGGCGTGGATCGTGGTCCACCACGACAAGTGGGGGAACCCGAAGGGCAAATACGGCGGGTTCGCGTCGAAGGACGCTGCCACCGCGTTCGCCGTCGAGATGTTCGAACGTTCGGTGCTCGGGTCGCGTCTGGAGGTGGACGGTGAGCACACGGTGCGGTCGTGGCTCGCCGCACTCGCCGGGAAGAACCTGGCGTGCTGGTGCCCGCTCCCCGAACCCGGCCAGCCCGACTGGTGCCATGCGGCCGTCCTGCTCCGACTCGCCAACGAGACCAAGCCGTGATCCTCCCCCTTGACCGCGACCTGATCGCCCAATGGGCCGAGCACGGCATCCCGACCGACCCGTCCACCCTCGACTACGCCAGGCGTCTCGTCGTCCGGCTACTCAGCGAGTACGACGCCCTCACCGCCGACCTCACCGCAACGACCAGCGATGAGCTGACCCCGGTGGTGGCCTGATGAGCGATCAACTGATCGCCGCCTGGCGGCGGGTCGCTGACCGACCGGACGGCCCGCCCAGCCTCCGCATCGACCGCTCAGCGCTACTCGGGCTCGTCGAGGCCGCCGAACAGTTGCGTGACGAGCGCGACGAGGCCCGGGCGACCGCCCGACGCCTCGCTGACGCCCTGGCGGCGATGTCCTGCCAGAACTGCGACGACCGCAAGTGCATGAGCTGCGTGTTCCGCGAACACCACGCCGCGTGCACCGACGACTGCCCTGATTGCTGCCCACTCACGAACGTGCACAGTCCGTTCACCGCCCGCTACGTGCAACGCGCCGACGCCATCAACGACTACAAGCAGCAGACGAAGGACTGGACATGACCGCCAGGGCCTGCTGTGACCGGGTGCCGCTCAGTGACGCGATCCGGGCCGTCACCGCGGCGTACACCGACGCCACCGGCCGGGCATTGGAGTTCGCCGCGCAACTCGTTGCGAGTGGGGTCGAGGACCCGGCCAGGCTGCTCCGCAAGTGCGCCGCCGACGCACGCCTGCACGACATGTGGACCCCGAAGGAGACACCATGACCGTCACCATCCACTGCGACGGCACCACCGCCCGCGTGATCCGCGACGCCCTCGACCTCCACCAGCGGATAGCGATGGGCCAATGGCGCTGCATTGGTGACGCCGCCCCCAACGTCACCGGCTACCAGCACGGGTCCACCGGGCTCGGAGACGCCCTACTGCGACTCCGTGCCGCGCACACCATCGTCCCCGCGCTCCAACACCCGACCGCCAGCCTCAGCATCATCGCCGCCGGACCGGACGCCATGCGGGCCTGCGACGCCTGGCACGCCCTCGGCGGCGGCATGACCTCACGCCAAAACGACCGGCTCACCGACGCCAACATCACCGTCGAGATCACCCCCTAACGCGTAGCGACCCGCCCCCGAAAGGACCGGGCCACCACATCGGCTTCTTCGCAGACGCCACGGTAGCCCACCACCCCCCGAACGGAGCGGACCACCAACATGCACCGAGACCCACACGCCATGCGCATCGCATGGCGCATCGAACACCAACTCGCACCCGCCATCGTCATCGCCCGCACCGCCCTCGAAGCACGCATCGCCAGACTCAACGGCTGGAACACCATCACCGACGACCCCCACGTCACCACCAGCACCAGCGGCAGCAGCACCGAACGCCACGCCACCCAACGAGCCCAACTCACCGCCGACCACCAGCAACTCCACGACGACCTACGCGACATCGACCGCATGGTCTCCGACGTCCTCCGCATGTGCGGCCGCATGACCAGCGGCATCGACACCCCAACAGCCGACCTACCCGACGTCCCCGTCTGCATGGAAGGCCTCGCCGGCAAAGACGGATCCATCGTGTGGGGCGACCCAACATGCGCCATGCCCGCCGTCCGCAAAGGACTCTGCCAAGCACACTGGATGGCCTACTACCGGCACCTCCGAGACCGCGGCGTCGACGTCACCAAACACCACGAGCCAGCCCGCATGAGCACCATCCCACAGTGAACGTTCACGCCCGTGTATAGTGCCTACCGTCCGTGCAATGCGCCTCCCGACAGGTCGAGGCCAGCCAGGCAACACACCGCGGGACGGGCCATCGGAGTGGCCGCCGGGCTCATGCTCCGGAGACAGCGGGTTCGACCCCCGCTCCCGCCACCACCACCAGCAGGGGAGGCAGCGTGAAGCGCAAGCTACGACGACGCCTCAACCGCATCGAACGACGCCTCGCCGCCCTCGAACACACCGGCCCCGGTGACCTCGACCTCACCGGCGAACCACTCGACCCGATCCGAATCGCCCGCCACACCAGCGCCGACTACGCCACCTACACCGACGAGTGGAACCTTCGGGGCTACCTGTGAACACCAGCTGGTCCGGAACACGCGAGAGCTTCCCCCGCCCACTCCGCCGAGCCATCCTCCACCGCGACCCGATCTGCCGACACTGCCACACCCGCCAATCCACCATCGCAGACCACATCATCCCCGTCGCCGAAGGCGGAACCGACACCATCACCAACGGCCAAGGACTCTGCGACCCCTGCCACCACACCAAAACCCAAGCCGAAGCCCGCCGCGGCCAGGCCCGGCGCCGCAGCCGAGGCCAACTACCCCCCACACCACACCCAGGGCTGATCTGACCCCGAGGGGGGTGGGG
>OFSE01000397.1_pt1 | contig 13340 bp, 11 predicted proteins | sample 1543261 | NCBI WGS metagenome assembly OFSE01 (sample SAMN07774225, study PRJEB24372) | wastewater metagenome | isolation source: Exp Tend VB 50WW | collected 2016-02 | reverse complement strand
CGATTTGCAAGCGCAGGTTTTGGCTGATCCCTTCTTTATTTTTCTTGGTGAGCGCGTCAAGCTAATTGATACGCCGAACACTGGACTAATTGATCAATTAATAGGCGCAAAGAATGGTATCTACAATCTCGACAAGATCATCAATGATCCTGCCACCGGGATTTACTCTCAATTAAAGGGCGTTGGCCTTCGCGTGGGTGGCGCAACTACAGGTTACGCCACACTAACCGAACTCAAGGCAGATGCGGTAAGCGCGTCGGCAACTTATACCGATCAAACAAGGGCGGCGCTAGGCTCGCAAATCAGCACTGGTGACGCAACAGAAAAATCAAGCCGAGTTAATTCAGATAGCGCACTCACGAGCGCGATTAACACTATTTGGTCAGCGGTTGGCGATGGCTCTGCATTAGCAAGCTCCGGCACTAACACTGTTACCACAAGAAATGCCGCGACGGCCTCTGCATGGAATCAGGTGCAGGCAACACTCACCGACCCAAGCACAGGCAGGATTATTACTGGTGTTGTTGGTAGAACGGAATTTACGGCCACTAATTCAAAAATTGCTGGCTTGAGTGCGCAGTACACAGTCAAGATTGATGCAGGCGGCTACGTGGCCGGGTACGGATTAGCATCTGGCCTTGATATCAATGGTCGCGCAACTTCGCGCATGTACTTTCGAGCAGATACCTTCGCCATAGGCTCGCCAAGTGGCACGGTTGACCCTCTTACCGGGTTGAGTAGTGGCGCTTCTGTGCCATTCATCGTTAAAACTGTGCCAACGACAGTTAATGGTCAATCCGTCCCGGCTGGCGTGTATATGGATAGCGCCTTTATCGCGAATGGCTCCATCGATAACCTGAAAGTTGGTGTAGCAGCCATCAAGACGGCAAACATTGATGATTTGGCGGTGACTACGCTCAAGATAGGTAATAACTCTGTCACGGTTCCCGCTTATATGAATGGCTTTGGCGGCACGGTTCACCCGGCAGGTGGGGCGATGCAGCGCATAGGCTTTGTACAGGTTAGCTACCCGGCTGATGTCTCAATCGTAGGGCTTGTTACATGGCAAGGCGCGTGCGGCGGTCAAAACACGAATACGCGGGCGGAAATTCGCATTCGCGGTGCTGGCAACATCATGGCGCAATCAGATTCGATGATTGCTAACTACACTTCATCGCACGCCGGATCAGGTAAGGTGGAGCTTGGTGCTGGTAGTTATCAGATTGAATTTTGGGCGGGCAACGACTGGACAGGCGGAACGTACACGCTGCGCCAATGGTCGTGCACGCTTCTTGGAGTGATGAAATGATTTTTACCCAACATGACGATCAAGGAAGAATTATCTTTCATGGCGATGTGCCAGAGCATTTAATAGATATGCAAGGCAATAATGTCTGCCTTGGCGCTGAAAGTCCGGAAACGCACTATGTAGTGAATCGGGCATTTGTTAAGCGAAATCCAAGTCCAGTTAGGTTGCATGGCATGTCGCTTCAAAATATGCCCGTTGGATCGGTCATAAAAATAAACGGCGCTTCTTACCCGGCAACAGATTCAGTCTGCAATCTCACCTTCACCTATCCCGGCACGTATCGCGTAGCGGTAGAGTGCTTCCCCTATTTGGACTTCACGACGGAGTTTGTTGTATGAACCTCACTCACACAGAAGACTATCGCGTCTTGCGTTCGGCTGAATATCCTTCGCAAGCAGAATTTGCCGATGCAAGTTACTGGCAGAGTCGCGGCGATGACACAAAAATGCAGGATTATCTAGCTGCCTGCGAGGCCGTCAAACTCAAATATCCAAAGCCGAAAAACTAAATTCCAAGTTTTTTAAAGGGCGGACATAAAATCAAGTAATAACCTACTTGAGAGTGTTTATGTCTGATTTTTGGCAAATTCCAGCAATTTTTGACGTATCTAGCATCGCTAAAGCGCTTAGTGAGCGTACTGATTTATTTGGGATTCACAATCAGCGGGCGACAAGCTACAACTCGCCTCATGCGGCCATGTCCGACATTTGGATTCGATACAACGATTTCTACAACTTTGGCGAAAATTTTCACGACGAGCACGAATCCGTTTGGTATCCGGCATATAAGGAACTGCCATCACTAAGCACAATCATCTTCAACCTAATGCATTTGGTTGAGGGTGAGCGACTAGGCGGCGTATTGATTACCAAGCTTGCGCCGGGCGGCGCGATAGCCGAGCACGTCGATTCTGGTTGGCATGCCGACTACTACGAAAAATTTTACATTCCTATTGCCGTCGAAGATGGTGCTGTATTTTCATTCCCTTCCGGCGACATCAAAGCGCAGCCGGGCGAGTGCTACTGGTTCAATAACGCCGTTCCGCATAGCGTTAAAAATAACTCAAACTCTGACCGCATTTCTTTAATCGTTTGCATTAAAACGCGGCTATTTGCCCATTAAAAACATGATTGAAATTGACCTCAATATTCAGCATTACTTTTGCGGTGGCGTGTACGCCAAGCGCATGACCTTGCCTGCAAATCACTACTCAACAACGCACAAGCATAACTTTGACCACATGAGCATTTTGGCGAGCGGTGCGGTGGTTGTTCAAACAGATGGCAAGTCAACATCCTATGTTGCTGGCGATTGCATTGAAATTAAAGCCGGGATTGAGCACACGATTGTTGCGCTGGAGGATGCTATTTGGTTTTGTATTCACGCGACAGATATCACCGATCCCGAAAAGATTGACGAAACTTTGATTGAGAGGGGTTAATTATGCCTTGGTCAGCAGCAGCAGGAGCCGGAATAAGTGTTCTCGGTGGATTGTTTGGAAAGAAAAAGAACAAGCAGGCGGATGCGTCCCAACAAGCGGCAGCAGAAGCGAACAAGATTCAAGCGCAAATCGCAAAAGATCAATACGAGGACTACAAGACCACATATCGACCTCTTGAGCACTCGCTTGTCAGTGATGCGCAAAACTTCGACACGCCAGAGAACTACGAAAAAGCAGCGGGAGATGCGCAATCAACCGTATCCACGCAACTCGGCCTTACGAAGCAGCGCCTATCAAGAACGCCGGGGCTAGACCCATCAAGCGCGGCAGCACAAGCGGCCAATGTAGAACTTGAAGCCAAAGGGGCTGCACTTGGCGCAACAGCGCAAAACGCGGCGCGAACTGGCGTGCAAGATAAAGCATGGACGCGAAAAGTTGATGCTGTTGGCTTAGGAAAGGGCTTGGTAACAAACGCAAACTCAGGTCTTGCAAGTGCGGCGGCGGGCGCAAATCAAATCGCAGCACAACAACTGAAGCAATCAAACGATACATCTAGCGGCATTGGTAGTTTGCTCAGCGGTGTTGTTGGCGGATTAAAAAATGCGAATTTGTTTGGGTAGTGGATCAACTGGCAGTTTGGTTGCACTCCCCACCAACACAGATTGACCTAAAAAACCTCGTAATAGCATTCTAAGGAAATAAATCGATGGGCATTAATTTTGGCGGCATTGCGGCTGCGTATAGAGGTTTCAAAGAAGATCAACTACAGCAAGCGGATGAGGCGCGGCGAGCTAAGGCAGATACTCGCGCCGATCAAGATCACGCATTCCAAGAGGAGGCGCGTAGCCGCAATCGCAAGGAGTGGAAAAAAACCGACGATATTGAGTCGCGCAAACAGGCGGATATCGCTGCAATTGCCGCAGAATTGGACGAAGAAGGTAAGGCCGTAGAGGCTGCCCAAGACTCACAGTCAGACACTAATTTTAAGGCTTCACTCGTTGATGCGGAAGAGCAAGGTACGCCCTATATCGGTGAAGCAAAGGGCATTCCCAAGCCGATAAAATTTAATGACGTACTCTCTCGTCAGCAAAAATTACTTCAGCGCCAACTTTCACGCGCAGACATTGATCCTGCTGCCTATGCTGCGGCGAATGAGAGCATTAATAAAATGCAAAAAGAGGGCGTGAATGATGCGCTTGAGCTTTTTGCGCAGGGGCGATATCAGGAGGGACTTGATAAATTCAACTCAACTGGATCGTATCGCGGTTCGCGCTTGCTGAGTGCAAGGCAAGGTGAAACTGACTTGGGCGGCGTAAAGCAGCCTACGCATTTTGTGACGGTCACTGGTGCTGATGGTAGGCCGATTGAGATAGATACGGCGCGTGCGCAGTTCCAAAATGCATTAAGCCTCAAAGATCGTCTTGCGCATACCGACAATGTTCTCAAGACAAACGCGCAGATTAAGCACTATGCGGACACCGCAAAGCATGGCGAAGGCCAATTGAAAATTAGCCAGCAGCAAGCCGATACGCAAGAGCGCTACAGAGCCGATCAGGCGGCAAACATGCGCGAGCAGCGGCGCTTGCAGGAGCTAAGTGCGGCAAATGGTGGGGCGAGTGGCGCTGCTAGAGCGCCAATTTGGGATAAGGATGCAGATAAGCGGATCGAAGACCTCTATACGTCAAAAGACCCAAATACAGGCGAAAGCAGTGTAGACACTTCCGGCGCTTTATTTGCTAAGCGTGCTGGTCTTTATTTGTCTTATGCAAATGGTGGCGATACATTTAGCGCGGCAAACAAGGCAAAAGATCAGGACAATAAAATGAAGCTTGCTGCGGGAAATGACCCCGCAAAACTTGCCGCACTCAGACAGCAGTATCTATCCATTTTGTCGCAAGCTGGACAGCCTAGTAGTGCTGGTTCCGTGCCTAGTGTTGCGCCACCACAGGGATCGGCGCAAGTGGTTGCAACTCCGCAGCCACAAGTGGCAAAAATTATTGACGCCGGAAAAGGAATACCGAAGGCAATTGCAGAAAATCCGGCAATGCTAAGGCAGGTTCAAGACGCTAGGGATAGAGAGGCAAAGATAGTTGCAGATCGCCAAGCAAAAGCCAGTTCTGAAGCCAATAGATTGGGCGGATTGAATGCGGATATCTCAGGGATTACGCCAGAGATTGCGGCATCGCTTGATGCCAAGAGCGCAACGAGCGTATATCAGAAATACCGCGATGTGTTGCCAACGCAAGTAGCAAGAATACTTATTGCAAAAATAAATGAAGATGCTGGCTTGCAAAGTAATGCCTTTAACTAATCAAATACGATGACCACAAAAAAACCGCAACCAGATTATTTAAGCGCAAATTACGGATCACCAAATGTTGATGCCGCAGATGCTTTTATTGACTCACTAAAGCCACCCGCTCCGCCAAAAAAACCCGCAGGCGTATTGCGCACGGCTGGAGACCTTGCCATTAAAGGCGCTCAAGGTGTTGTTGATCTTGGTGCTGGCGTGGTTGGTCTTGGAAGTCTTGCAACTGGCGGCGCAGTTGGTGAGGGTATGCGCGAGCTTGGTTACGACCCAAAGCGCACCAATGAAATTCTTGGTGAGTACCTTAGTGATAGCCAAAAAGAAGCGGATGAGGCTGTTTCTAATGCTGATGGTTTTGTTGATGCGATTGTTAAGGGTGTACAGAATCCGCGCTCTATTGCTGGTGGCATTGCGCAATCAGCGCCGGGCATGCTTGGCGGCATGGGCGTTTCTGGCGCGGTAGCGCGTCGAGTAGCTCTTAAAGCGGCACTTAATACAACCGAGGGTGCAGCAGTAAGCGCAGCAGAATTGGCGGCAGGTAGGACGGCGGCGCAAGCAGCAGAGGCGGCGCTTAAAACTGGCGCAGGCAAAGAGGCGGCAAGCGCAGCGCTTAATGCAAGCGCTACCAAGTTAATTGCGGTTGGCGCTGTCACTGAGGGAGCACAATCGGCAGGTAATATCGCTGATGAAGCGCAAGCGGCTGGCAGAAGTTGGGATGATTACGCGCTGCCCGCTCTAGCGGCTGGCGCTGGTACGGCAGCGATTGGCGTAGGCGCTGGCAAGCTGCTTGGCGACTCCGCAACTGAGTTGGCTACTGGCGCAAGGTCGGCAGGCGTTAAGGGTAGCTTACCCGCTCGCGTCGGCAAGGAGTTCTTTAGCGAAGGCTTGCTTGAAGAAGCGCCACAATCGTATCAAGAGCAAGTTGCAAGAAACTTTGCATTGGACGAGCAAGACAGAACCAAGGGTGCTGCGGCGGCGGCTGGATCAGGCTTGCTCGTTGGTGGTGTGCAAGGTGGCGCATTAGGCGCTATTCAGAGGCATCATCCAACTGTATTAAAAGATACAGGCGTTTTATCGCAAGCGGCAAATGCCGGGCAGCAGGCATTGTCAGACAAGATCAACGCCGCATTGCCAGTTGATGCAGCACCAAGAGAAAATCCGTCATTGCCAATTTCTCCATTGGTCGATGCGGCACGCGGCAACAATGATGCACTGGTTAATCAGTTGATGCGACCTGAAAACGCGCAAGCTCAGCAGATTGACGATGGCTCGCCGCAAAACTTTAATCAACTGCTTGCGCGTAACGCACAGGCAAATCAAGATCAGCAAGAGCAAGCACAAATTGATGCGGAATTTAAGCAAGAGCAGCTTGATCGTTTGCGTGCGAATGCGCCACAAAAGCCCACCGTTCCCGCACCTACAGGATCATTTGGTCAAGTCAATGAGTTTGCCAATCTAGCCGATCAAGAGAGAAAAGATCAAGCGCAACGCATTGCGGAGATTGCGCAGAAAAACAAGTTTGCGCAAGAGCAAAATGCGCGTGCTGAGCAGGAGGCAGCGCTAGCCGGGCAAATTGCCGATACGGATGCGCGGGTAGCTGGTGCCGATCAGCAGCGCTCGATGGCGACACGATCAGGCATCCTGTCTGATGTACTGTCATCGCAAGAGGCGGTAGGAAAAACGCCCTCAGCTATTGCGCGACTATTTCAGCGCGAACTCGAAAAGAGCGGCCACAAAAACACCAAGATAACACCCGTTGATTGGGTGGCGATCAATAAGCGTCACGATGCCGAGGCGGCATTAAGTCAGGCCGAGCAAGAATATTCAGCGCCCAATGAATTGACGGATGCCGTGCCGGAAAAGCGCGAGGCAAATGCGGCTGATGCTGGTGTTAATTTTAAGGCCGTGGACGATGCGATTGCGCGTGGCATGGCACTTAAAACACCTAACGGTAATGTGCTTCACAAAAAGGGATCGAGCAAGATATTCAAGCTCAACCCGGCACAGCGCGAGCATTACTTAAAGTCGATTGCAGCAACGGAAAAAGCGAAAGCATTTGATGAGGCTGCGCACCAATCGGCCACTTCGCCTACAAACGACATTCCGCAGCCAACAGAAGCACAAAAAGAGGCTGGCAATTACACCAAAGGACATGCCAGCATTCACGGCCTCAATGTCACTATTGAGAACCCGGAAGGTTCTACACGCTCAGGCGTTGACCGCGACGGCACGCCTTGGGAAACCAAGATGGAGCATCACTATGGCTATATTAAAGGCACTATCGGAGCGGATAAGGATCATATTGATACCTTCGTTGGGAAGAGCCACGCAAGCAATGCAGTTTTCATTGTTGATCAAGTTCACCCGGACACAGGTACATTCGACGAACACAAGGTTATGCTTGGGTTTAATTCGCTTGAAGAGGCAAAGGCCGCATATCAAGCCAATTATGCGCAAGGCTGGACAGGCGGCAAGAACGCCACGGAAACAACGGTTGAAGACTTTAAAAATTGGCTGAAAGAGGGCGATACGACAAAGCCGTTTGCGCCGATAGCCAAGGAGGAGGTTAAGAATCTATATAGAGATGGCGAATTGCTGTCAGCAGATGAATTACTCCAATACTACCTACAGGAAATTAAAGGCACTGAGAAAGGCGTCATTATTCCAAATTCTCGCTTTGAGATTGGCTCAATTGACGAAAATACGGCAAATGAAATCGCTATCTACATTGATGGCTACACTGGCTCTCAGAGGAAATTGAGGGTATCTGGCCGCACGCTAAAGCATGTTGAAGAAACTCGCCCGAAAATAGCGCAGGAAATAATTGAAAATTTGCAGGCGTATTTTGTCAGTCCAGATGAGATTTTACCAGACCCAAAACATCAAAATAAACGCGCTCTATTGGTTCATCGTGCCAGCGATTCAAAATTGAAGAATCACGTTGCAACAATCGAGGTAGAGATAGAAATTGAAGTAAGCGATGGATTTATCGACATCGTAACGATAATGACATCGCCAGATAGATCGCTGAAGGAGGCGAGGGCATTAAAAGAAAACTGGCGGGAGGGACAGCAAATGCCTTTCGGCTATTCCCCTCATCCTATTGCTACCGAAGTAACTCACGCGGAAGCTGATTTGCCGAGCGTTCCGCCAGTTGAATCAAGTGTAACGCAAGAAAATAAAGAAGTCAAACCGCCAATAGGTCAAGACTTGCGCAAGATGACCGTCTTGCAAATGACGGACGCGCAGCTATTGGAGACTTTAGAAAAGCACCCTAATCGCGAAAAATCCGTCCTAAAGCAAATGGAGAAACGCGGTATTGCCGATCCACGCAAAACTGATGACGCGCCAACCGAAAAGCAAGCCGAAGCACCAAAGCCAGCGCCGCAAGGCAATCGCAAGCTTGTTGTTAAATCAAAGGATGAGCTGCGCAGCGCTTTGAAATCTGGTGCGGTGGCCGATCTGCCTAGTGGTGATTGGGTGCGCGTTACTGAGGATGATCACGGCTGGAATTTTCATTATTCCTATGCGGATAACCATAATATTTGGGCATCGGGAACGATGCGATTCGTTCCCGGCGCAAAGGTCGTTCAGTCAAAGGAGGCGGCAATTGAAAATGCTATTGAGGATCAATGGGATTGGCGTTGGGATGCAAAGAAAAAAGACGTAGAGCCTAAGCCCACTAAGCAGGAAGATGCGCCCGCGCCGCCAAGTGCGCCATTAGAAAAAACCAAAAAGGAACTTGCCGCCGAAAAGGTGAATTCTGGCTTAGCGGAGTTATTCGCCAAGCTTGGAGACGGCACGCAATTAAAAATGATGCCGGAGCAGCGGCGCAGCCTCATGCCTATCTTAACGCAAGTTTTCGAGGGTGCGGTTGAATTGGGCTACGAGTCATTTAAGGACGCGGCGAAGTATGTTCTTGGTGAAATGCGTAAACTTGGCGGCGCTGGATTTGCCGATCAGTTCAATCTTGGCGAACTCAAGGGTGCGTATAACAGTCTATCGCCAAGCGAGGAAAACGAGGTTGCCGCCACAAAAGTTCGATCTATTGATGAGATAGATCAGCACACCTTTGCATCAGAAGAAGTCGTCGAGCCAGAAAAGCCAAGCAAGGCACTTGCCGACATTCATGTGCTGGTAAAGATTACCAATGCCGATACCGGGCAAACGTCGCGCCTTAAATCTACTGCAAGCGCAGCACTCGCAAAAATTGATGCGGTCATTGCCGGGCAACCAAAGCCGAAAACCTCACTATCTACGCTGGATGATCGCATTGACACTCTTGAAGCGCTCATTAAGTGCATGAAGGGCTAAGTATGTCACTCAAACTAACGCAAGCTGAAATAGATGCTCTAGTGAAGGATGGCGCATTGCGCGAAGAGGATGGTCGCCGCATACATAAAATGTCGCCCATTAATCGCGCAAAGACTGTTGAAGTAAGCGACATCATTGAGGATATTGTAGCGCCCACTAAAGAGCCGGAAAAGCAAGATGTACCTAGTGATTTTGGTCGTGCAATTGATTCTATTGCAACCGCGATTCGAGACTCGAAAGAGAGCGAGTCTGAGTCGAGAACTTTATTTCAAGATATTTTGAAGACAGCCTTAAAATCAAATGAAGAGGTCTTGAATTCGATTGAACACGTCAAAGGCGTACTCAATCAAAAGCAACCCCCAAAAATTTGGCACTTTGAAGTTATGTATAACTCGGCTGGAAGAATCGCAACCATTACGGCCACAGAAGAAACTTAATGAATCTCTATACTGTAACTAGAAAATCTGATGGCGTTAAGGTCTACGAATACTCGGCAGATAGTAAGTCTGTATGGGATCAATTCCCGGAATCTGACTACGACTATGCGCTGATCGAGAATGCCCCCATAGCGCCGAGTACGCCATCAAAATATAACGGCAAGAGAGACTTGTCACATCTTGAATTTCGCTCACTGTTCACGCAGGAGGAAATTGAGGGAATCGACGAATTTCAGGCGACTTTCGAGACGCAGGCTATCTTTGATAGGTCAACAAAAAATCGCATCCGTACTGCCTATATTACTTACTCAACGGCTGAGTTCGTGAATCTTGACGACCCATCTACCGCGCTAGGGCTTGGTGTTTACGCGGCGATTGGATTGATTGCGCCACAGAGAATTTCAGAGGTGTTGAATGGCTGATTACTACCTAGACCACGGTGCGTATGCGAGCAACTTTGGTGCTGTGCCAACATGGGGTGTGCCTCAAGAGGGCGACGGAAGCGGATTAAATGCAGCTACCGCGTCAAGTATCGCATCGTTAAATATTAATGCGGTTGCAGTTGCGGGTAACACGGTTGTTATTGCGGGTGTAACGCTAACCGCCGTCGCATCAGGCGCTACCGCAGCGCAATTTAACGTTGGTGCGAGTACCACAGTTCAGGCAACAAATATCGCAACAGCGATCAACGCGGCGACAGCGACAGTCAATGTCAATGCATCTGGCGCAATTCCTCAGTTGCGGAATTTTGTCTACGCTAGGGCTGTTGGAACGTTGGTCGAGATCATGATGCGCGTTGGCTCCGCGACGCTCAATTTCGCAAACAATTCATTCGTTTCAGTCACTTCTGCGGGGTTTTCTGTTGCGCCAACAATCACTCAATTCGCGGGCGGTGTTGGTGGGTGTTGGGGCACGTTGATTAACAATACAGCGCGAGGGGTTTCAAATTCCTACGCAATCGGCTTATACGGCTACGCTGGCATGTCGCGCCCTATCGCATCGGCAGCAGAAGATGCGCCAAATGTCGTTGCACTACCTAAAGCGAATGATATTACCTACCTTCGCTCAAAAACTGGCGTGACAATCACTTTGCCAGCGAATATCAGTTTCAATTTTAATTCTACAATTTATCATCAACATTTGGTGCTGGACTCAAATACGAAATGGACTGGTGATTCAGGCACAGGCATTTTCAAAGTGGTTATGAATTGCGCTGCTACCAATCCCTCAATTTTGTTGGCCGATACAAATGGCGTTTTCAGTAAGTCGCTTCATTCTATTGTGCAATACGCATTTCGTTTCAGTCTCGCCGCCGTATCTGGCGCGGGAACGGTGAATATTAGACCCGATGCCGTTGCTGGCGTTACATTCCAAACTCGCATCACAAACGTGCTATTCGGTGAGGAAGGCAATTTATTCGTATCCGGCAACACTGCGCAATTTACGATGTCAACTGGAGCCGGATTTACGCAAGCAATTTTTGCAAATTGCTGCTTTGATATGTCGCAAACACCAAGGGCGACATTTAATAGCGCCGGATTCATGGCATCAACGTTGACCGGATCACTTACTTTCGATTCGTGCGAATTTAAATTCAACTTCAACACCGCAGCCGATCCTAATCCCATTGTTGCGTCACCTGTGTACGGAAGCGGCGCGGTGGCACTTAAATTTCTCAATTGCTCTTTTACTGGTTGGACAAACGGCAAGTTTCGCGCACACGGAAATCTTGCGTGGGCTGCGACACAAACATTTGACATAAGCTTTGAAAATTGCACAGGCTTAGTCACTGGTGCATATTTGGGTTTTAGTGGCACGCAGGTGGGTAGCGGAAACCCCTCGGTTGGGCAATATTATTTTCAATCCGCAGAGCCAGACGGTGCGTTCCGCATTGAGAATTTGCGCGGCGTAGCCGATTGGAACCCTAGCGCCTCGCCCGCCTACCCGTTGCTAACATCAACGCAACCGGATGGTTCACGTTGGTCGATGAAAATGGATTGGTTCATTATTCCTAACGCAATTTCTCGCGCCAACCCATTCATATCGCCAAGACTGACGCAATATTACAGGGGCGCGGAGGCTATTCGCACAATAACGCTGGAAATGTTTTACGAAACAGCGCTGGCAATTGATACAAAAAACTCTGCAATGCGGGTGAATTACTTGGATAGCACAGGTAAATTGCGTTCCGAGCTAACTGTTTTCGCCTCAAACACACTGACAGCATCCTCCGCAAATTGGACAAATGCCGAACTTTACGCAGGCTATAGCGCTTTTGATTACTCGATCACAACGCGGTACGCGATCAAACAAAACACCGAGGTATCTGTAACGCTTGAGCTATACGCGATCTCGCCAAGTGGCGCGATTGAGCAGATTTACATTGATCCGCAGTTTTCGATTGCTTAATTATGTTCTCGAAAGCATTTAGGCCAGTCGCAAAAAGAACCGTGATTTATCAGCGAGACGAAGCGTTGATAGGCATGGAGCCAATGGGCGTTGGTTTGATGTACGGGGTGCAGCGATTGCCGAGTGAGGCGCTATACAGCGTGAATTTAACGCTGCAATCCGTTGTTGCAGGAAGTCTGTGTTTAGTGGCAACGCTGGCGAACGTTGAGGTTGCGAGAGCGACGGCAACGGGGGGAAATACCGTTATTGCGATCCCGTATTACGGGAGCGATCAAACATTGAAAGTAGTAGTGCGCAAGGCAACATCGGCACCGTTCTATCAGTCTTACGAAACACAAGTAGTAGTCTCAAGCAACGGCGCCGCGTTGTTTGTATCCCAAATTAGTGATGAAAGTTGAGGTAAATCATGGCAATCAACCCCGCAGAATTTAGCGTCGCTGCCAATGGCGATATTCGCCATGTTAGCGGCACCACCGTATACTCAACATTGGACCTTCACGCATGGCTTCAAGATTTGGCGGATAACTCATCCCCAAGCGGCGACGACGCAGTGTCTATCCTGTCGGCAAACCCATCAAAGATTTCAGGCGCACGAGCAACCAACAAGACGATTTCGGTGACTTTGTTGAACGGCTTTAATATCGATGATACAGCGGCGCAATATTTTAATTTTGGCTCTATCGAACAATTGAATGGCAACGTACTGTACACAGGCGTTCAATCAATCGGCTCGCCACTCGTCGCGGGTTCGCCGGTCTACGTTGTGCAGAATGCGGCGAAAATTAATTCTTTTTGGGGTAACGGGCATATTCAAATTCTGGTTAAAGCGCGCGTTGGCGGGGCGCTTATTGATAACGGTGACATACGCGCGTATTCACGTAAGTTCGGACAGACTTACGCAGACTTTGCGGCAAATTTGACGGCGGGATCACAACAGCCGGTCGTTATTTCAACCTCGATTGATACGAATATCTCACTCACATTGGCCAACGCGCTTGCGTTGTCGGCAAAAGTGACGATTGCTACGGGCGACACAAATCAAAACCTCGGCAACGGTAACGGGTCTAAGCTCTATAAGGGCACCATCACGCTTACCGGCGGGTGTACTTTGGCCGAAGCGTA
>OFSE01000394.1_pt1 | contig 13454 bp, 14 predicted proteins | sample 1543261 | NCBI WGS metagenome assembly OFSE01 (sample SAMN07774225, study PRJEB24372) | wastewater metagenome | isolation source: Exp Tend VB 50WW | collected 2016-02 | reverse complement strand
GGTGAAGAACATCTAACTCTTTTTTATGATCTAGCATTTTGATACCCTCGCGCTATGAATTGGCTGTTCGCATGTAAATAATAACCCCAATATTGGCCGAGAAATTCAAAACAAAAGAAATCAAATTTACGCAATGCTTGATGTTTATCTTTAAAGAATTGGCAGAATCAATTCCGAATAAGTGGAAGCAAGAAAGTTTTAGATTACGCGAATGCGTAACATTTATCAAAGCCTAGCGATGCCTCTGAATACACTACTTTATTCGGAGCTATGCAGATTCTTTTTCAACTCTTTGACGGTGCAACCGGAAAAAGAAGTAGCAGATAGTGAGCAAACCAACTGCTGACGGTGCAATCTGTGACCAGGGTTGACCAACACGCACAACATTACCAATGAGCGCAGAAAGCATTGCAAATAGGGAAGCGGTGAGTTTGAAGATATGGTCGTATCGCCAAATCGATTGAAACCAAGGTCGTGGGAAGAACCAACGAAGGGAATCATAGGTGAGGATGCCAAACAGTGCGCCGAGTGAAGAATAGACAACAACGTTTTTATCGGAGGCGGCTGAGAGCAAAACTGGAACAAGACCGACGGCGAACGCAAATGCAATGAGTGTCAACATCCCGTCGAACATCGAAGGGCCGCGATCCTTTGTATAAATGGAGCGCCAGCCGCTGACGAGCTGGTACGGAACCAGCAGAGTTAAGACTGCAAATAGCGGGATGAAGCGAAAGAAGATGGTGCCAACTGCAGCAGCTAGGCAAACAATCAACGTGAGATAGGCAAACGTTCTGCCCCAACGACGGTGGGTCGCGGTGCCCTTGCTGGTGGCGAGCAGGAAGAATCCAATAAGTAGGGCGAGAGTTCCAGCGCCGACGTGAACAAAGAGGTTTGTAATATGTGCTGGTGACATTGTGTTTCGTTGCGAGAACCGCGTGGCGTTGAATGGCAAAGAAATATCGGCACTCCGTGACAATAGCTCTTCATCACAGGAAAACGCGATGTTTTGTTCTGATGAAAATCACATTGGCTCATGAACGGCTTGCGCCACCAAGCGAACCCCTAAGGCCGCACAGACACGGCTGATGGTATCGAAACGCGGCTGTGCATCGGGCCGAAGTGCTTTGTACAATGCCTCGCGCGTAATGCCAGATGCCCTGGCAATTTCGCTCATGCCGCGAGCGCGGGCGATATCTCCCAATGCAGAAGCCAGCAATGCTGGGTCGTTCGCCTCAATAATGTCTGTCAGGTAAGCCGCAATCGAGGTTTCATTATCCAGATAGGGGGCTGCGTCAAATTCTGGCAAGTCATTCACTTTAATTCGTTTCATAGTCACCTCCTTAGGTCAATCTAGTTGCGAAGCCAAGATTTTGGCACGCTTGATGTCAGTTTTCTGGGTGCGCTTGGAACCACCAGCGAGCAAAACGATTAACTCTTTTCCGCGTTGCGTAAAATAAATGCGCCAGCCTGCACCCAAATGGATACGCAATTCCGAGACACCATCGCCAACAGGCTCGACATCTCCCATCAACCCCAACGCCAGACGCTTAATGCGTGCAACGATAACGCCACGCACTTGTGCGTCGTCCAGCTTATCGAGCCATATAGTAAATTCGAGAAGTGGTTTAATCGAAGGCATGACTGAATTGTAATCGATCGATTACGAATGTCAAGGCATCTGCTTAAGTAGATGCGGAACGATAACTAGGTACGATATTTCTCAGGTAGGCATTCATTGTCAATGCTGAGCCAATTATGTTCTAATCCCTGACATCGATGCTAATTCCATTTCTAAAGCTATCATGTCGTTGTTGCCTTCGCCTTGCCGTGCTACAGCACTGTCTGCGACTCGTCGCCTAGACACAATTGATTTGGAAATAGAATAACCCACTTAGCTTATGAGCTCACCAGCAAAAACCATTGCCCTCGTCGGTAAATATAACGCCCTTGGCATTACTGAATCGATTATTCAGCTCGCCGAATTTTTGCGCGGTCTTGGCTATACGGTAGCAATAGAAGCCGACACTGCCTTGAATATGGAGTTGCAAGGTTTCGATAGTATGTCGGTGCCAGAAATTGGCAAACACGCCGACCTTGCGATTGCCATTGGTGGCGACGGTACGATGCTGGGCATTGCTCGTCAACTTGCGCCTTTTAATGTGCCGCTAATTGGGGTGAACCAAGGCCGCTTAGGTTTTATTACTGACATTCCCTTAGAGAAAATGCTGAGCGCAATCGCAGAAATGCTGGCGGGTGCCTACGTTGCCGAAAAGCGCAGTTTGCTACAAGCGATCGTGGTGCGCGAGGGCGATCAGATTTTTAGCGGTATGGCGTTTAACGATATTGTGGTGTCGCGTGGTGCGGGTTCTGGCATGGTGGAACTGCGGGTTGATGTTGATCAGCATTTTATGTACAACCAGCGTTCAGACGGTTTGATTGTTTCTACTCCCACTGGTTCGACGGCGTATGCACTGTCTGCTGGCGGCCCGCTCTTGCACCCCAGCTTAAACGGCATCGTGATGGTGCCGATTGCGCCGCACGCCCTGTCTAACCGCCCGATTGTGTTACCCGATACGAGCGAGATTCAAATTGAAATTGCGGCGGGGCGCGATATTAGCGTTAATTTCGATATGCAGTCGTTCGCAAGTCTGCTGTACAAAGATCGCATCATCATCAATCGCTCGGCGCATACGGTGACGTTCCTGCATCCTATCGGCTGGAATTATTACAATACCTTGCGTGAGAAATTACATTGGAATGAGTATCCCTCAGTGGAAGGGGCTTTGCGCTAGAATGGCGGCGCAATAGGCAGCTTGTAGGTACGCATAGTGGCGGCTTACCAGCCGGAAAATAGCGACAAGTGCATTCAACTTGTTTTCACTTTGCACATCACCCGAAATTGATCATCCCACATTTGTTTTCTAGACCTATGCTGCGCACGCTTGCTATCCGTGATTTTGTGATTGTTGATTCGCTTGAACTCGAATTTTCTGCGGGCTTTACCGTTCTGACTGGTGAGACTGGCGCGGGAAAATCCATTTTGATTGATGCCTTGTCACTCGCTTTAGGTGGACGTGGTGACGCCAGCATGGTGCGTGAACTGGCGAGTAAGGCAGATATTTCTGCCGAGTTTTCTTGCAACGACACTTGCACCAATTGGCTGGTGGCAAATGACTTTGCCACCAGCGATGATCAACTCATTTTGCGCCGCGTCATCGATAACGCTGGTCGCTCAAAAGCCTACATCAATGGCATTACCGCCACGGCAGGGCAGGTGCGTGAATTGGCTGAATTGCTGGTCGATATACACGGGCAACACGCGCACCAAGCCTTGCTGAAATCGGAAGCGCAACGTGCGCTGTTAGATTTGCAGGGCGGCTTGCAAGAACAGGTGGTGCAAGTGGCAGATTTGTATCGTGCTTGGCGGGCAATACGCCAGCAGCGCGAAGAGTTTGAACAGAATGCCAAAAATATTTTGCAAGAACGCGAGCGACTTGAATGGCAGGTGGCAGAGCTGAGTAAATTACAAGTCAAAGCGGGTGAATGGGAGGCGGTAAGCCAAGAGCATAGCCGCTTGGCGCACGCCGCTAGTCTGTTAGAAGGCGCCCAAGAAGCGGCGGCGGTGATTAGTGATTCTGAACGCCCTATGCTTTCGCAACTGTCCGGCTTGCAGCAAAAACTCAGCAAACTGTTAGCTTATGACGAAGCCTTAAAACCGGTGGTGGATGCGCTAGATTCTGCGCGCATTAACTTGCAAGAAAGCGCCTATGCGCTCAACGACTACTTGGCAAAAGTCGAGCTGGACCCTGCCCGTTTGCGTGAAGTGGAAACACGAGTAGAAACTTTGCACAGCACGGCGCGCCGCTTTCATGTCGCGCCAGAAGCCTTGCCGGAAGAGTTTGCCCAGCTCGCGCAACAATTGCAGCAATTGGCGGGCGTATCGAATATGGATGCTCTCAAAGCGCAAGAAGCGCAAGCCGAAGCAAACTATCTCAAAGTCGCTAAAAAATTGAGCCAGGCGCGCAAGACAGTAGCGCATGATTTGTCGATTGCGGTCACTGCCGCCATGCAAGATTTAAGTATGAGCGGCGGCGCATTTGCGATCGCCCTACCCGCTTGCGAACCTAGTAGCTATGGCGTCGAGCAAGTCGAATTTTTGGTGGCGGGGCATGCAGGGGTTGCGCCGCGCCCTTTAGCAAAAGTCGCCTCTGGTGGCGAACTGGCGCGCATTTCCTTGGCCATCTCTGTGATTACCTCCTGCGCAACAGCAACGCCCACCTTAATTTTTGACGAAGTGGATAGCGGCATTGGTGGCGGTGTGGCGGAAGTGGTGGGACGCTTGTTGAAACGTTTAGGGCAAGACCGACAAGTGCTTTGCGTGACTCACTTACCGCAAGTGGCGAGCCAAGCGAATCAACATTTCCAAGTCAGTAAGCGTAGTGATGCGGGTAAAACTTTGTCGCACATTGAACGCCTCGATAGCAAACAACGCGTCGAAGAGATTGCCCGTATGTTAGGCGGCATAGAAATCACGGCAACCACGCGCAAACATGCACGTGAGTTACTTGCTTCGTAAGAATCAGATAATCACATACTGGCCATTTTTTATTAAAAATATTGCCTTTTGCGCCTGTATATAAAGCGCAATTAAAAAATACCCTATTAAGTATGCGTATTTTAAGACCATGCGCAGGGTAAATGTTGGTAGTAATTGTGGTGAATCTGAATGCTAAGGTGATGACTGCCGCATTAAATTCTCACCGCAGAGCCGCAAAGGTCGCAGAGAAAATCTGCGTTCTGTGCGGCCTGCGGCTCTGCGATAAGCCTTTTGGCTTTCCTTGTATCTCATCAATACTTAAACCGAACATAAGCTTTTAAACTTTATACTGCCCACCGTATTAATCGAATGCGCTTATTTGCAATACGCAAACAAACAATTTATTGCCATACTCCTTAGAAAATGAATAAACCTGCTCCGGTGATTAGCATTGACGGCCCTACCGCTTCTGGTAAAGGAACCGTCGCACAACGCGTGGCAAATCGTTTGGGATTTCACTATTTGGATTCTGGCGCCCTGTATCGTTTAACAGCTTTGGCAGCGCAGCGACAACACATTGCGCTTAATGATGAAGTCAAGCTCGCCAACGTGGCGCTTCAGTTGCATTGTCAATTTAAAAACGGACATATTTTGCTCAATGGCGAAGATGTTAGTCATGACCTAAGAGCGGAAGAGGTGGGTGTTGCGGCATCTAAGATTGCCGTATTACCAAGTCTGCGCAAAGCTTTGGTCAATCTGCAATTGTCGTTTCGAGAAGCCCCGGGATTAGTTGCAGACGGGCGCGACATGGGGACGGTCATTTTTCCTGATGCGAAGCAGAAAGTGTATTTAACGGCAAGTGTCGAGGCGCGTGCAAATAGACGCTATAAGCAATTGATTGAAAAGGGTTTTTCTGCTAAGATGGAAGACTTGGTAAAGGATTTGGCAGAGCGCGATCTCCGCGATACAACGCGAGCAACCGCTCCACTACTCCCTGCACCCGGGGCATACATTTTGGATACGTCTGAAATGACCGTCGATCAAGCGGTGCAAGTCATTCTTGATCTGTACGCAAATGCCAGCAAGCTTTCAATTTGAATCGAGTTGCGGCACAGATTTTTTACTGCTCGTAGCAATGATTTAAATTGTTTTTGGTCCCGAATTGGTGCAAAGCCAAAACGGGGTTGTTTAACCTAACCCGGTTCATAGTCCCTTTGTGCTATGCCGGCTAACTCGTAAATACTATGTCTACTGTTTTCATGAATCAAGATTTCGCAACCGGCGCAGATAGCTTCGCAGCTTTATTCGAAGAATCATTGTCACGTCAGGATATGCGTTCCGGTGAGGTGATTTCTGCTGAAGTCGTTCGTATCGACCACAACTTTGTGATCGTGAACGCAGGCCTCAAATCTGAAGCCTTTATCCCAGTTGAAGAATTTAAAAACGACCAAGGCGAATTAGAAGTCAATATCGGTGACTTCGTTTCCGTAGCGATTGACTCGCTGGAAAATGGCTTTGGCGATACGATCTTGTCGCGCGACAAAGCAAAACGCTTGGCCTCATGGTTGGCGTTGGAAAAAGCTTTGGAATCTGGCGAAATGGTTGTTGGTACCGTGAATGGCAAAGTCAAAGGCGGCTTGACCGTATTGACTAACGGCATTCGCGCTTTCTTGCCAGGTTCTTTGGTTGATACACGTCCGGTGAAAGATACAACACCGTACGAAGGTAAGACCATGGAATTCAAGGTCATCAAGCTTGATCGCAAGCGCAACAACGTTGTGTTGTCACGCCGTGCAGTAGTCGAAGCGTCGATGGGCGAAGAGCGTCAGAAACTGATGGAAAACCTGAAAGAAGGTACTGTCGTTACTGGTTTGGTCAAAAATATCACTGACTACGGCGCATTCGTTGACTTGGGTGGTATTGATGGCTTGTTGCACATCACTGATTTGGCATGGCGTCGTGTACGTCATCCGTCAGAAGTGTTGACAGTTGGCCAAGAAATCACTGCAAAAATCCTGAAATTTGATCAAGAAAAGAACCGTGTTTCACTCGGTGTGAAACAGTTGGGCGATGATCCTTGGACTGGTTTGGCACGTCGTTATCCAGCGAACACACGTTTGTTCGGTAAAGTAACGAATCTGACTGACTACGGCGCGTTCGTTGAAGTCGAGCAAGGTATCGAAGGTTTGGTTCACGTTTCAGAAATGGACTGGACTAACAAGAACGTGGCACCAAACAAAGTGGTTCAATTGGGTGACGAAGTTGAAGTCATGGTCTTGGAAATCGACGAAGAGCGTCGTCGTATCAGCCTCGGCATGAAGCAATGCAAAGCCAATCCATGGGATGACTTCGCGATTAACTTCAAGAAGGGCGATAAAGTCCGTGGCGCCATCAAATCGATCACTGATTTTGGTGTCTTCATCGGTTTGACAGGCAACATCGACGGCTTGGTGCATTTGTCTGACTTGTCTTGGAACGAAACTGGCGAAGAAGCAGTTCGTCGCTTCAAGAAAGGTGATGAACTAGAAGCTATCGTGTTGGCAATCGACGTTGAGCGCGAGCGCGTTTCTTTGGGCGTTAAGCAATTAGAAGGCGATCCATTCAATAACTATTGCGCAATGAACGATAAAGGCGCAACGGTCACTGGTACAGTGAAATCGGTTGAAGCAAAAGGCGCTGTTATCCAATTGGCTGATGAAGTTGAAGGCTACTTGCGTGCTTCAGAAATCTCCCGCGATCGCGTGGAAGATGCTGGTACACACTTGAAGGTTGGCGACACCGTTGAAGCCTTGGTATTGAATGTTGATCGTAAAGCACGTGGTATTCAGTTGTCGATCAAAGCAAAAGATACTGCTGAAACAGCAGAAGCAATGCAAAAAATGTCGTCTGACTCGAATGCCGCATCGGGCACAACAAGTTTGGGCGCATTGTTAAAAGCTAAGCTTGATAACAAGAACTAAGCACAAACCAAGTCATTGAGATTTTATTTATGACGAAGTCTGAGCTGATTGCTCGTTTGGCCGAGCGATATCCACAACTGGTTGCAAAAGATGTGGATATCGCGGTTAAAACGATCTTAGATGCGATGTCAGATGCGTTGGCCACAGGTCAACGGATTGAGATTCGCGGCTTTGGAAGTTTTTCTCTAAACAGTCGACCTCCACGGATTGGACGCAACCCCAAGTCGGGCGATAAAGTGATGGTGCCAGAAAAGCGTGTACCCCATTTCAAGCCAGGCAAAGAATTGCGCGAAAGAGTGGACGCAATGGTGGGGCAACCCATTATTGACGATTAAAACCAATTTCTGAGACGGAAATTTTCGTACAGAGTTAAAACGGCATACCGGTTTTCCGATATGCCGTTTTTTTTCACGTACAATTTGCACATGCCTTCACGCAAACCACTTTGCAAAAAAATTTGCTCGAAAGATTTATGAAACTCATCTTAAGAATTTTCGCTCTTTTATTGTTTATCGCTTTCTTCGGCTTTGCGTTAAAGAACGATCAAATTGTCACCTTGTATTATTTCTTTGGCTACGCACAAACCGCGCCCTTGGTCATTATGCTGCTCGCCTTTTTCTTAGGTGGTGCAGTTTTGGGTGTGTTGGCAATGGTGCCGATGGTGTTCAAGCAAAGACGAGCTGTCTCCGCACACAAAAAAACCATTGCACAAATTGAAGCGGAGCGCATGGCTGTGAAGCAAGCGGCAACACAACCACCACCAACTGACAACATCAGTGCAACCTAACAAGCATCAGCCGAGAAAATATGGAATTTGAAATTTGGTGGTTGCTCAGTATTCCACTGTTTTTTTCACTTGGCTGGATAGCCGCGCGAGTGGATATACGTCAGCTTTTATCTGAATCCAGAAGCTTACCTAACGGCTATTTCAAAGGTCTTAATTTTTTACTGAATGATCAACACGATAAAGCGATTGACGCATTTATTGATATCGTGCGGCTTGATCCGGAGGCGGTAGAACTGTATTTCGCTTTAGGTAATTTGTTTCGTCGTCGCGGTGAAACAGAGCGTGCTATTCGAGTACATCAAAATTTGCTTTCACGGCCAGATTTGCCAAGCGAGCAGCAAACCCAGGCAATGTTCGAATTAGGCCAAGATTATCTTAAGGCGGGGCTGCTAGATCGCGCCGAAGAAACCTTTAACCAACTTGTTGCTTCGCCTTACGCCATGCAAGCGCGTCGCGCTTTACTTGAAATTTATCAGCGTGAAAAAGAGTGGAGCCGCGCGATTGAAGCAGCAAATGCTTTACAAGAGTCTGGCGCCGGCGGGAGGCAAAAAGAAATTGCACAGTTTTACTGCGAGTTAGCGCAGGATGAATTAGTGCACACGCACCCCGAAGCCGCGCTTGCTTTGTTGGAAAAAGCAGATGCGACCGATCGACATAATGTGCGGGCAGCTATTCTAAGTGGTGACGTGCATCTTTCAAAAGGTGATATTGATAAAGCCGTGTTTGCTTGGCGCCGAGTCGAGCAGCAAAGCGTGCCGCACGTTTCTTTGGTAGCACAACGTTTGATGGATGCGTACCGCAAGCTTGAGCGTCCGCAAGAAGGCTTGAATCTGCTAAAAGGCTATCTCGCCGAAGCGCCCTCTATCGATTTACTTGAGGTGGTGTTTAAAGCCACCGTTGAGCTTGATTCGGTTGAAGCCGCAAACCAGTTAGTGATCGCCGAGCTTCGACGTACGCCAACCTTACTCGGCTTAGATAAATTATTAGACGCGCGTTTATTAGCCGCACCGCCAGAGATTCGACCAGAACTCTCGGTGGTAAAAAATCTTGTGCATGGGTACGCGCAAAAACTAGCGCGCTACCAATGTTCTCATTGCGGTTTCAAAGCGCGGCAGTTTTACTGGCAATGTCCCGGATGCAGTCGTTGGGAGACCTACCCTCCAAGGCGGACGGAGGAATTGAATGTGATGAATTAAGTGATTCATGTAATAACGCTTGTGGAGAGTTGGAATTAATTCTCGTAATGCTTAACAAGGGCGCTGAGCAAAAAAATCAATCAATAAAACTGAAAATTAATCGATGAAAATAACCATTGTTGGCACCGGCTATGTGGGACTGGTTACCGGTGCGTGCCTTGCAGAACTTGGCAATAAAGTTTTCTGCCTCGATCTTGATCAGAAGAAAATTGACATTCTTAACGGCGGCGGAATGCCAATTCATGAGCCTGGCTTGACTGATTTGGTCAACCGAAATCGAGCAGCCGGTCGCTTGGTCTTTTCGACCGATGTCGCTGCCAGCGTAGAACATGGTGATATCCAATTTATTGCCGTCGGCACGCCACCAGATGAAGATGGTTCGGCTGATTTACAGTACGTCTTAGCTGCCGCACGCAACATCGGCAAGTATATGCAGTCATTCAAAGTGATTGTGGACAAATCAACGGTACCAGTTGGCACAGCAGAACGAGTGGCGACAGTCGTTAATGAAGAACTTGCACAACGCAAAAACACCAGCCAATTCTCAGTTGTTTCTAATCCAGAATTTTTGAAAGAGGGGGCTGCGGTTGACGATTTTATGCGCCCTGATCGTATTGTTGTTGGTTGCGATCATTCGCCTTTGGGTGAGAAAGCACGCATATTGATGGTGCGCCTGTACGAAACTTTTAATCGCGATCGTGAATGCCTGCACTGGATGGACGTGCGGTCAGCCGAGTTCACCAAGTATGCAGCCAATGCGATGCTGGCAACGCGAATTTCGTTTATGAACGAATTATCAAATTTGGCAGACCGCTTGCATGTTGATATTGAAGCCGTGCGAAAAGGGATGGGATCTGATCCACGCATCGGCCCCAGTTTTTTATATGCTGGATGCGGTTACGGCGGGTCTTGTTTTCCGAAAGATGTACAAGCTTTAGAGAAAACGGCGCAAGAAAACGGACAGCAATTACAAATTCTTCATGCAGTCGAATCTGTCAACGACGCACAAAAAAAGGTACTTGGCCAAAAAATTCTGCAACATTTTGGTAGCGATCTCAGCCGTAAGCGATTTGCAGTTTGGGGCTTAGCATTTAAGCCAGATACGGATGACATGCGTGCCGCTTCATCACGTGTGCTGATCAATGATCTACTCTCGCATGGCGCATCACTGATGCTTTTCGATCCTGTCGCAATGGCGGAATCTCGTCGCGTGCTGGCGATCGATTTTAATGATAGGCCAGAGTTATTGGAAAAAGTGAGTTACGCGAATAGTGCCATGGAAGCACTCCAAGACGCTGATGCCTTAGTGATTGTGACTGAATGGAAAGTCTTCCGTAGCCCTGATTTTGATCAGCTAAAAACAAGTTTGAAGTGCCCTGTCATTTTCGATGGACGCAATCTTTATGAACCGTCCTTGATGAAAGAATTGGACATCGATTACCACTGTATTGGGCGCGCTGCATTGAAACAAAACTAAGTATGAAAACACAAGAGAAAAAACTACTGATTGTGGGCGATGTGATGCTGGATCGTTATTGGTTCGGCGAGGTGACTCGTATCTCGCCTGAAGCGCCAGTACCGATAGTCCGTGTGGAAAAACGTGAAGAACGCTTAGGCGGAGCGGCAAATGTGGCGCGAAACGTCGCAGCGCTGGGTATGCCCGTCGGGATACTGGGCGTTATTGGTAATGATGAAGCGGGCGACATCGTCGAAGGTCTTCTAGAGAAATCAACGATTCAGAATTACCTGAAACGTGATGCAGAAATTTCTACCATTATTAAACTCCGCGTGATTGGTCGGCAGCAGCAGCTTATACGTATCGACTTCGAGGAAAAACCTTCAAGCCACGTTTTGCAAGATAAATTGGCGCGGTTTCATGCCTTGATTGACGACGTTGATCTTTTAGTGTTTTCTGATTATGCAAAAGGAAGCTTGGTCAATGTTGCAGAAATGATTGCTGTTGCGCGAGCAAAAGGAAAGAAGGTTCTTGTTGATCCCAAAGGAAGCGATTTTTCACGTTATACCGGCGCTCATCTATTGACGCCAAATAAATCAGAATTACGGCAAGTGATTGGTGAGTGGAATAGCGAGCGAGATCTGGCAGCGAGGGTGCAAAATTTGCGTAAGCAATTCAATATCGATGCAATTCTGCTGACTCGTTCAGAAGAAGGAATGAGTTTGTTTTCTGATGAGGAAACGGTTCACGTGGCTGCCACAGCACGCGAAGTGTTCGATGTTTCGGGGGCGGGTGATACGGTAATTGCCACAATGGCGGTGATGTTATCGCAAGGCTACGAGTTGAAGGACGCCGTCGAGATCGCCAATCGCGCTGGCGGGATTGTGGTGGGAAAACTTGGCGCAGCAACTGTTTCTCTTTCAGAACTTTTTCCGAGCTAAGAAAAAGGTCAATCTCTTCTTATACGGACGTCACTATGCAAGGTATAAGTGCCCGATTTTTAATAATCTTTTTTTGCATGCTGATGTCAGCTTTTCCGATGGTGAGTTTTGCAGCGATCGAACTCAACACGGCAGATCAAGTCGCATTAGATGGACTCAATGGACTAGGCCCAACTAAATCAAAAGTAATTTTGGAAGAGCGCAAGAAAAATGGACACTTTACAAGCTGGGCCGATTTTAAAAATCGCGTAAAAGGCGTTGGTCAAAAAAACGCGCAGAAATTGTCAGAAGCTGGCTTGGTGATTGATGGCCAGTCGTTCACTGAATTTGGCGCAAAAGCAAGCGAAACGAAAGCAATAGAAGCAACTGAAGCAACAAGAGCAACAAGAGCAACAAGAGCAACAAAAGCCAATACAAAAGCGCATTTGCCAGAATCTCAAGGCGCGGCAAAGTCAAAATAAAACCGTTGGAGAATTCGCTTTGGTTGAATCCTCCGCTGTGAATGCGCAATCAATTTTCAACGTTTAGAATACGTACTTCATTTTCCCTCACACAAAAATAAAATGGCTTATTTCACCATCGAAGATACGATAGGTAATACACCTCTCGTACAGTTACAGCGGCTGCCCGGCTTGGTAAATCAACAAAAAAACAATGTCATATTAGGGAAGTTAGAGGGAAATAATCCTGCCGGATCGGTCAAAGATCGCCCTGCATTGTCGATGATAAAGCGGGCCGAAGAGCGCGGTCGTATCAAACCAGGTGACACACTGATCGAAGCGACTAGTGGCAACACGGGTATCGCATTAGCTATGGCTGCGGCAATGCGTGGCTATAAAATGTTACTGCTGATGCCAGAAAATCTCAGTATCGAGCGTCGCCAAAGTATGACCGCATACGGCGCGGAAATTCTGCTCACGCCGAAGACGGGGGGAATGGAGTACGCCCGTGATTTAGCGCAGCAAATGCAGAAAGATGGCAAAGGCGTGATTCTCGATCAATTCGCCAATCCTGATAATCCACTCGCACACTACGAAACCACTGGGCCCGAAATTTGGCGCGATACCAACCACACGATTACGCACTTTGTGAGCGCAATGGGCACGACAGGAACCATCATGGGTGTGTCGGCCTATTTGAAAGAGCAGAATAATGCGATTCAAATCGTCGGCGCTCAACCTGAAGAAGGATCGCAAATTCCAGGCATTCGCAAGTGGCCGGAGGCTTATTTACCGAAGATCTATGACAAAGCACGGGTGGATCAAATTGAATCAGTGAGCCAAGCAGCGGCAGAGCGCATGGCAAGACGGCTCGCTGCAGAAGAGGGTATTTTTTGCGGAATTTCAGCGGCGGGCGCATGTGAAGTTGCACTTCGAATTGCAGAGAATGTAGAAAACGCAACGATCGTTTTTATTGTTTGCGATCGCGGCGACCGGTATTTGTCCACGGGTGTTTTTCCCGCGTAATCGTTGGCATTACCGGAGATGTTTGTTGCTGCTTTTGCGTCTCAATAAGGAGTCGTTTTCTTTCTAAAAATAAAAAGGGTGTCGATTTTTTCGCCACCCTTTTTTATTATT
>OFSE01000393.1_pt1 | contig 13471 bp, 31 predicted proteins | sample 1543261 | NCBI WGS metagenome assembly OFSE01 (sample SAMN07774225, study PRJEB24372) | wastewater metagenome | isolation source: Exp Tend VB 50WW | collected 2016-02 | reverse complement strand
GGGGCCACGTGGCCGACAGCATTGGTCTCAATCCGCTGATTTCTCCTCGGCGGAAATGAACCGGGAACGAGTTGGGAGATTGCCTCCATTCTCTCTCATTCTCTCTACGGATAACCGCAGTAATTTGGCGACCGGCGGCGGGACATTTGCGCCCGGAGTTAGAACGGCCAGCAAGCTCGCGACGAGGAAGACACTCCAGCCGTAATTGCGCATCCGCTGAAGCGTGTAAACGGCGGCGTCGTCATCGCCTTCCGCACGGAGGTATCCCGCCAGCGCCGCAGCGCCGACACCCAACGCAAACGCCGTTCCAGCCAGAACGAAAAGGAACCCACGTAACATCGGGGCCACGTCGCTGAGGTACAACATCCATGACAACTTATTCATGGCCTACTCCGTGTTTGAGGGATGAGTCCTCTAACGAACTCCCCACAGCTTTCGATAGAGGCCTGTGTCCTCCATTTTGTGACATACACCCCTGCAGAAAAGCCGCAATTTTCGTAAATCCGCTTGATGAGTTCCGCGTCGAACTCCGAAACCTCGACGGTCGTCTTATCCGGGAGGGGTTTCGGCCTGATGACGATAGGCATTTTGGTTCCTCTCCCCGTTATGGTCCACACCGCATGTCATGATACATCGCGATCTCGCCGCAACGAGAGCACGTCACACTCATGCCTTGCCCCCCGTTGATCTCAACCTGTGGCCCATCCCACTCATGCTGGCACGGGCCGGTGGGGCAGTCGCAATAACAGCCGGAGGCGTGTGGGGTGTGGACGCGGACGTCGTCCTTGTTCCAGCCCATACCCTCGCAAATATCGCCGAGCGCCGCGTCAAGCGCCGCATCGCGATCCAGCTTGAGCTGTTCGAACTCCGCTTCAGTCAGGCGTGTCTTGATCATAGCATTCCTCCTTCGGGAAACGGTCGCTCGATCGCGGGGCCCCGCCATCACCCTTGTTCGTAGATGGAAACCTCTCAATAAACCGCATCATCTGATCTTCTGTTTTGAATCCGAACCAAGTCCATCCGTTGATGGTCGCGTAGCCGCGCTGCCATTCGCCATCTTGTCCGTGGATCGGAGATGCCTCCGGGCCGAGATTTTTCATGCACCACTCGCGCATGTCTCGATCAAGTTCATCGCCGCATTTTCCCGTAAAGACATCAATCATCCACGGTGTTCCGTCCCATACCTTTCGAACAACGTCATTTCGGCTGGCGTCACCGTGATCGAAGGCAATCACTCGCTGATAAAGTTCCGTGGCCATTACGCTTCCCCATTATGTTCTTCGCCGTCGAGGCAACGGCCGGCGCGGGCTTTGCCGACGCGGTCAAGCAAAAAACCGTTCCCGCCGTGCTCTAATGCATTACCGTGTGTGATTGTCCCGTCAGGCCACGCGACCGACGCCACGGCGCTGCCATAACATTCAGTCACGATACCGCGCACTATCGGCATCCACTCGCCCCATTGTTTGAAGAAAAACGGGACGCCGGCGTCCTTACATTGGTCGCGGAGAGATCGCGCCCAATCAGGATGTATGGGGCGGGCGGCGAGGCCGCTCTCGCCGCCGCAGATGACGAGGTCAAGCCAAGATTTAACGTCGATCGTCGGATGAACGCGGTCAAATCGGCCGATCTCTTTTGGTTTCCATGATGCCGGCGGGGACCATGTGACTGGATCACCGCGATCATCTTGCGATGGTGTGCACTTGCAGTCTCCGCAATTCGGGCAAGCAAGTGTCCACCCGCCGCCGCCAGCGTGCTTGCAGGGATTGGCTTCATGCAGCCAAAATGACGTATTGCATTTTTTGCACGTAACGTTTGCTGTTGCGAGCCAGCGCCGCAAATCAACCGGACTCAGCATCGGCTCAATGCTCACAAACCGTTTTGCGACAGGTGTCGCCAGCAAGTGCGGAATGCGTTCGGCGGCGCGTGTCTGATCTTCCGCCGTCACGCCGAGCATGACGTTCGGGAGTGGCCACCAACGCGAACCAGGTTCTCCATGTGGAGTTGGGCCAACCGGTCGATTGTCAACCCTCATGCGTTCAATAGCATCTCCAATTCGACCGCAAGCGTGACCTGTCATCCAACCTGCTTGCGTGTTCTTGGTCATGTATGCGTGCATCCGCGCCGACCGCTTCGTCAGCACCATAAACGTGTGCTGAGGCGCGAGCGCCATGACGGCGAAGACGCGATCAATCCATTCGTCCGGGACATTCGGATGGAACAAATCGCCGTGCGCGCAGACGAAAATCTTGCGCGGCTTCCGCCATCGCAACGGCTGCGTCAGCCATTGCTCATTGAACCGGACTTCGCCGGTCCAGACTGTCTTGCCGTTGACGCATTTCGTCAACCCCGCCCGCGACGGGTGCTCGCGCAGCCGCGTCCCGGCGAGCCGCATCGCGTAGCAATTTGCGCACCCTGGGCTTACGATCGAGCAGCCGGTGATGACGTTCCACGTGGCGTCGCACCATTCGATCTTCGTTCCGTCAGCCATGTGGTTCGGCGCCTCGGTCGCAAATTCTGAGAAGGATAAGATGCTCATCTGCCGCGCATGTCCCGCAGACAAACGCGTCATGCGGGCCGTTAAATGTCGTGGCGATATCCTCGTTCGGGCCGAGAGCATGAGCAATCGCGGCGTTCCCGACCATCATTTCAAGTCCGGCTTGCCTCCTGACTGCGCCGAGGTTGCGCATCTTGCGCTCGCCCGTTTCCCGATCTGTGTACCAGCCCGCGTCGACGCTGGCCTTGTGGCAATGAAACGTCGCCTCGCGCAGTCCGCGCGCCAAGATCGTCGCGGTGGTGTTGTCCATCTCGTTCATGGCACTCTCCAATCCGGGAACGGTCGCTCAATCGCGCGGTCCCACCATCGTTGCTTGAGGCCCCGAAACCCTGCGATCGGTTCGTCGATAGTGCATGCGACCGCGCGGCCTTTACGCACGATCGCGCCTCCCCAGACGCCTGTCACCAGCGCATATCCCCTCAGTCTGCCATGAGCGACGACGTAGAACCTGTCGCCCGGTCTAATCAATGACCGATAACTATGCTCGGTGAACCAGCCCCATTCGTGACCGCTCTCAGGCTCTCCGGCCGCGTCGCCTTCGGCGATCCATTCGAGCCAAAAATGCTTCGGGCATGTCCCGACGAGATCGACCATGACACTCACCACCTGTTGAGTTCGCTGGCGACCGCGTCGGCCGGGCGCTTATCGAGGCCATATCGCGCGAGCGTGACCGCCGCCCATAGCCAGGCGTCAGCAAGACCGATCCGCTCGCTTCGCCACATCGCGACGGCGAATCTGATCTTCCAGATGAGCGCCCCTATCGCCGTCATCATGTGCCGGCTTTCAGGAGCGTCAGCGCGCAGCGCGCGCGGCGCGCGATGGTGATCAGGCGTTCGTAAACGGCGCGTTCATCCGGCTCCATCGTCGCCGGATCGCGGCTCGTGCCGACGGTGCAGGCGCAAAGAACGTCGTCCGTGTTGCTGTCGATCTCCGCGATCGCGGCCTCGATCGCCTCGAAGGCCATGGCGCGTTGCTCGGGCGATAGCGTTGGACTGGCGATCGTCATCCTATTCCTCCTTCATCGCGACGGCGGCGGCAGCCGCCGCGTTGGTGAACAGCCGGAGAGCCGCGCGGCCATACCAGCGGCCGAGCCCGCTGAGCCGCGCGCGCCGATGCGGATACGACCCGGTGACATCCATCAGGCCGCGGCTCTCAAGAGCCGTGATCGTCTCCCTGGCGTAACGCTCGCCGCCAGGGCCGACGAATTCGTGCTTCATCTGCTCGAACCAGACCGTCTTGGTCTGGTCGTCCCGCCGCCGCTCCATTCCGGCCCATAGGGCGCGGAGCATCGCCACGCTAAGTCCGGTGAGCGACACGACGACATCGACGTCGTCCGGCTGCATCGCGTTAGGATCCTGATGTGAGCTCATGCGGCGGTCACGCGATGCGCCGTGGCTGAATTACAAGAGGGGCCCGGGCAGGGGGCGCAACCGGCCCGGGCCAGTGGCGTCACGGCTTCGGCCGACTTTTCGCCGGCTTCTTGCCCGCAAGAGGGCTCGGGCCCCCGTGACGTTGATGTTGATCGAATGAGCGCGGCAGCGCGCTGGCCGACCTGTTCCGCCTCGGCCAGAGCGGCGTCGACTGGAATGCCCGCGCGGCGCGCGGCGCTGAATGCAACGCATTGTGCCGCGAAAATCAGCCGCTCTGTGAGCGGGCCGGGGATCCCGGCGGAGGGAGGAAGGACGTTCATCGTCGCTCCTTTTTCGTTGTTGAATTGGCGACAAAGACGCGTCCGCGATACTCCGCCTTCAGAATGCGGCCACCGCAATTGTTGGCTTGGCCCATGATCGTGGCGACTGCCGCGCGCGCCGCCGCCGCGGTAGTAAAGGAAATGGTGAACGGCTTGGGATTTCCAGCGGCGAGGCAGATGACCGCGTAGGGTCTTTCCTTACTTGCAGGCCTGAAACCCATGTCAGGCCTCCGTCAGCGAAATGAAGCCGATCCGGCGGGCGCGCAGCGCGCGCGCATGCTTCTCGGCACCGGAAAGTCGCCCGCGCACCTGGCCGTCGATCCCTTTCGAGGTTGTTGAGCGGCAGCCGCAGGGCAGGGGGTGTCGCGGGGCGTGGGCCCCGATGAAGCGGCGGCGCACCCGCTTGGCCTTGGCGACCATCGGGGTGACGGTTTCGGCATTGTCGCGGCGGTTGCAGGCCCGGTGCGCGACGCCGGTCTGGGTGCCTCCCAGGGCGTGCGGAGCGCCCTCGTGGCTCTCGTCCCATGCCTCGCCGATCAGGATTGGCCGGCCGCAGATGTTGCATGTGGGAACCTCGGCCGCGCCGCGGCAGCGGTCGTAAAGAGCTTCCCGGGCCTTGGTGGAAAGGCTCCGCCGCTTGAATCGCAATGCCCAGAGCATCGGCTCCTCCTGATTTGACTGACAAAATCCCCGTTCAGCCACTCCGCGCGCCGGGCGCTGACAAGCGAATCGTAAGCAACATAGTCGGAAAAATCCTACCGTCAAGCCAAATGTCGGAATTATCCTACTTCGGCAATTCACAGGCGAATGGGATGTTTCCGACCAATTCTGCTTGGCGAATCGGAAAATTCCGATTAACGGTCGAATCCATGGAAGAGGAGCTCCGCAACAGTCTTCAGGTCTGCGTGGCCGCCTATGCGGCGGCAAAGCAATGTAGCGCGGCCACCGTCGGCCGTCTGGCTGCTGGCGATTGGCGCTTTTTCGATCGGCTCAATGACCCTGCAAAGACATTCACCGCGAGAAAGTTCGATGAAGTCATCGGCTGGTTTTCGCGAAATTGGCCACCTGAGACACCGTGGCCGGATGGAATCCAAAGACCCACCATCGACGACGTTCAGGACCCTGCCGCATGAGCGCGGTCGCACCAGGTCCAGCAAGCGCGTCGCCGCGCACCTTGCTGACACTCGCCGACGGCGGGGTGATCGACCTGCTGGCGCCGATGCCGGCCGATTACACTCCGCTCGCCTGGGCGGCCGAGCACCTCGCCAAGGAGGCCCGCTACAACGGCGCCACGCCCGGCGTGGTCTATTCGGTTGCTCAGCATCTGACCGAATGCGCATATGCGGCGTTTGAACAAACCGGAGACCGCGAGGTAGCCGCCTATTGCGCGCTGCACGACGTACACGAAGCGGTCTGGCGCGACGACACCACGCCGAAGAAGCTTGCTCTCGCCGCCGTCGCCGCGACGCGCTTCGGCGTGCTCGCCGCGACGGTGATGGAGGCCTTCGCCGAACTCACAGACCGGCACGATGCCGCCATTCACGCCGCCGCTGGGCTTGCCTGGCCGCCGCCGACCGCCATAGCCGCTGAGGTCAAGCGCATCGACCGAACGCTGCTGGTCACCGAATGGCGCGACCTGATGGGCGGCCTGCCGCTGCCGAATGCTGGTGCCTACGCCGACGCAACGCCGCTCCAGCGCTTGATCGTTCCTGTTTCTGACTGGCGCGTCGCGCGCGCCATGCTGTTGATGATGTGGTGTCGGATATTCGGCCGGCACGCGCCGATTTTCGGCAGGCAGGGATTGCAGACATGACGGACGCGACGGAATTTCTCGTTTTCCTCGCCGCCGCCGGTCTCGCGGCAACGATCGTCATTTATCGGCATCGCTGCGCGCTGATTTTCGGCGGCGCGCTGATTGTGGCCGCCAGTTTGTTCGCCGTCGCTCCGCTGGCGCTGGCTTTTCTCGGCGCCTGGATCGTTGCGTTCTCCGAGCGCGGCCGCGGTGACGATCCGACGCCACTTGGGCGCGGCGGCCGGCCATATCGCGGGGAAGAGCCATGAGCGATGCGTCGATGGAAAGCGCCGCCATGATCGATCGCGTGCTGCATCTCGTTAACGAGACGAGGCTCGCGGGATCGGCGGAGGTCTCCGGCATCGATCCGGATTTCATTGTGCTGGTCGATCGCGACGCGCATGGCCGCGTCATCCGGATGACCGGCTATTCGCCCGAGCGGGCGCTGCGCCAAGGGCTACTTCTCATCCGCGAGGCGATCCGGCGAGAGCCGCGCCTGCGCGATCTGGCGTGGCTGGGAATGCGGAAAGAGGATGGCCAGCCATGATGGATTCTCTGGGGCGCGACCTCGTCGCATACGCGGTGCTGATGGCGCTGATCGCGCTGGCCGGCTCGCCCGCCACCACGCCGAAACCGGCCAGCGGATCGCCCGCATCATCGCCGGCACGGAGGTATGACGGCGATGTATGACGTCATCCCCTTCGACCTCGTCGCGCTCCTGCGCGCGATGATCGTTTTTTTCGCCGCCGCGCTACTGGCGGCGGTGTTCGTCGTCGCCGGCCAGCGCGGTCGCGCGGGAAACGACGCAATGGCAGAGCCGTTCGGCGACTGGCCTCATGATGGTCGGGGTGCGTCATGACGCGACCTGATGACATTGATCCCGCGCCGCGTGCAGGCGTGCCGCCGCCAGACGGCAGCGATCATGTGATCGGCGCCGTCGACCGTGTCCTGATCATCGTCGGCACGCGCACCGTCGTCACCGACCAAGATTTCATCCGCGTGCGCGACCGCGATCTCAACGGCAAGCTGATTTCCGATATCGGCTATTCGCCGGCCAAGGCGCTGGCAATGGGGCAATTGCTCGTCCGGCTGGCGCTTGAGCGCGATCCCAGCCTTCGCGATCTCCGCGTGATGGATGGCAAAACCATAATCCCGGAGGAGCGCCGATGACATCGCTGGCGCGGATCGACCTTCGGCGTAATGCGCGTCATGGCATGACAGCCTATGGCGCCGACGAGGCGGGCAGGCGCTACGCCCATCTGATCGCCTGCGGGTTCGATGAGGCCGAGGCGGACACGGTATTCGAGGCGATCGATCTGCCGGACAGCGCGGCGATCTCGCTGCGCATTTCCGACCTGCGCGCGCTCGGCTTCGCCGATCCGGTCAAGATGATCACGTCGAGCCCGCCGATCCTCGGCTACGCGATCGACAACATCCGGGGCAAGATTTCCGACCTGCGCGCGCTCGGCTTCGCCGATCCGGTCAAGATGATCACGTCGAGCCCGACGATCCTCGGCTACGCGCCTGCGCGCGTCCGGCTGGTCGGCGGCATTGTTATCGCCGCCGCGGGAGCGCCGCCGAGCGCAATGATGAATCTACTCAGCAAGCGCCGCGAAATCATTGAGCGCGTCGCTGCGGCGCGCCCGACGACGTGGGGTGAAATTCGCGCGATAATGAAAATGGGTCAGGCGGCATGACCGAGCTCGTGCGCTATGAAGCCGCCAAGGCCGCGCTCGCCGAGTGCCGGCGCATCGACGAGGCCAAGGACCTGCGCGACCGTGCCGAGGCGATGCGCCATTACGCCAGGCAGGCCAGGGATGTGCAGCTCGAAATCGACGCCTGGGAAATTCGCGTCCGCGCCGAGCGGCGGCTGGGCGAGATGATCGTGGCGCAGAAGGAAACCGTCGGGCTCAATCGCGGCGGCCGCCCGAAAACCGGTTCCGGCGCGGAACCGGTTTCCGTGCCGACTCTCGCCGAGGCCGGGATCGACAAGAAACTTTCGGCAGAGGCGCAAAAGATCGCCTCCATCTCCGAGCAAGCGTTCGAGGCAATGGTGGAGCGCCGTCGGGCCGAAATGACGGCCGATCGCACCCGGCGCACGTTGGTGCTCGTCCAGGCCGAAAACAAATCCGATCGGCGTGCGGCGCGCGAGGTCGATCTCGCCGCGCGTCAGCGCGCCTTGCCGGACAGGCGCTACGGCGTCATTTACGCAGACCCGGAATGGCGGTTTGAACCGTTCTCGCGCGAAAGCGGCATGGACCGATCCGCCGACAACCATTACCCGACCTCGACGACAGACGCGATCGCCGCGCGGCCAGTTGCATCCATTGCCGCCGACGATTGCGTGCTGTTCCTGTGGGCAACGGTGCCCATGTTGCCCGAGGCGCTCCGTGTCATGACGGCATGGGGATTTATCTACAAGTCGCATGCGATCTGGTTCAAGGACCGGATCGGCACCGGATACTGGTTCCGCAACCAGCATGAGTTGCTCTTGGTCGGCACGCGCGGCAAGCCTCCGGCACCGGCCATGGGCGATCAATTTTCATCGGTGATCGAGGCGCCCGTCGGCGCGCATTCCGCCAAGCCCAACGATTTTCGCGAACTGATCGAGACCTATTTCCCGACGTTGCCGAAGATCGAGCTCAACGCCCGCTCGGCACGCGAGGGATGGGACGCCTGGGGAAACGAAGCGCCCGATCCGGCGTCCGACGACACGGTGCCGGCGAACGGCGACGGCCACGAAACCGTCGATCCCGAGACGGGTGAAATCCTGTCCGTGTCGTCGCACGCATTGGGGGATGACGGGCTCGACATTCCCGAATTCCTCCGGCGTCGATCCGCGGAGGCGGTGTGATGACGTCGCGCGCGGCGGGCAGAAGGCAAGTGAATATCTGGCTCACTGGTGCCGATTACGCGCGGCTCGCCGCCATCGCCGGTCAATCCGGGCAGAGTATGAGCGAGACTGCGCGGAGCATGATCATCGCCGTTCTGCGCGACGACGCGGCGGCGCATGAATTGCTGCCGGACAAACAGATCGACCGGGAGGCTGCGGAATGAAGCAATCGAAATCCATGTCGATGGTTGAATCCATGCTTATCCGGTTAGCACACACACCTACTAGGGCTAGATGATTAAGACCGAACATCTTTCCGACTCCGTGACCCTATATCTAGGGGATTGCCGCGAGGTATTGCCTATGCTCGCGCCCGCGGATGCAGTGCTTACGGACCCGCCCTATGGCATAGGTATTGCCGCCAATCCGGTGCGCCAGCGGCACAAAAAAATGGATTGGGATGATGCGCCGCCCGATGCCGATCTTATCGCACTGGTGCGCGCCGCTGCGCCTCTGTCGATCATTTGGGGAGGGAATTATTTCGACCTCCCGCCCTCGCAGTGCTTCCTGATCTGGGACAAGGTGCAGCCGGAGCAATTTTCGCTCGCAATGTGTGAAAAAGCTTGGACGAACATGGCCAAGCCCGCGAAAATGTTCAAAAGGCATGTTGTTTCGTTCGAAAAGCACCATCCGTCGCAAAAGCCGATTGAGTTGATGCGCTGGTGCATTCTCCAATTGCCGCCCGAAACCCGCTCGATTTTGGACCCTTTCATGGGGAGCGGCACAACGGGTTGTGCAGCCGTTCAGATGGGCCGCCGGTTCATCGGAATTGAGCGGGAGCCGACCTACTACGACGTGGCCCGGCGACGCATTAGCGATACCCTGTCGCGACCGGACCTCTTCATCGAAACACCCGCGCGCGCGGCGCATACCGAACAGCCGGTCGGGCTGTTCGACACTACAGGTAGACCATGATGGAGGCACAAGATGTGGGGTCATTTTCCGCCTGTGTGTGGCAACCGGATAAGCATGGTTGAATCCATGCCTATCGGGTTGCTACCCACACCCACAACAGCTAGGAGAAACGCATCATGCTTATCCGGTTAACACACACAAACGCTGAAACCTACCAGATGTAGAGGCCGCCAATGAAGCTTTCTCGCGATGCCAAGCCAGACGAAATCCTGCAAGGAGGCCACGGCCCAGCCAATCTGCCGGGCAAGGGCGACGTGATGACAAACCTGCTGAGCGTGCTCCGCAAGTTGATGCCGGGATGGGAGTTTACGCTGTTCGCATTTGAGCCCCCTGACCGAGCGAAGTCTGACGGCCGCCTGCCGCGCTTCAATTATGGCTCCACTGTCGAGCGGGCTGACATGCTGGCAGTTCTTGGCGCCTTCATTCTCAAGAACAAGGACCCGAACGAATACGCTCGCATGGCGAAACTTGACGAATTTCGCACCGGCCAAACCACGGAAGGGAAATCGTGATGGAGATGATCCGCAGGCCGCTTCACATGACCGAGATTGAAAACCGCGAGGCCTTAAAGGCTTCGGAAAAACGCCGCGCGCGTGACGGGGACCAGGAAGGCAATCGCCACGAGCGGCGGTTGGCTACCAAACGACATCGCCAACAGCAGAAACGCGAGTTGGCTCATGCACACAAGATGTAGGGCTGTGTGCGTCAACCGGATAAGCATGAAACGCATGAATAGCCGTCGTCGTCTGTTGCAGTTCCTTGGCCTCGGGTCACTGTTCGCCACGACCGGCGCGGCGACGATCAATCAAGCGCGCGCCGCCCATCATCTGAAACCGATCTCTCCCGGCTTCGTCGCGGACGAAACCCACACCATTCCTGTGCGCAGGTTTCGCGTGGTGGATGGGTCGCCTTTCAGGGATGAGAAGCGATCGACCGAGAAAATCCTGGAGGATACCGAGAAAGAGGGTTGGCATTTCCGCGCCGTCTCCGGCTGCTACGGCGATCAGTTCATATTCGATCGACTCGAATGGCCGGAGCCGGAAGCGTGACGGTCTTCGTTCGCCATTGTGCTGTTTGCGGCGGCCAGTTTGAGGCTGGGGCGGCCAACGCGCGCTTTTGCGCGGGTTGCTACCGCGACCGCCGCAAAGAGCGTCACCGGCAGGAGATGCAGCAGCGCAGGGCGAATAACCGCGAGGCGGCAAGGGCTTATGACCGTGAGTATCGCGCAAAGAACAAGACCAAGATCAACAAGCGGCAGAAAGAGCGGTACGCGGCGAACAGTGACTTGCTTCGGCAACGCGAGCGCGCGCGGCGGGCGGCCAAACGAGAGCATTACCGAGCCACGGCCCGAGATTACTACGCTCGGAACAAGGCCAAGATTAGAGAGCAGGCCCGCCAGTGGCTGGCCGACAATCCGCAGTATCGCGAGCGCGCCGCCGAGAAACTGCGCGAATATTACTGGGCAAATCGCGACCTATACGCTGACAAGCGCAGACAAAAGTACATCGAACTCGCGGCGGCGAGGGAATTGCTGAAGGAAATGGGGATTATCGACCACCTTTCACAACGCGGAGTCGAAAATGAAACCGGAAAACCTGCGTGAATTGCTGCGTTGCGTGCTGCGTGACAACCCTCGCGCCAGCGAGGCCGAAGCCCGCCAGCTTTGTTGGCAGCGGTGCCAGAACAACGCCGAATTGATGCAGGCGCTTTTCGCCTATTGGTTCGCCAACAGCTTCCGCGATTTCAAGGTGATCGGCGGCAGCGCCAATTCATCGGCGGTGATCTCGATCAAGCAGCAGCGCCGCGTCGGCACGCGAGAGGCCATCAATAAGCTGAAGGATCGAATGGTCGCCTGCCTGATGGACCATCTGCTGTCCGATGGCACGCCGCTCCGGTTTGGCACGTTCGGGCAGGCCGCGCGCGACGGCGGATGGCTGGCTGACATCGCCAAGCTCGGCAAGCCCAATGAGATCATTGGCAAAAAGTTGACCGAGGCCGAGCTGCAAAACATCCGCCAGCGCCACTATGCGCGCAACTCGCGGGTGGCCTGAGCGATGGCCGCAAAGCGCAGGGGCAAGACGTGGCGTCGCGACCCGCGCAACGTGGTCGCGCGCCTCATCGCCGAAAACCCAAAGGCCGGCAAGAAAAAGTGGAAAGAGGCTTTTCGCATTGCGATCCGGGGCAAGGACGGCGGCGACGCGCTCGATTCCGTAGCCGACTACTGGTTCGAAACCTATTGGGAAGGCCGCTTGAAGGACGATCAGGCATGAAGCGGCAGGGCCGGATGCTTCCACTCGCCCGTGTAGAGGCCGTCATAGGTCGGGGCTACGGCGTCGCCCGCGATACCGAGCAACGAGCGGAAGGCGTTGAACGGGTAGTGCCGCCGGTTAAAGCGGAACGTGAACTCATTGAGGTAAGCCTGCAAATGCTGCGGGCTGACGCCGTGGTGCGTGCCGGCCAGCCAGCTTTTCAGGTTGCTGAAAACGAGATGCACGATCGGCAGGTAGTCCTCAGCGACTTCCGGCTTGTCGGACTCGACCACGGCAAGGTGCTGGTAGCCCCGCTCGCCCAATGTAGCGTAGCTCGGCGCGCCGTCCGTCACCACCATCGTTCCCGGCTCAACGGCGGCCTCGACAAAGCCGCACAGCGACTTGGCGCTGCGGTTCGGCATGACCTGCAAACGCAGGCGTCCGGCGTAGCGACCGCCGCGCCGCAGCTTGGCGTCGCCGTCCTTGGGTTTGCTCTGCCGAACCTCAACCGCCGCGATGACAAGCGTTTGATCGTGAACGCCTTTGCCTTCCCCGCGCGTCGCGCCGCCGATCCAGCATTCGTCAATTTCAACGTGGTCGCGCGGGTAGTCGGGGCCGCCGATCCGATCACGATCCGCGCGCACCATGCCCGCCCGCAGCTTGTGCAGAAGCTGGAACGCCGTCTCGTAGCCGTTGATGCCAAGCTGGCGCTGGAACTGCACAGCGGACAGCCCCGGCGTCATGCTGGAAACGAGATAGGCACCCCAAAACCATGTCGAGAGAGGCATTTTCGTCCGCTCCATGACCGCGCCCGCCGTCAGCGCAATGTCGCGGCGGCATTGCTTACACCGCAACACGCCCGGCCGGCTGGTGAAGCGGTACGGCTCGCGCGGGGATTGGCAGTGCGGGCACTCAAACCCGTTTTCCCAGCGGACCTTTTCCAGATAGGCGGCGCACGCCGCGTCATCGGGAAAGAGGCGCTGAAACTCGCGCAGATTGGTGGGGAACGGCAGGTCTCCCCGCCCGTGAATGTCTTGAACCTTGGAGGTGCTGTTCATGCCCAGAATACTAGCCCAAGCGGGTGTGGGTGTCAACCCGATAGGCATGGTTGAATCCGTCGTCAACGTCGCGGTCGGATTTGGCATCTCGCTTGGCGCGCAGATCGTGTTTTTGCCGATGCTCGGTGTTACCGTATCGATGGCGCAAAACTTCATCTTCGCGCTGATCATGACGGCCTATGGCGCCGACGAGGCGGCACGGCGTTACGCCCATCTGATCGCCTGCGGGTTCGACGAGGCCGGGGCGGACACGGTATTCGAGGCGATCGATCTGCCGGACAGCGCGGCGATCTCGCTGCGCATTTCCGACCTGCGCGCGC
>OFSE01000391.1_pt1 | contig 13518 bp, 40 predicted proteins | sample 1543261 | NCBI WGS metagenome assembly OFSE01 (sample SAMN07774225, study PRJEB24372) | wastewater metagenome | isolation source: Exp Tend VB 50WW | collected 2016-02 | reverse complement strand
TCATATGATAAATCTGTAGATACTCTTGATATCTCAGATCAGAGGCTCCTTGAATTTTTAATTAAACATAAACATGATTCTACTTTGAGACATTGTGTTATGACTTTTGAAGTCTATGCCCCTCTGATGGTTGCGCGGCAATGGTACAAACATGCTGTTGCTAGTACTTTCCTTGATGACCAAAATGGATGGAATGAATCTTCGCGCCGTTACGTTACAGAAGAACCGCAATTTTATTTACCAGAGGTTTGGCGTGAAGCGCCGGAAAATAAGAAGCAAGGCAGTGGAGGTAATCTTCCTCCTAATACTTCCAATTTGATCCGCAGTCTGCTGGAGCAGCATGTGGATGACTCTGTAAGCCGTTATAAGCAACTTTTAGAAATGGGAGTGTCACCCGAACAGGCAAGAATTTTTCTACCCGCATACGGCATGTATGTCCGATGGAGATGGACAGTAAGCCTGAACGCTGTATTACATTTCTGTGCATTACGGGTGCATGAGACAGCACAGTCTGAAATTATGCAATACGCAAACGCGGTGGCAGACATGGTACACTCACTGTACCCAAGTACATACTCACACTATCTAAGGCATAGAACCTATGAATGATCAGTCAATAGAAGACATCAACGACAATACAGGAGTCGTTAATTTTATTATGTTAGGTAGAATATACGATATGCTATGTCTTATCGCTGATGGAGTAGGCAAAGGAGAAGACGCACTGCGTCTAATCAATTTGCATCAATCAGGACAATTGATGTGCCCACCGCCTGCTCTCGCAGTCGATGATGAACAAGGAGACGAAGATGAATCATTTGAAAATTGAAATAGCCTTATTTAAAATTAAACAAGGATGCATGAAGTGTGGATATAACAAAAACTCTAAAGCCCTACAGTTTGCTCATCGTGACCAATCAGAGAAGTATCGTGACAAGAATGGGAAAGTAGTTCACCCATCCGATATGATCAAAGGAAAGCACCGCTCACGTTACGGCAAAAACACTGTATGGATAGAAATATCAAAATGTGACATATTGTGTGCAAACTGTCATGCAGAACAAACATTCTCATAAACACACACCCACCGTTATCTGATCGTTATAACACATTCCGTTACATATTTGTTACATTCAAATTCAACAAAATGTGAATAATATTTCAACTTGTATGATGCATGTATTTACACTCTATTATATAAAACCGTTAGTGCGCACATATGGTGTTTACAGCATACAGGGACCCCCCGGGCTTGGGCTTGTCAAGCCGACACGCCGACCATTCTCAAAAATGTGGATGTAGAGATTCTCCAAAACGTGGACCTGGTGAAATGGCTTGTCATTGTCAGTCGGTCATGATATTGTGGATCTATAGATAAAGGAGGTGTTCCATGCTTGCATATGAGATTTGTAGCGTCTGCTACTATCCTACCGACTCGGTAGACATGGATGGACGTTGTGTTGCTTGCGGTCTTGACCATATCCTCACTACAGAGGGTGAAGAGGCGGCAGCACTTGAGGCAGCAGAATTGCTCGCCGTAGGTATGCTCTAACTGTCATACCATCATGCTAGGCTAGTATCCTCTACAACGAAAGGCATATCATGTCATCATTCGAGATTCATACCGCCGATGGTAACCTAGTTACTTGGACACACCTAGGCTATGAGCACGCTCAGACATTGAGGCGCGAACTCAATACCTTTGACTCGCGCTATCGTGGCGTGCGTCTAGTCGTCAAGGCTACGCCTAGCGGCCTGTAGAGAGGACATTCATGGATGGCTTCGTCAGTGCAGTGATGACGTTCCTTCGATTCCTTAACTCTATAGGTCTGCTACCTGATAGCGCACTAGTCAATGCTGACCGCGTGGCATCCGTCATGACATCCTCTATTGCTAATGCCGCGTGGCAGTCTACTAGTTGGCCCTTATGGGCATGGGCAGCAATAGGTACAGGATGTCTGATAATCCTTGCAATCATTGCCCTTTTCACGCTACGCTTAGTTGTGCGCATAGTTGCACGCGAGATAAAGGGGGTTTAACCGTGGAGATGTTTCCCATAGTAATGCTTGCAAAGTTTATCGGCTCAACCGTTCCTCTACCTCTAATTAGTTTCATCGTGTCTATAGCCGTGTCTATCATACGGCTAAGAGGTGCAGGTGCTAGCGGTGGCATGTTGTCTACATTCACTAACACAATACGCACCTACCTCAACAAGCCAGAGGTAGTGCAGGCACGAAACACCTTGGTATCTAAGGGATTTAACGCCGCACAATCTAGCCTAGAGAAACGTGGCTGGCTTGTAAAGCCTTGATACATAAGGCTTTTAGACGTGGCGAAAGTCCTTGACACATAAGGACTTTCAGCCCGGGGGACCCCCCGGGACTTGCCTTGGCAAGTCGACACGCCGTTAGCACATAGTGATGTGTATCACTATCCTATGTGACCGCATATCGGAATACGATTAACAGGATGTCGGCCTCTCATGGTACGCTCGCTATAACAGATTGGAGAGTGACATGCAATGTCGCGGTTGTGGTGAGTTGGCTCACCTTGTAGATGGGGTTCTTTGTGAGCCGTGTGACTATGACTTTGATCGGCTTAACCGCTATCAGTCTCAGGAGGACTAGTGAATAGTTTCGTGTTTCCCGCGCCGCACCTTGGCCCTAGTGGTCAAGCCCTTGTGTTCACGTACGACAATGGTCGTGCCACCATCGCGTACCGCGAGCGCCCATCGCTTCGATGGGGCGCACCAATGGATGCAACCGATGCACCCATTCATTCTGATGTCACACCCATAGGATAGGATGATCTCATGATCAAATACCTAGTCAAGAACGACCGCCAACTCTTTGCAGAGTTCGATTCCATCACCTCGGCTGAGCGTTACTACATGCTCACCAAATCATACGAAGATCAGTCCATCCGAATTGTTCAGGAGGTCAAATAATGTGGCAGTCAAAGGCCGCGTGCCTAAACGAAGATTCATCCCTGTTTCTTACAGGAGTAACGTCTCGCGTAATGAAAGCGAAAGCGATATGCGCAACGTGTGCAGTCATCGACGAATGTCTTGGATTCGCCCTCGCCAATGAGGACACCGAGCCTCACGTCTACGGCGGCTTGACAGGTGATGAGCGCGCGCCGCTCATCGCAGAGATGCGAGAGGTCGCATTAGCAGATGCGGAAAATGCCTTATAGCATAAGGCTTTTCGGCCACCTGAAAACCCTTGGTACATAAGGGTTTTCAGCCCGGGGGGACCCCCCGGTTGTCAGACCCATAGGATACGCTTCAGATATGAAGAAAGGAAAGGAGGTGGGCAACATGACTCAGTGTGAGTACTGCCTAGAGATTGGCGTTATCCTAGTTGATGGCGTAGTTTGTGAGCCTTGTGATGAGATTCATTTTGGCAACTGGCGTAAGGCTTTCGTCAAGTAACGAAAAGCCTTATGTACCAAGGCTTTTCAGCCCAGGGGGACCCCCGGGCTGGACACTTGTCAAGCCCAACACATGTGATATACCACACATCTTCTAAGCCATATATCTGTCCGATAATCGGTATTCGATTAGTCCATTGTCATCCTCATATGATACGCTCAGGGTAACGAAATAAAAGAAGGGTTAGACAATGATTGTTTGCGTGTACTGTGAAGAAGTTGTCACTCCGCCTGTGTGCGAGGGTTGCAATGAATACAAGGGTCTGATGACCGTGGGCGAGTGGGAAGACTACACTGGCGAGAAGTGGGAAGGCTGAGTGTCAGCCTCTCATGATAAAGTCAGATCTACCAACTACGAAAGGCAAGAAATGAGTCAGACCATCTACCGCCAGCAGGACATCACCTGCGACCATTGCCACCGTGTTGGCTCTGGTGACATCGTTCATTCCATCGCAGGATGGGCACAAGTCAAGTGTCTGTCGTGCGGTTGGACTTCTAGTTGGCCGGAGGTCTGAGCCATGATCGAATCTGTCGCGCGTATCGTTACGCTTCCCGCGCTCTATGCGCCTACAATCTTTGAGACACCTCTCAAGACTCACAACTTCGTGGAGACTCTTTGGATGCAGAAGCGCATCATCGAACATCCTGCGGGTGTGCTTGTGCAGATCACGCACATCGACTCTGGAGAGTACATCATGATGCAACCTGAAGAGATCATCTCATGGTTGCGACCTGAAGACATGAACGACCCTGTGGTCCAAGCAGAACTAATCACCGACCTTGCATCGAAAGGAATTGAACTATGAGCATCAAACTAGCCGCGACATACGGCACACGCTCGCACGTTGTCGCTGTTGAGCCGATCCGTCATCCGATGGCAGATGAAATCTCTATCGCACTAGGCGACAACGGATACTGTGACTTCCCCTACTCTGTCGAACTCGCGTTCTTCAAGAAAGGCGAATGGGTAACAGACATCATCGAAGACTTCGAGAAGTACGCAGACGGACTCGCGGGTGACACTCTTGTCTACCCTCGCGTGCCACTTGTAATGCTCGCGCAATTCGTAGAAGTGTACGGGGTGAACGCATGATCACCTACACACGCTTTGATGGCTTTGTGTTTCGATGGAATGGACTACACACCATCAACGTCTACACACCTAACGGTGCGAACGTCGATGTATTCTCAATCGACTACTCACGCGACGATCACAAACTAGAACCGATCATTGCTATGTGCGATGAGTGGGAGGCGTGCTTCGTATGATCGTATTCGTGGCTGCGCTGTTCTCTCTCTTGCTCTTCGGAGCATCATTCACACTGAGAAAAGACCTTGACACACAACAACTTTTCAGTGAGCCAGAAACCCTTGATACATAAGGGTTTCTAGCCCGGGGGACCCCCCGGGTCGGACACTTGTCAAGTCCTCAGAGTGTGATCTTAAACACATAGGGATATGCTTTGAGATGTCAGCCCTAGATGCTATGCTTCACTTATCGGCCTACTAGGAGGAATCGTGAGCAAGATGAAGGATATCCATATCTCTGCACAGGAGATCGCGCGTTCATATGGTTTGCCCACAAGCGATACCATCGTTAATGCAATCGCGTGTGCATGGATCGAAGGATACTCTACACGCTGGAATCAGGAAGTGGCAGTGTCAGAGGCTAATGCTAGGATGATGCCATGAGCAATCGAACGAATCACCGCCGTAGCGCCGACGCACAGCGTCGTGTGCTAGAGATTCGCAAGTCGTCTGCGGCACAGCCGCACGCGAACAAGTCGAAGTATACGCGCAAGACCAAGCACAAGAATCTGGAGTACCGATGAACATTTTCATCATTCTCGCACTTGCAATTCCTGCGGCGATTCTTCTCTCGTCAGCAGTCGTTGGACTAACCGATGCAATTCTTGATCACTTTGGGGGTAAAGATGTTTAGCACTTTCATTTCTTTGGTAACACTCGCGCTTGTGATCAAACTGATGATGAACAGTTCCAAGCGAAACAGAAAGGATGCGGATATTGGAGTTTCTACTGTTTCTTCTCCTAATCATGTTGGGTGGAGCGATACTAACTCTTATCCTGCACCTAACGTCCAATCGATAGTCCAAAGTCCTTGGAAATAAAGGACTTTTCTCGTGTGCTGAAAACCCTTGCTACATAAGGGTTTTTAGCCCGGGGGGTCCCCCCGGTGTGAGTTTTCTCTCACCCCTCGTCATAGTAGTAGTCGTCATCCCACTGGCGCTGAGCCATAGCGCGGAGGTGGTCCATGTCTGGCACATAGTTGCATCCAAGGCCATCGGTATGACCACAGCAGGGGTAATCTTCGCAGCGCATGGGCGCTCCTCTCATCGGTTGATGTGATGAGCCTAGCACTAGGGTCTGACAACCGGGGGACCCCCCGGGCTGGAGAATGTCAAGTCTATAGAGTGTGATCTTTAACACACCCATAGGATTTGGCGACTGTCTGCCATATGGTGTACGCTTGCCCTATGACTATGACAAAGGCTGTAGAAACTGACCACCTGACCGCTTCCTATGCCGACACGTTTCGTGGCATCATGATGACCGCCACGCTTGCGCAATGCGAGCAAGCATCCGTATGGTATCGTGACGCGGAAGAAGTAGCCGAAGAAGTCGCGCGTAATCTCTCCACGTCACTTGATGTAGGCGCATCCATCGTTGCCGCGTTCTCACCGCGTGAGCGTTGGTCGACTAACGTTGCCAAGGCTATCTCATTCTCGCTAGGCAATAAGCCCGCAGGCTTGCAAAACAATCTGAAAATGGCAGAGTCATCGCTGACTCTCGCGTTCGATGCCTTGAAAGGTCTCAAGACTAATGCGTTCGCACGCGCTATCGCGGGCGACAGTGACGCGGTTGTGATCGACGTGTGGATGTGTCGTGCGGCAATGCTTGAAACCGACTCGCCTAACGTGGGACAATATCGTATGCTCTCCGATGCAATTCGTATCGTTGCGCGTGAGTTTGGTCTAACGCCTCGCACAGTGCAGGCGCTCATTTGGATTATCATTCGCGGAGGTGCTGCATGAGTAAAGGATTTGAGTTTGCCGATCACCTAATCGGAAAAATGTTTGACGGCAATCATCATTGCAATTTTTGCGAGGATGAAAAATGGAAGGACTAGTCGCTGGCATAGTGACAGGCTTACTAGTAAGCGGAATCTACTATTTTGGAAAGTGGAGAGATGAGGGTTGAAATGCCTTGATGCATAAGGCTTTCTCGGATGCGTCGAAAGTCCTTGATACATAAGGGCTTTCGGCCCGGGGGGACCCCGCGCAGGATAGGTGAATGTCAGTCCCTTGTGATAGATTCATACCATCAATCTAGGAGGCATCATGGTCAGTCATCCCATTAGCCAGAAGTCCGACGAGGAACTGGAGGTGTGGTGGAGTGCTCTTTGTGAAAAGGACTGCGCTCCCGCATAAGCAGGGCGTGGCGACTTGACATTCGGACCAGGGGGACCCCCTGGAGGTAGAGGGGACCCCCGGGCGGGGGTGGGCAAGTTCTTTACGATAGGCTTTAAGAAACACTGGAATTTTTCGCTGGAATTTTTTTCAAAAAGTTTTTCAAAAAGTCTTGCCAATGTCAGACCCATAGTGTACCGTTAAGGTATAACAACAACTAAGGAGTGAATATGATTAGCGTAGGAGAAACCTTCTATACCCAAAAGTCTGGTGAATTGGTTACCGCAATCGAAGAGCCTAAGCCTCGGAGCAATGGTAACTACACCGTGCTTGTTCGCAAGTCTGATGGTTCTACTAGGTACACCACCGTAAAACCTTGACAGTGATCGTTCTGTCTACTAAAATTGCTACATCAAACCAACTAGGAGGAAACATGTCGAAGTCCAACACCAAGTCCACCAGCCCAGTTTTCCGTTACTTGGAGACGTGGGATACGCGCTTTGGCAAGTCACAGCGCATCGTCACCCGTGACAAGAACGGAAAGTTCTTGGACACCGTGTCGCTCTCAGGCTTGCTCAACGCGCCAAACTACAAGGGCAAGTAATCTAGATCACCTGAGCATGTGTAGAAACTGCTCACCCCTACTATCTAGGAGCGTTATGCGTACCGAATGGACCACTAGAGATGAGTTGCTTGAGGACTTTGAGGTTATAGGCTTTGCTGCTTATTCAACCTGCATCGTGACTCGCAAGTCTGACAATGTTCGCGGAACACTTGACTTCACCCACATCCCTCGCGTATACTCTAACTTCCAACCAATTTAGGGAGAACCATGAAAACCTACGCCGTTGTGCTTATCTTGGAAGATCTCGAAGAATCAGATCGTCATCCGATGTATTGGGATTGGTCAGAGATTCTTGACATTCCAACATCAGCATTTGTTTCGGGTGCGGTAGAAATTGCAACACAGCCCGATGAAAACCAGATCACAGTTCTAGAAGAAGCAACCGATCTATTCATTTCAACTCTCATGGAAGGATGCAAAGATGGCGACCTATAAGTATGCAATTGAATTCTCTGATGAGGAAACTGCTAATTATTTTGTTTGTACTCGTGAATATGATCAAGAGTACTCATGGCAGGATATCTGGGAGGATATTGTTTCATCTGGTGACCTACAGATGACCTTCGAACTCCTCGAAGTCGAAGACGACGAAGAGTAGTTCAACTGCCCTTGTGGTGGAATCGGCAGACACGCTTGACTTAAAATCAAGTTCCATAACGGAGTATCGGTTCAAGTCCGATCAGGGGCACAAAGTCTTGACCCATGTCACACCCACATGATACAGTTCTAACACACCAACAAACGAGGAGTGAAAATGCACACTTTCCAATCCGCTTCAGATACAGCCGAACGACTCATCATCATGACTACAGAGCGTGACAATCTTCTCCTACAGCGTGATAGTGAAGCAAGCAAGGCAAAGACCTACAATACCATGCTCACGCTACTTGAGGCTGATATTCGTGACTTTCTAGATGAGAACCTAGAGCCAGAGTCAGAACTCATCTCCATCACCTTTGAGCAGGCCAATGAGTTTCTCAGCGGTCACAAGATTGCACCACTCACCATCGAACGCTCATACGATGTGAGCGGTCGTATCACTTTCGAGTTCTCCGTTCGAGTAGACGCATCAGATGAAGAAGAAGCAAAGGCGGCAGTAGAGAATTGCTATTTCTCTATGGACTGTAACGACTACGAGTATGACTCTTCAGAAGTCCACATGGAGATTGATGAAGTAACTGTCAGCGACTGATGCTATAATAACTTGATAACTCAATAGAGGACTTAGGGATATGCGACCCATTCGACTCGCTTCCCTATAGCGGTCTCCTAGGTAAGCGCCGCTTCGGTTATGGAACGTAGAGGAGATACCATAACCACCCTTGGCCCCATCGTCTAGTGGCTAGGATACATCCCTTTCAAGGATGTGAAGAGGGATCGAAACCCTCTGGGGCTACCAAGCACTTGTGGAGTAGCGGTTATCTCGCATCCCTGTCACGGATGAGATCGCGGGTTCGATTCCCGTCAGGTGCGCAAAGGATATAGCAAAAGCCATAAAGACCCCAAGGTGGCTCATGGGGTGGCTATATCCTCCTTAACGAAAGGGTGGCTGTGACAGAACTCATAGCCGCCCTTTCCCCGGGGGTCCCCCCGGGCGAAGCCCGTGTCAAATCTTTTTAAAGTGATTACGATCACATAAAATTCATCACAGAATAATCCAATAAACCTTGAGAGTGTCAGTCCTGTAATGTATAGTTTCACTATAACTACTAACTACGGAGGAATTATGGCCCACGCACTAGAAACTGGTAGCAATGGTGAAGTCGCTTTCGCATCGTTGCGCCAACCCGCTTGGCATGGTCTTGGCACTGTCTTTGAGTCGGAACTAACCACCTCTGAGATGCTAAAGATCGCCCATCTTGATGAATGGAACGTTCGTCTAGAGTCTGTCTCTGACCTTGTTCCGAATTACAATTTCGTGTCTGACTCTTTCATGGTCTTACGCGATAACCCATTCGATGGAGGCATCGACGTTCTCTCTACTGTGGGCGAGCGTTACAAGGTTGTCCAGAATGACGAACTGTTCTCATTTGCAGACAACATGCTTGATGGTGGTCGTTGGGAAACCGCAGGCTCTATCAAGAATGGTCGTGTCGTGTTCGGTTCTCTCGCACTTGAGCGTGAGACTGTCCTTGACCCCAATGGCGTTGCAGATATCGTAAAGTCTTATCTACTCGTCAAGACTTCACACGATGGTTCTTCTGCTGTTGAGGCTATGGTCACACCCGTTCGCGTCGTGTGCCAGAACACGCTAAACGCTGCACTTCGTGGCGTGAAGCAGTCCTACAAGATTCGTCACACGCAGACCGTGAGCGGTAAGGTTGCGGCTGCACGCGAGGCTCTTGGACTTGCACACACCTACATGGATGAGTTCGAGAAGGTTGCACAGTCTATGATTCAGACTGAGATCACTAAGGCAACATTCGACAAGATTCTTGAGGCTGCATACCCTCGTCCCGAAAAGGATGTCAAGGGTGCTATGACCAAGTGGGCAAATAAGGTCGATCAGATTGAGGATATCTGGACTTCTGACACGACCAACATGATTGCTACCACCGCTTGGGGTGCGTACAATGCAATGACAGAGCGCCTTGACTGGTTCCGCACTGGTCGCGGTGAGCGTGGTGCAGAAAACGCAATGGCTGCGGCATCAGGGTTCGATCCTGTAACCAACACAGAGAAGGGCCGTCTACTCTCTATCGTGCGCGATCTCGCGGGCGTAAAGTAGACAACACTCCTGAGCATGAGGGTAAACTGCTCATCACGCCTGATATGCTCCAAGGTGGGGCAGGTGGCTGTAGACCACCCGCGAAAGCATGGGGAGTTCGATTCTCTCATCAGGCACTTGACATTCCCACTAGCCCGGGGGGACCCCCGGGCAACCCAGAATGGGTTGTCCGAGAGTGCTAGATCGAATAGTGATGTTGAATGACCTTTACGATTGGGCTAAAAAAACACTGGAATTTTCTTGCATTGTCAGTACGGGATGCTATGCTTTTATTAACTACAACGAAGGAGTGCCAATGATAGATGTAAGTGTTGCAGATGTTGGCAAGGTACTTGTGCCTGTGCCCGATGAGTTTGAGCATGACCAACTTGAGAAGTTTATTTTTACTTTAGAGTGGGCAATGTCTCATGGCTATGTAGATAGTTTCTACACGCCTGATGGTATTCGTAAGATGGTTGAGGAGTCTAATCAGGAGCCAGAAGAGGACGATGGGCTTTGGCTTCCTGAGCCTTCAGGTAAGGAAGATGTTGCTTGGCTTGCTGATGTGGACTCCATGTTCATCATCAACGATGACATTGTTCCTTGGATAAATGAGAACCTGCCTATCGGATTCTTTGCTACTTACGATCCTCGGACTGGTGTTGTCCTAAACAAGAAGGAGGACTGATGGACCCGAATAAGACTTTAACTACTCTTCTTGCTCTTTGTGAAAGGTGGCAAGAATGGGGAGAACTAGAAATGTCTGCCGTCGAAACTCTTGACGATGTGACAGACCTTGTACTAGCATTAGATAATTGGATGACAGATAGACGCGGTTTCCTACCAGACCTTTGGAGTTAGTATGCCAACCTATGAAGTAAGGTACGCTCGTACCGACTATTACACAAAGCAATATGAGGCTGACTCATATGACGATGTTGAGGAGATGTTTGACAACGATCCCGATAAGTGGGATGATATGCCTGGTTGGTCCGATGAAGAGTTTGTAGAAATAAGGAAGGTCTGACATGCCAACTTATAAAGTAACGTATCATCGTACTGACTATTTTGAGAAAGAGTATGAGGCTGACTCATATGAAGAGGCTGAGGATAAGTTTTATGATGATCCTGATAAGTATACTTACAACCCGCCGTACGACTCACAAGAAGATAATTTTGTAGACATAAGGGAGGTCTGACATGAAGTATCATTATGTAGTTGTTTATGACCCAGAAGAGAGCAAGTGGGATGTAAGTGATGACTTCACCCTCATTGACCCCGAAGGCCACGTGTGGTCCGATGAACAATACGGTCGTGGTGGGCGTGGATTCATAACCCCAGAAAGAGGCACGCCTGAATATGTTCTTGACGAGTACCTATGGCGTACGCTACTATATATTGTAGACACATTCCCAACACCGCAGGAGGCATCATGAATCGTTTCCCATCCCACCGCCCGAAGGTTAGTGACGTAGAATATTGGGATACTTTACTTGCTCACCACGTTGATCGTACATGGAAAATCAATCAGCCTCAGACTATCACGATTCAGCGCGGCACACCATTCCCTGAGTTCTATCGTGTTCGTCATGTCAATCATGAAACGAACAAGAAGACTAGCAAGTTGTTCTATGGTGAGTCTGCACACTTTGCCGTGGAGCGTTACGTGAATGATCTCGGTTTCGCCAACGCAATAGAACTTTAGGAGACACAATGGATGACAAGATGTATAGACTTATTTGGGATGAGACTATTCGCTATGAAGCGTTTGTCAAAGCCGCGAATGTAGAGGAAGCACGCGAAGCGTGGGGCACAGGTATCGAAGGCCAGTATTTGGATTCGCATACCGCAATTCCAATGGTGTTGGAGGTCTAATGGATAAACGAGAATACCTCCGAAGCCAAGGCTTCGAGGTAGGAGAACGGGGGCGCTTCTCAGCAGAAATGCTGGAGGCGCTTCGTTCATTTGATGGCGAAGAAACACAAAACAAGGTGGTATCCAGAAACACAATCGTCAAGTCCATATCCACACAGCAACGAGACGCTAGCGTATACATGTGTGTACTCGAAGACGGCATCAAGGTTGCAATGGGATTCTGCAATGTTTGCAAAGATAGTATTAGATATTGCGAATGTGTCGGTGGCCCACAGCCTCCCGATTACTTTGACTCAGACGTAGATAAATGGTATCCTGTAGGGTCCAAGATGGAGGTATCATGAAAGAACGTAAGTATGCAAACGCTCTAGACAATATATTTTCAGATTCACGAATCCACACAGTAGTTCTAGCACAGATGACAAAACGATTATTTATTCCAGAAACCTCACGGGTACTTGACCATTGGTATATGGCTCATTGTATGGCCCGCGATCCAGAGGTGTCAGGTCAAGAGATGATCGACTTTGTTCGTGACACTCACTATGGGAATAAAATCTAATAGTCATGGGGGGCGAAAGCCCCCCATGCATTCCCCCGTGCCCGGGGGGTCCCCCGGGACTTATCCACACCCTGTGGATAACTATGTTTTTGTCACAGGCTTTACGAACCCTCGGAAAAAAATCACTGGAATATCCTTTACGAACCCTTGTATTTTTTTCACTGGAATAATACCCTTTACGAACGGCTTAAAATAAATCACTGGAATTTGGACGGAGGTTCAATGGAATTTCTTCTTGTATTCATATGTATATGTCTTCTATTAGGTATGATGAGTCCTCCTGATAATAGGAAGTAGGTCAGTATTATTGCCGCCGCATTTTTCTTAATAAATGTTTATTTATTGTTTGTTTTGTTATTGTTTTTTCCAATAATGGGCACACTTATGTATGTTTATTTAAACTTTTCACATGCCCTTTACGAACCCCAAAATAAAAATCACTGGAATATACAGCATCAAACTACACCAAATGACACCAAATGGCTGTGGATAACCTGTGGATAACCTTTACGAAGGGGGTCGGGGGATCACGAATTGCTCTTTTATAATGTTTGTATAACTATTTGTTTATCTATTTGACGTAATGTATGTGTCTTTTGGGGGAAAGTGGGTTAAAGTGGGTCGTTGTTAATCAAAGATTGAACACTATAATACTCTTTATTACATGTGTCGCATCTAACTATTGACCACATGTCGTCTATTCTTGCTATCTTATATAGTGTATGTTTGTTATTATGGCAATAGAGTCTTGATTTGAGTATTTCTACCACCCCGCGAATGTTTCTAATCACTATATATCATCTCCACGATAGTATCTAGCAGCCACCCTTTTTGTACCATAGTGACCCTATTGTTTAACGAGTTGATGAGAGTAACTATTCTTTCACG
>OFSE01000390.1_pt1 | contig 13553 bp, 10 predicted proteins | sample 1543261 | NCBI WGS metagenome assembly OFSE01 (sample SAMN07774225, study PRJEB24372) | wastewater metagenome | isolation source: Exp Tend VB 50WW | collected 2016-02 | reverse complement strand
CACCGTGAAACTGGAGGATCTGAAGCGTTATTTCGCATATCGATTAGAACGTGCGAGGCGCTTCCAATGGGCGATGACGACACGTGAACCAGCAACGCCAATTCGTTATGTGCTATTTGGCGGTGATTGCAGTCTGACGCCTGCGCGGCTGTTACTTGAACAAGATGGCGAGCAAATTGAAACCCGGTTGGAGCCAAAGCAAATCAAGAACCCGCGTCCCGGCGTGCCTTATTCTGAACTGATGCTGGAACCCGGCGATGGTCGGGTGACCAAACCTTCACTGCTGGCGAGAGAAACCTTAGACCCCAGCGCAGAACAAAGTGAAGATAGTTTTATTCCGGTCGCGTATTGGTTTTTCTTGTGCGAAGATCACATAGAACTGACCAACAATATTAACTTTCAAGACAATTTACTGAACGTCTTGCTAACCCGTAACTTGCCTTGGGAAATATCACCGAAATCGACCAAAACCAGCGACGCAGAACAATAAATTTGCTCACTTCAAATCGCCATCAAGCCAACGATGCACGATGTTTTTGAATCGCGCTGAGTACAATATCATCGATATCATCAATCTCTTTGGCATCAATTTTTGCCAGCAGCGCTTTGCGCATACGTGGATCCCAGAATTTTTTCAGATGCGAAGCCAGCCCTTCCAAACCTTCCTCACGGTCTGGCATACTTGAAAAAAATGTTCCTATCTGATTGGCCATTTTGACCAAATTATCGTTATTGTGTTGACTCATTTTTCTTCCACTTGTGTTGATTTTTTGCGCGCATCCATGATATTCAATACAGATCAAATAAGGCGCTCATCATGGCTATAAATCGCTACGTCACGTCCACGGGTAAAGCCTAATAAGGTCAAACCAGTTTGCTCCGCCATTTGCGCTGCCAGACTGGTCACCCCGGAAACCGCCGCCAATAAAGTCATACCCGCCACGGCGGTTTTTTGTACCATCTCATAACTGGCGCGGCTAGTGACGCTGATGAAACCTGTCGCTGGATTTTCATGTGAGCGCAATAACGCGCCGATGACTTTATCCAGCGCATTATGCCGACCGACATCTTCACGCAGCAATAGTACTTCGCCCTGCGCATTGCACCAGGCTGCGGCATGTGTGGCGCCAGTTATTTCCAATAATTTCTGGCGGGTTTTCATGCTCTCCACGGCTTTCAACACCGCATTCAATGAAAAATGCTGATCAGACTGCAAGCGCGCAGGCATCCGTATCGCCTGCTCCAGACTTTCTGTGCCACATAAACCGCAACCGGTACGACCGCTCAAATTTCTGCGTTTTTCTTTGAGCTGCGCAAAACAGGAAGACGCAATTTGCAGCTCAACTCTATAGCCCTGCGCATCATGCGCATACTCGCAGTCATAGATTTGCGCCGCCTGGCTGACGATGCCTTCGGTCAAGGCAAAGCCATAAGCCAAATCTTCCAGATCAAGGGGCGACGCCATCATCACTGCGTAAGAGATGCCATTGAACACCAAGGCCACCGGCACCTCAACTGCCACCACGTCCTGTTCAATCTGCGCCTGACCATTGCGCCAACGATGCACCCGCCGCTCTTGATAGGCCTCGATCAAGAGCGCTTGCGTCGTGTGTGTTGCTGCATCGATGAGTTCCATAACCAGTTTCTTGTTGCTTGTGACAAGCGTACTTAGCGTGAAATGGCCGCTTCCGGTGTATGCCAGGCGACATCAGCCAACTTCAATTGCTCACGATTAAACTTCACATGCGACACTTGCCATTCCGAAGGCTGCGCCACTGGTGTCACCTGTACCGCCGTTACTTTGTATTCAGGGCAATTGGTCGCCCAATCGGAATTATCTGTCGTAATGACATTCGCACCAGACTCTGGGAAATGGAAAGTGGTGTACACCACGCCCGGCTGTATGGTTTCAGTAACAAATGCACGCAATACCGTTTGCCCAGCACGACTTTCCACACCTACCCAATCATTCTGTTTTATGCCACGTTCTTCAGCATCGTGCGGGTGAATTTCGAGTCTATCTTCATCGTGCCACTGGCTGTTTTCAGTACGCCGTGTTTGTGCGCCGACATTGTATTGCGACAAAATACGTCCAGTGGTCAAAATCAAGGGGAATTTACGCGTGATTTTTTCCGTACTCGCTACATATTGCGTAATGATGAAACGACCTTTACCACGCACAAAATGATCAACGTGCATGATCGACGTACCGAGCTCGTCCGTGCTTTCATTGCATGGCCATTGCACGCTGCCGTGCTTTTCAATTTTTTCGTAAGTCACACCCTGGAAGCTTGGTGTCAACGCGGCAATCTCGACCATGATTTCGCTTGGATGTTTGTAATTCATCGGATAACCCAAGGCATTCGATAACTTCACCGTGACTTCCCAATCAGCATAGCCTGCTTTTGGCGGCATGACTTTGCGAACAAGTGAAATGCGGCGTTCAGCATTGGTGAATGTACCGTCTTTTTCAAGGAAAGAAGAACCCGGTAAAAACACATGCGCATATTTGGCGGTTTCATTCAAGAAGATATCTTGTACGACCAAACATTCCATCGCCATCAAAGACGCGGTGACATGCTGCGTATTCGGGTCAGACTGCACGATATCTTCGCCTTCGCAATACAATCCCATGAAAGTGCCGGCTTGGGCCGCGTCAAACATATTCGGAATGCGCAAACCCGGCTCAGGATTTAACTCAACACCCCATGCAGCTTCAAATTGCGAACGCACTGTACTGTCAGAAATATGGCGATAGCCCGGTAATTCGTGCGGGAAAGAACCCATATCACAAGCACCTTGCACATTGTTCTGCCCACGCAATGGGTTCACGCCAACGCCTTCACGACCAACGTTACCTGTCGCCATCGCCAAATTGGCAATGCCCATCACCATGGTAGAGCCCTGCGCGTGCTCGGTCACACCCAAACCATAGTAAATCGCCGCATTGCCGCCGGTGGCATACAAACGTGCCGCTGCACGAAGCGTTTCAGCGGGTACACCGGTAACATCCGCCATTGCTTCTGGTGAATTTTCTGGACGCGACACAAATTCGCACCATTCGCGCACTGATTTTTCATCGCAGCGTTCATTCACATACTCTTCTGCCAATAATCCTTCAGTAACAATCACATGTGCCATAGCAGAAATCACCGCTACATTGGTGCCAGGCTTTAATTGCAAATGGTAATCAGCCTTGATGTGGGGTGATTCAACCAATTCAATCTGACGTGGATCAATCACGATCAAACGCGCACCTTCACGCAAACGCTTTTTCATACGTGACGCAAAGACCGGATGTGCCGCCGTTGGATTGGCACCAATCACCAAGATCACATCGGCTTTTTCAACTGATTTAAAGGTTTGTGTACCGGCAGATGTGCCATAAGTTTGGCCTAAACCATAACCGGTTGGCGAATGGCAAACGCGGGCGCAAGTATCGACATTATTATTTCCAAATGCAGCGCGTACCAATTTTTGTACCAGATAGGTTTCTTCATTGGTGCAACGCGAAGAGGTGATACCACCAATCGAATCCTTACCGTATTTCGCCTGAATCCGACGGAATTCACTAGCCGCGTAAGTGATCGCTTCGTCCCAGCTCACTTCGCGCCACGCTTCATGGATGCTCTTGCGAATCATCGGCTTAGTAACGCGGTCTTTATGGGTCGCATAACCCCAGGCAAAGCGCCCTTTGATACAGGAATGGCCTTCATTCGCCTTACCGTCTTTCCACGGCACCATGCGCACCACTTCATTGCCTTTCATCTCAGCCTTGAAAGCGCAACCCACACCGCAATACGCGCAGGTAGTGATCTTGCTGTGTTCAGCTTGCCCCATCATGATGACGGTTTTTTCCTGCAAGGTGGCGGTTGGGCAAGCTTGTACACAAGCACCACAGCTCACGCATTCCGATTCCATGAACGGCTGATCTTGCCCTGGTGAGACGCGTGATTCAAAGCCACGACCGCTGATGGTTAGTGCAAAGGTACCTTGGGTTTCTTCACAGGCACGCACACAGCGATTGCAAACAATACATTTTGAAGCGTCATACGTGAAATAAGGATTCGATTCATCTTTTTTACTATCCAGATGATGCGCCCCACCCTTTTGATTACCGACGCCGTAACGCACTTCGCGCAAACCGGTCACGCCTGCCATATCTTGCAATTCGCAATCGCCATTCGCAGAACAGGTCAGGCAATCTAAAGGATGATCGGAGATGTACAACTCCATTACGCCTTTGCGCAATTCTTGTAACTTGGGCGACTGCGTGCGTACCTTCATACCGGCTTCGGCAGGTGTGGTGCAGGAAGCCGGAAAGCCTTTGCGACCTTCGATTTCAACCAAGCACAAACGGCAAGAGCCAAATGGCTCAAGGCTGTCAGTGGCGCATAGTTTTGGTACCTGCACGCCTGCTTCCGCAGCGGCGCGCATCAACGATGTACCAACCGGTACGGTAATCATTTCACCGTCGATTTCCAAACTGATTTCCTGCTCGGATTCACGACGAGGTGTACCAAAATCGGTGTCTTTGAGATGGTCAAGCACGATATTCTCCTAATACAAAACTAGCGCTTTTGATCTGGTGCAGGGTTTGCAGTCAGACCAAAATCTTGCGGGTAATAATTAAGTGCAGAAAGCACAGGATTGGGCGTCATGCCACCCAACGCGCACAGCGAGCCATAAATCATGGTGTCGCATAAATCGCGCAACAATTTTTCTTGTTCGGGTTTCTGATCGGCTTGCATCAAGCGATCAATCACTTCAACACCACGGGTTGATCCGATCCGGCAGGGCGTACATTTACCGCAAGATTCAATCGCACAAAATTCCATCGCGTAGCGCGCCAGATCTGACAAATTGGCGCTGTCGTCATGTACCACAATGCCGCCGTGACCAACCGTTGCACCAACCGCCGCATATGCTTCGTAGTCAAGCGGAATATCCCACTGACTTTCCGGCACATACGCACCCAATGGCCCGCCCACCTGCACCGCCTTGATCGGCCTGCCAGATGCGCTACCGCCGCCAAAATCAAACATCAATTGACGCAAGGTGACGCCAAAGGCTTTTTCGATCAAACCACCGTAACGAATGTTGCCTGCCAATTGAATCGGTAACGTCCCTCTGGAACGACCAACGCCAAAATTTTTATAAAATTCAGCACCGCGCGCAAGAATAATCGGCACCGACGCGAAGGTAATCAAGTTATTGATGACGGTAGGTTGCCCAAACAAACCTTTGATGGCAGGAATCGGCGGTTTGGCGCGCACCACGCCACGTTTGCCTTCGATGCTTTCCAGCATCGCGGTTTCTTCACCACACACATAAGCACCTGCCGCCTTGCGCACTTCGAGGTGGAAGGTATGTGCAGAACCAAGAATATTTTTACCCAGATAACCGACAGCGGTAGCGATTTTGATCGCTTGGTTCATGACGCGGATTGCATCAGGATATTCCGAGCGCACGTAGATATAGCCCTGCGTTGCACCAGTCGCGATGCCAGCGATGGTCATGCCTTCGATCAATATGTACGGGTCACCTTCCATCGTCATGCGATCAGAATACGTTCCAGAATCGCCTTCATCGGCATTGCACACCACATATTTTTGCGGCGCTTGTGCCGCTGCCACGGTTTTCCATTTGATACCGGTTGGAAACGCAGCGCCACCACGCCCGCGCAAACCGGAATCCAGCACTGCTTGCACAATCGCTGAGGTTTCCATCGACAGACACTTGCGTAAGCCTGCAAAACCTTCATGGGCTTCAAAGTCGCTCAAGGACAAGGGATCAATCACACCCACTCGCGCAAAAGTGAGGCGCTCTTGTTGCCGCAAATACGGAATCTGTTCGGTTTCACCAAGGCATAATGGATGTGCTTTGCCACTTGCATTACCACTTTCATTGCCACCTGCAAATCCAGCCTCAAACAGGCTGGCCACATCCTCAACCTGCACAGGGCCATAAGCAATACGCCCGGCAGAGGTCACCACTTCGACCAATGGCTCCAGCCAAAACATGCCGCGCGAACCGTTTCTGATGAGCTCGATTTCAATGCCGCGCTGCGTCGCCTGCTCAGTAATTGCCTGCGCCACTTCGTCGGCTTCTACCGCCAATGCGGCTGAATCACCGGGCACGTAAATTTGAATACTCATGATGCTTTCCTCACTAACACAGGCGCATCGACTTGCACACCATCTAATAATCGATCCAGTTTCGCTGCACTCATTCTTGCATGCACTTTTTCATTCAGCGCAAGCGACGGTGAGCTGGAACATAAACCCAAGCAATACACCGCCTCCAGATGCACATTCGCCCCATTGTTGACGCCGCCCGCTTTTGGCGTGCCATCCGCATTTACCTGCAAACGTTGGCAGGCATGCTCCCATAATTTTTCGCTCCCCATCGAACGACACGCTTCGGCGCGGCACACTTGCAAAACATTGCTGGCGACAGGCTGTAATCTAAAATGATGATAGAAAGTAATAACCCCATGCACTTCAGCACGCGATAGATTCAGCTCTTGCGCGATCAGCGCCACGGATTGTTCGGGGATATAGCCCAATTGATCTTGTATGTCGTGAAGTATCGGTAACAAACCGCCCTTCATCTGTTTTTTCGCTAGCACCAACTCGTGTATAACTGCGCGATTGGTTTCACTCAACATAATTTGTTCCACTTTGTATTAATCGATAGAGCGTTGAGAAACAACGTCAACTTACTCCGGGTATAACTCTCTGCGGACGTGCTAGGCCGCAAGTTTTTTTGAGGTTTTAACGACGAACTGAATACAGCAGGTGAGTTCATCTTAGGACAAACTCACCTTTCCTGCTAAGCGCGAGTTAGAAGAATTTCGCTGCTGTAATACAAGCACGGTAAATACCCCATGCCAACGGGATTAATACCAACAACCAAGCCACCACCAGCACAATCGGGCTGCTAGGCGTATCTGCCATCATGACACCACTGGCACTGACTTCAGAGGCTTTGGCCTTTTCATGCGCCAGACGTTTCTCGACTTCCAATTGTTCAGGCGTCATGAAATACTTTGGATTGAGAGGTTTCACCAGCAAATTACAAATAAAGCCGATCACCAACATACCGACCAAAATATACATAGTCTGGTTATAAACGCGATCAGGCGGCAAGCCGAGCTTAAGCTGATAGTCACGCATATAGTTCACCACCACAGGTCCCAAAATACCAGCCGTTGCCCAAGCAGTCAGCAAACGACCATGAATCGCGCCTACCATTTGAGTGCCAAAAATATCGGCAAGATACGCAGGCACAGTAGCAAAACCACCGCCATACATACTTAAAATAATGCAGAACGCAGCAACGAAAAGGACTTTATTACCCGCCGCAGCACTACCGGGCACGCTGAAATACAAAATGCCGCCAAGCACGAAGAAAATGGCGTAAGTAAATTTGCGACCAAGCTTGTCTGAAATCGACGCCCAGAAAAAACGACCACCGATATTAAATAGACCAAGCAAAGCCGTAAAACCTGCTGCCACGCCAGCGATTGCGGTTAGCTGAGTTTTATCCAGCTCACCAATTTTCTTGGCAACACCAATCAAGTTACCGCCAAACACTTCTTGCAGCATTGGAGATGCAATACCGATCACACCAATACCTGCGCTCACGTTCATGCAAAGCACCATCCAGATTAGCCAAAATTGTGGAATACCCCACACGCGGCTGACGTGCACATGATTTTGCGTGATCATGGCATTGTTCACTTGCGCTGGTTTTGGTGTCCAGCCAGCAGGTTTCCAGCCGGTTTCAGGAATCCGGTAACCAAACGCACCGCACATCATCGAGATGAAATACAACACACCCATCACGATAAAAGTCGGCACCACACCGACATCGGTTGCCGTTGCAAAGTACTTCATCAAATCATTCGCCAATGGCGAACCGATCAATGCGCCACCACCAAAGCCCATGATCGCCATACCAGCCGCCATACCACGGTGATCTGGGAACCATTTGATCAAAGTCGATACAGGAGAAATATAGCCAAGCCCCAGGCCGATCCCACCAATCACCCCAGAGCCAATCAGCATCATCCAGAATTGATGTAGATGCACACCCAAGGCTGAAATCAACATGCCGCCACCCCAACAGAAAGCGGCAATCACACCGACCTTACGAGGACCAACCCGTTCCAGCCAACCACCCCAGATAGAAGCCGATGTGCCGAGCAGAACGAAAAACATGGTGTACATCCAGCCCAGTGTGGAAATTTTCCAATCGCAATTGGTGACGAATAATTCCTGGAAAAAGCCGATTTCGGGGCCGCATTTCAGGCTTTCTTTGATTCCTAACGCCTTTGACAAAGGAATCCAGAATACTGAGAAGCCATAAGCCATCCCGATACAGAGGTGAATTGCAAGTGCCGCAGGAGGCACTAGCCAACGATTAAAACCTGGTCCTGCGACGATGTGTTCCTTGTCTAGAATACCGGAACTGCCGCCCGACGAACCCATACTGGCATCCATTGCTGTTGTCATACTATCTCCTAGTTTCTTTCATTAATAGGATTTACTTGGGACTTAACGCATGGCATCTGAACCGGGCAAGCATTTTTCCAACGGCTCACAGGCGAGTACCATTTGTAAAAATCTTAAATAAATCTTAACTCATTTCTATGGATTTAGATTAGTGTCGTAGAGAAATCTTAAAGATTCCAATTCTTTTTTAGCATGACCCGATACAAAGACTGAATCATGCCTCTCAGAAAATAAATCTTGCCTGAATTTTCGGCACAGAGAATGTTGTATTAATGACGCACCAGCGCCTAATACTCAAGCCCAACAAGGGAAATGGGCGCATGCCTGTTGATTTTTTGAAATCTTAAAGACCAACCAGAGCGCCGGTATGTGACGCCAAATGCGCCATCCACTCAGGGTCTTTCGCCAGATCAAGCGCAACGCGCACAGCCTGTGATGGCCGATCGGTAAAGGCAAACATAAAGCCAATCGGTGTTAGCACCGTCGGGCTAATCAACGGCACCGCTTCCAGTTCACGATAACCACGCAACACACCCACCATTGCGCTAGGCAAAATGCTGCATACATCACCAACGATGACACTCAGCCCCAACGTCAAAATGGAATTGGTTTCGATAATCGGTTTGACCGTAACGCCACCTTGCTGAAAAGCATGGTCAACAATCGAGCGATTGTGCATTTCCGGCGTCAACAAACACAAAGGCAAGTGGGATGCCGCTTGCCAATCGATGGTTTCTTTCACGATTTTTAAGCCATCACGATGTGGCTGTGCGGCACGCCTCAATAAAAAGTAGCGCTCCTGATATTGATCAACCGCCTTGATTTCAACAATACGCGGCTTCAATCTTTGGGTATAGCCCAAAGCCAAATCAATCGATAAATTCTCCAACGCGCCTTCGATTTCAGGTGAACTCATGGAACGCAAAACAATCGAGATTCCATTGTAACGACGCTGCAAATGTCCGACGAAACGCGCTGCCACCGGCACCACAGAAGGAACCGCCCCCAAGATCAAACGCCCAACCGGATGCTCGACACTACTCTGAATATCTTGCATCAACACTTCCTGCTCGCGCAACACCCGCAAGGCACTGGCTAAAATGCGTTCACCTTCTGGCGTAAAGCGCTCGAAATTGCGGCCACGCTTCACAATCGTGGTGCCATATTCCTCCTCCAACGCGCGAATCGCATTCGATAACGCTGGCTGCGTAATATGGCAAGCATCAGCCGCACGGCCAAAATGCTTATGCTGATGCAGCGCCACTAGGTAACGCAAAGAAGTAAACAAACTCATGGGGCGTCCGTTGATAGCGGTGAAAACACGATGAACGCCAAACTGTACGCCACTGGTTTCGATAATGCAAACCAGCAGTAACCGTAAGATAAGGGAAGTTAAAAAAGAAAAACCGGTCAATTTATCTCGCTGTGCGATAAATAAATTTGACCGGTTTTATGCTGGCGTCCCCAAGGGGATTCGAACCCCTGTACTCACCGTGAAAGGGTGATGTCCTAGGCCTCTAGACGATGGGGACAATGATCTGTCCGTGTTACTGACCTGAATTACTAGTTTGCTTTACTACTTTATTTGCTTGCTTTTTGAAAATTCTCACAATCAAGCAAGACCAAGATTATATACTGCTTTTTCAACTTCTTGCAATACCTTACGGCAAATAAACTTCATCATTTCTACAAAATATTAACTTGGTGGAGGTAAGCGGAATCGAACCGCTGACCTCTTGCATGCCATGCAAGCGCTCTACCAACTGAGCTATACCCCCCAACAACAAGAGCGAGATTATACGGGGTAATTGGACTTTCTGTAAAGCACTTGCAAACATTTACCTAACTCAAATCGGCTGGGGGTGAGTTTGGTTCGGTATTTTTCTTTTTAAACGGCGGCGGCCAGACGTTGCAAGACGACTTCGCGTGCAAATAACGCCACCACTGCATCGATCGATGGTGTTTGCAATTGTCCAGTGAGCAGTAAGCGCAATGGCATGGCCAGTTGTGGCATTTTTAAATTGAATTGTGCCAATACCTGTTTCATCAAGGCAGACAAAGCGGCCTTGTTCCACTCCACGGTCTTACAGCCTTCCGCGTAGGCGGCAATTGCTGGTAACACTGCTTCGGTAATATGTTGCTGACGCAGTGCCTGGTCTGCATTCGGCTGGCGGTAAAACAGCATGGCGGCTTGTGCTAATTCAACCGTGGTGTTGCTGCGCTCTTTCATGAGAGCGACTGCTGCAGCCAGATCAGGTGCGTCAGTAAATTCGGCACCGTCGTTTTGCATTTGCGGTTTGATTAAATCCGCCAAACGTTGGTTGTCTGCAGCCTTGATGTAATGATTATTCAGCCAAGCCAATTTTTCAGGGTTGAACTGGGCGGGCGAGCTGGATAAATGGCTGAGATCAAACCATTCGCACATTTGCGCCATTGAAAACACTTCCTGATCACCATGACTCCAGCCCAGGCGCGCCAGATAATTGAGCAGTGCTTCGGGTAAATAACCTTTATCAAAATAATCCATGACGCTGACTGCATCACGCCGCTTGGATAATTTTTGACCATCGGTACCCAAGATCATGGGCACATGCCCATACTGTGGCAAGCTTGCGCCCAAGGCGTTCAGAATATTGATTTGGCGCGGTGTGTTGTTGACGTGATCGTCACCCCGAATCACATGGCTGATCTGCATATCCCAATCATCGATGGCAACGCAAAAATTGTATGTTGGTGTACCGTCAGGGCGGGCGATGACTAGATCATCCAACTCACGATTGGCGATGGTGATAGTGCCTTTGACCACATCGTTCCAGCTCACTTCGCCGTCCAGCGGGTTTTTAAAACGGATTACCGGTTGCCGATCTGCTGGTATTGCTGGTATTGCGGGCAAAGTCTTGCCGGCTTCGGGTCGCCAGGTGCCGTCATAGCGCGGCTTCTCGCCGTTGGCGCGCTGGCGTTCGCGCATGGCTTCCACTTCTTCTGGTGATGAATAACAATGATATGCGCTACCCGCTGCCAGCATTTGCGCCAGCACTTCGCGGTAACGCGGCATTCTTTGCATCTGATAAAACGGCCCTTCGTCATGCTGTAAGCCAAGCCAGTTCATCCCATCCAAAATCGCTTGCACCGCTTCCGGTGTCGAACGCTCCAAATCGGTATCTTCAATCCGCAAGATGAAGGTGCCACCAAAATGGCGGGCAAACGCCCAACTAAACAAGGCGGTGCGTGCGCCGCCAACGTGCAGGTAGCCGGTCGGGCTGGGGGCGAAACGAGTGCGCACCGGTGCGCTACCCAAATATGAACGGGAATAAGAACCAACAGTCGAGGTAAAAGCGGTCATGGAAACAATCAAAAAAGACGGTCAAAAAATACAGCCGCAAAGCCGATACACCTGGCAAGGCATTCAGGCAAGTGCTGATGAAATGGAAGTGGATGGCTTTATAATGAGCGCTTTCGCAGCAACCAGAAAACGCGTATTTTACCGCCTTCGCCCGTGCAAGAACAAATGCCTGGGCAGATGTATCTAGGCCGGATGACTGTCACAACCATCAAGCATCATCATAAAAGCGCATATATAAATATACTGGCAATAGTATTTTTTAAGATCACTTATCAATAGTGCGGGAATAGCATTATTTTTTATAAAAAAGTGGCAGTATATTAAAAACCTTAAAAATATCAGCATTCTTAGCGATCCACCCTCACTTTTTTTATGCCATCACGTTCGACTCTAGCTCCCTCTCAAGCGCCCTTGCCGATGCGCGATGGTGTTGCGCCGAGTTATTTCTGGTTGCCACAAGGTCAGTGGAATAATTTGCTGGATTGCCTATGCGAACAATTTCCTGCGGTGAGCGAAGCGACTTGGATGGCACGCTTAGAGAAACGTGAAGTGCTTGATGCGTATGGACAAGCGTTGCAAGCTAACAGCGTGGCAAAACGCGGCATGTGTATTTTTTATTACCGTGAAATCGAGAATGAAAGCCCGATTCCGTTTGAAGAACATATCTTGTTTCAGGATGCGCATTTGCTGGTAGTGGATAAACCGCACTTTTTACCGGTGATTCCGGGCGGGCGTTTTTTGCATGAATGCTTATTGGTGCGCCTTAGAAAAAAACTTGGCAATGCCGATATAACGCCGATTCATCGGCTGGACCGGGAAACTGCGGGTGTCATGCTGTTTTCAATCAACGCCCAAAGTCGTGGCTTGTATCAGGTCTTATTTCAGCAGCGCAAGGTCGATAAACTGTACCACGCACTCGCACCTGAGCTGCCTGCACTGGCGTTTCCATTGCACTATGAAAGTCGTCTGGAGGAAAGTGAGCGCTTCTTCATCATGCAAGAAGTTGCTGGCATACCTAACAGCAGTACCGTCATCGATATCATTGAAAAACGTGCTGAAAATAATTTATATCAACTGCAACCAAGCACCGGTAAACGTCATCAATTACGCGTCCACATGGCGAGCCTTGGCGCGCCGATTGTGAACGATACGTTTTATCCGCTGCCCCATGCCTGGAATACCGATGACTATACAAAGCCATTACAATTGTTAGCAAAATCGATTGCTTTTTGTGATCCGATCAGCGGCGCATTGCGTGAATTTCACACCAAACAAAAATTATAAATACCACCGCGCACCGATCACGCGCCGCACAATTCACACGCTTGATCGATGCAGATTAGAAAGAAAACTCATACAAAAAGCTTGACAGTTATGCGTCTGCATAATATGATGTCGTTCTTCTTCGGAGTGTGGCGCAGTCCGGTAGCGCACCTGGTTTGGGACCAGGGGGTCCAAGGTTCGAATCCTTGTACTCCGACCAAATATTAAAGCTCGTTAAGTTCAACTTAACGAGCTTTTTTGTTTTGGGAAGTTTTGAAAACTTTGGGGAAATACCGCACCGATTTTCTTTCAATGAAAATAGTGCTACGCGATTTTCTACGCTGATTTAAACCTAGAAACGGCAGTTGACCGCTAAGATTTTCCAATAAGGTCTGGTTTTGAATCATCAATTTCGTGTTCTAAACGTT
>OFSE01000388.1_pt1 | contig 13616 bp, 11 predicted proteins | sample 1543261 | NCBI WGS metagenome assembly OFSE01 (sample SAMN07774225, study PRJEB24372) | wastewater metagenome | isolation source: Exp Tend VB 50WW | collected 2016-02 | reverse complement strand
CGACCGCGCCCAAGAACGTCGGCAAAGCTTCGAGAACAGTCACTTCTGCCCCGCAACGACGCCAGACGCTGCCCATTTCTAGTCCGATTACGCCGGCACCAATCACACCTAGGCGCTTTGGCACGGCTGGAATAGTCAACGCGCCATCGTTCGACAATATCAGTTGTTCGTCAAAAGCAGCACCAGGTAGAGCGCGCGCATTTGAACCTGTAGCGACAATCACGTGCTTCGCAGAAAGAATCTCTTCGGCCTTGCCAGAGACTTTGATTTCGTAGTTGCCATTTGACGCTTGTTCAAAGGCGCCGTGTCCGTGAAAAAATGTGACTTTATTCTTTTTGAACAAAAAGACGATGCCGTCATTATTTTGTTTCACAATTGTGTTTTTTCGTGACAACATTTTGGCAACATCTAAAGTCAGCCCTTTGACTTCAATGCCGTGGTCAGCAAAAGCATGGCCAGCATGTTCAAAATGTTCTGACGATTGCAACAAAGCTTTCGATGGAATGCAGCCGACATTCGTACACGTGCCGCCCAGCGCTGGGCCACCTTTTTCGTTCGTCCACGCGTCGATGCAGGCTGTATTGAAACCTAGTTGCGCCGCACGAATCGCGGCAATGTAGCCGCCAGGGCCACCACCGATGACGACAACGTCAAATTGTTTGCTCATGAGTTGTTCCTTATTTCAAATGAGTGCGGCGTATTGCAAATAATTGAAATCGCCGAGAAAACTGTGTCCTAAACGAGGAGATACACAGCTTTCATTGAGAAAATGTTTAATGTCTATCAAAATTTGTACTTTTCATCGCATCTGTCTAAGCGCACATTCCGCGCTTTCTGCGCTTTACTCTTCCTCTGGCACGAAAATCCAAGCAAGAATATAAAGCACGACGCCAACGCCAAAATAAAAGCTGAACAAAACGAAAATCAGTCGCCAAATCCAAGATTCCAAACCTGTAGAACGCCCGAGGCCGCCACAAATACCGCCGAGCCATTGATCGTTTTTTGAACGTCGAAAATGGTTTAATTGGTTCAGATCTTCGTTATTTGCAGCACTGCTATTTGTCCGATTTGACTGAAATGGGGTGGTACTTGCGGCGTCCATCGCCAACAGTTTTGCTTTCGCTTGCGCGAATTCTGCATCAGATAAAGCACCACTCTGATGCAAGTCGTGCAAGCGTTTTATTTCGTCGGCGAGGTTCATGGTCTGTGTGCTTTATAAATCCAGCAACAAACGAGCTGGGTCCTCTAACGCATCTTTCATCGCTACCAAACCTAAGACAGCTTCGCGACCGTCGATGATTCTATGGTCGTAAGACATGGCTAAATAGTTCATTGGGCGAATCACGATTTGACCATTTTCAACGACTGCGCGGTCTTTCGTGGCGTGCACGCCCAAAATCGCCGATTGCGGTGGATTAATAATCGGCGTTGAGAGCATGGAGCCGAAAGTGCCGCCATTGGATATCGAAAAAGTACCACCAGTTAAATCTTCAAGGGTCAACTTACCGTCTTTCGCCTTTGCGCCAAATTCGCCGATTTTCTTTTCGATATCGGCAATCGACATTTGATCCGCATTGCGCAGAATTGGCACAACCAAACCACGCGGTGAACCGACTGCGATACCGATATCAAAATAGCCGTGATAGACAATGTCGTTACCGTCAACGGATGCGTTAATGATCGGATATTTCTTTAATGCGGCAACCGCAGCTTTGACGAAAAATGACATAAAGCCTAATTTGACGCCATGCTCTTTCTCAAACTTATCCTTATACTTATTGCGCAAGTCCATGACTGGCGCCATATTGACCTCATTAAACGTCGTCAAAATTGCGTTGGTAGATTGTGATTGCACAAGCCGCTCAGCAATACGTGCTCGCAATCTGCTCATGGGAACGCGCTCTTCAGGGCGATCACCCAAATCAAGGCTGGTAGGCGCGGCCACTTGTTGAAGTGCCGCTTTGGCTGGCGCACTCGCCATTGGTGCGACGACCGGTGCTGCCACTTTTCCAGCCACTGCCGACAAGGCATCGCCTTTGGTCACTCTTCCATCTTTACCAGTGCCATCCACTGCGCTTGCGGACAGATTATTCTCAGCTAAAATTTTCGCCGCTGCGGGCATAGCGATACCAGCCGATGACTTTGCAGCTGCCGCCTCCACGACTGGCGCAACCGCTGGCGCCGGAGTAGCTACAGGGGCAGATGCACCCGCTGCAGCTTCGGTATCAAGCATCGCGATAATCTCGCCGGCGACCACAGTTGTGCCGTCACCTTTAATAATTTGGGTAATGACGCCAGCAGCCGGTGCAGGCAATTCCAATACAACTTTGTCCGTTTCCACATCAACTAGATTTTCATCTCTAGCCACGGCCTGCCCTACTTTTTTATGCCAGACAAGCAAGGTTGCTTCTGCTACTGACTCTGATAGTTGCGGTACTTTTACTTCGATAATTGCCATGTTTTTCTCCTATTCGTTTGATCGAGCCACGCGGTCACCTGCACCGCGTTGTAGTCGTTATTTTGTTAAGACGTAGCCTTTGAGTTTTGAGAATGCCGTATCCAACAATGCTTTCTGCTGAGCGTAATGCTTGTCGTAATAACCAACCGCTGGCGAAGCACTCGCAGGGCGACCGGCATACGCCAGTTTTTGCCCGTCTTCCAATGCTTCAAAGATGTTATGTTGGATTTGGAACCAAGGTCCCTGATTCTGTGGCTCGTCTTGTGCCCACACCAGTTCTGCCAAGTTCGGGAATTTTTTCAATTCGGCAGCAAACGTCTTGTGTGGGAAGGGATACAACTGTTCGACACGAATAATGGCTGTATCTGTTTGCGCACGTTCTTTTCTTGCATTGACCAAATCGTAGTAAACCTTGCCCGAACAAGCGACAACCCGTTTGATTTTCTTTGGATCAATTTTCTCATCAACTTCACCGATGACGGTATGGAAGCTGCCCTTCGCCAAATCTGACAAAGGCGAACCAGCGTCTTTATTACGCAGCAAAGACTTTGGCGTCATGATGACTAAAGGCTTGCGGAACATCCGAATCATTTGACGGCGTAAAAGATGGAAAATTTGCGATGCAGAGGTTGGCTGGACGACTTGCATGTTGTTGTCCGCACAAAGTTGCAAGAAACGTTCAGTTCTTGCTGACGAATGCTCCGGCCCTTGCCCTTCATAACCATGAGGCAACATCATCACCAAGCCTGATGCGCGTCCCCATTTCACTTCGCCAGAACTAATAAATTGGTCAATCACAACTTGCGCACCGTTTGCGAAGTCGCCAAATTGCGCTTCCCAAATGGTGAGTGTATTGGGCTCAGCTGTTGAATACCCATATTCAAAAGCAAGCACAGCCTCTTCCGATAAGACTGAATCAATCACGAGATACGGTGCTTGTTTCTCTGAAATATTTTGTAGCGGAATGTAGGTACCAGCATCCCAACGTTCGCGTTTTTGGTCATGTAGTACAGCATGGCGATGTACGAATGTTCCACGCCCAGCGTCTTGCCCAGTTAAGCGTACGGCATAACCCGATGAAACTAAACTGGCGTAGGCTAAATGTTCGCCCATACCCCAATCGAGATTCATCTCGCCACGGCCCATTGCTGCGCGATCCGCCAACACTTTTTCTACCAAGCTATGGGGCTTGAAATCAGCTGGAATGGTCGTAATGCGCTCGGCCAAGCGCTTTAATTCCGTAATTGGAACAGCGGTGTCCGCTGCATCAGTCCACTTCCGATTTAGAAATGGAATCCAATCAACCGCATACTTGTTTTTAAAATTAGAAATAACTGGATCATGCGTATGTTTACCGGCATCCATAGCGTCGCGGAACGCCTTCACCATCTGTTCACCACCATCCGCAGGGATTGCACCTTGTGCAACCAACTTATCTGCATACATTTTTCTGGTACCTGGATGCTGCGCAATTTTTTTGTACATTAACGGTTGCGTTAATGCAGGCGTATCTTGTTCATTGTGACCCAACTTGCGGTAGCAAATGATGTCAACCACAACGTCTTTCTTGAATTCAAGGCGATAGTCAAGCGCGATTTGTGTCGCCAACACGACCGCTTCCGGGTCATCGGCGTTCACATGTAAGACGGGCGCCTCAATCATTTTTACGACATCGGAACAATACAAGGTCGACCGTGAATCGCGTGGATCTGAAGTAGTAAAACCAATTTGATTATTGATCACGATATGCACAGTACCGCCAGTGCCATACCCACGCGTTTGCGCCAAGTTAAGCGTTTCCATCACCACGCCTTGACCAGCAAACGCCGCATCTCCATGCACTAAAATCGGTAACACTTGGGAACCGTCTTTATCGCCGCGTCTATCCATCCGTGCTTTAACGGAACCTTCAACCACGGGATTAACGATTTCCAAATGCGATGGGTTAAATGCCAGCGACAGATGCACTGGTCCGCCTGGGGTTGAGATATCGGACGAAAATCCTTGGTGATACTTTACGTCGCCTGCAGGAAGATCGTCACCGTGCTTACCTTCAAACTCGGCGAACAAATCCTGCGGCATCTTACCCAAAGTGTTGACCAAGACATTTAATCGACCGCGATGCGCCATGCCGATAACGATTTCTTCAACGCCACGTTCACCCGCGCGTTGGATCGTTTCGTCGATTGAGGCAATAAAACTTTCGCCACCCTCGAGCGAGAAACGTTTTTGACCTACATAGCGAGTATGCAGATAACGCTCCAAACCTTCTGCAGCCGTCAAGCGATCGAGAATATGCTTCTTCTTTTCTACCGTGAAGCTCGGTGTAGAACGAATGGATTCGAGTTTTTCTTGCAACCAGCGTTTTTCTTTCGGGTCGCTGATATACATAAATTCGGCACCAATCGACCGGCAATATGTGTCGCGCAGCGAGTTCAACAGGTCGCGCAAAGAGGAGGTTTCTGAACCAAAATAGGTATTACTGATGTTGAATTGGATGTCCATGTCGGCATCGGTGAAACCGTAAAAGCTTGGCTCCAATTCAGGAATTTCACGACGCTCTTGGCGTTGCAAGGGATCCAAATTTGCCCAATGGCTTCCCATGTAACGGTAAGCGGCGATTAACTGTTGCGCGGCGACGCGCTTACGCCCCATTTCTGCATCCGCAGTTGCATGAACAGTGCGAATTGGGCCTTGTTTTGCGCGCTCAGCAAACGACGCTATAACTGGTGCATGAGCAACATCGGGCTTAGCTGATCCGTCGACAGCAGGTACGTGCTGCATAGCATCAAAATAGGCACGCCAATTTTCAGGCACTGCACCAGGGTTGTTGAGGTAGGTCTCATAAAGTTCTTCTACGTACGGGGCATTGCCGCCAAATAGGTAGGAACTGGCATTGAATTGCTGCATCATTTTGCTCACCTTTCTTCGCGCTTCGCGAGATTAGCGGGTTAATCAAACCTTCCGCGACACGGCCTGACCGGTTAGCGGATCGCACATCAGTATGTGGGAGGAAGGGCTGGTTGGACCACTTAATTGCGTCTAAAAAACAGACTAACTGAACATCCGGTTAGAACTACGTTCGTGTTACCAATCTTTACCAACATCATATTAAAGCATACTCAACTTAACAAAAAAAAGCGAGCCAAAATGACTCGCCTTTTCTTCTTTTGACTGCTATCTCTGGGAAATTGGCGGCACATCGCGCGTTGGCGAACCAACGAACAATTGACGGGGACGACCAATTTTTTGTTCTGGATCAGAAATCATTTCTTTCCATTGTGCGATCCAACCAACAGTGCGTGCCAAAGCAAAGATGCCTGTGAATAACGCCGTTGGAATACCAAGTGCACGTTGAACAATACCTGAATAAAAGTCGACATTCGGATATAGCTTACGAGACACGAAGTACTCATCTTCCAAAGCAATTTTTTCCAAAGCCATTGCCAACTTAAACAGTGGGTCATCCTGCAAGCCCAGTTCTTGTAAGACTTCATAACAAGTTTCGCGCATCAATTTCGCGCGTGGGTCGTAGTTTTTGTAAACACGGTGACCAAAACCCATCAATTTGACACCTGAGTTTTTATCTTTTACCTGTTTAATAAATTCAGGAATATTGTCAACGCTACCAATCTCTTCAAGCATACTCAAAGCAGCTTCATTTGCGCCGCCATGTGCGGGTCCCCACAAACAAGCAATACCAGCCGCGATACAAGCAAACGGATTTGCACCAGAAGAACCAGCCAAACGCACAGTCGATGTTGACGCATTTTGTTCATGATCAGCATGCAAAATCAGAATACGATCAAGCGCACGAACCAACACTTCATTTGTCTTATATGGCGCGCATGGTGTTGAAAACATCATATACATGAAATTTGCGCTGTACGACAAATCATTGCGAGGATAGATAAACGGCTGGCCGATTGAGTACTTATACGCCATTGCCACCAAGGTTGGCATCTTGGCGATTAGTCGGATTGCCGATACTTCACGGTGCACAGGATCATTGATATCAAGCGAATCATGGTAAAACGACGCGAGAGCACCGACAGTGCCAACCAGAACCGACATTGGATGCGCATCGCGGCGGAAACCACGGAAGAAAAACTGCATTTGCTCATGCACCATTGTGTGCATCGTAACGGTATCAACAAATTTTTGTTTTTCTGCTGCGTTTGGTAATTCACCATTCAAAAGCAAAAAGCACGTTTCCAAGAAATCGCCGCCATTCACTGCCAATTGCTCAATGGGGTAGCCACGATAGAGCAGCTCGCCCTTATCACCGTCAATGTAGGTAATAGATGAGTTGCAAGCGGCCGTTGACATGAAACCTGGGTCGTAAGTAAACATCCCAGTGTTCGCGTACAACTTGCGAATATCGATCACGTCTGGTCCAACTGAGCCCTTATAAATCGGCATTTCTAATGATGCTGAACCATCTGAAAAAGATAGCGTGGCTTTTACTTCAGAATTAGTCATAGCTCTTCCTTTGAGAGAGGGATGAATCGTTGATCAAAAAATCAAATGAATCGGTATCGTGTATCAAGCTTGCTGCAATCGCAAAAGCAAAGACTCAACATGCTCTTGCGCCAATTCGCCTTCTGGCTTCTTCTTTCCCATCAATAAGTCCATAAGATGATTATCAGAAAGATCCATTAATCGACTAAACGCATCGACCTCATCGTCTGACATTGCCATTTCATGGGCATCAAGAAAACGAGTCAGAATCAAATCGTTTTCAAGCAGACCGCGGCGAGCACGCCACCGAAGTCTGGCCCTGTTCAGTGGGTCTGCTTGGTGGGCATTCAATGGCAACCTCGCATTTTTACGCTACTTTGCACGATACCGGCGCTCTCGTTAGTCATGCGACATGCTGCCAAATTACAAAAAATTATTACGCGAAAAATCCAAGACAATTTTTTAAACGGCACGGCGAACCATCAGCTCTTTGATCTTGCCAATTGCACGGGTGGGATTCAAACCCTTAGGGCAAACATCGACGCAATTCATAATCGTATGGCAACGGAAAAGACGATATGGATCTTCCAAATTATCTAAGCGCGCGCCGGTCGCCTGATCGCGAGAATCTGCGATGAAACGATATGCCTGCAAAAGTCCAGCTGGCCCAACGAATTTATCCGGATTCCACCAAAAAGATGGGCAGGAAGTGGAGCAACATGCACACAAAATACATTCATAAAGCCCATCCAACTCCTCTCGCTCAGTCGGACTTTGCAAGCGCTCCTTCTCAGGAGGGATAGAGTCGTTAATCAAGAACGGCTTGATGGAGTGGTATTGCTTGAAGAACTGCGTCATGTCGACAATAAGATCACGAATAACGGGTAGTCCAGGCAAGGGGCGCAAAACGATAGGCTCACTCAACTCATTCAGATTGGTCGTGCAAGCTAAACCATTTTTCCCGTTGATATTCATCGCATCAGAGCCGCAAACACCTTCGCGACAGGAACGACGCAATGCCAATGAATCATCGACGTCCGATTTTATTCGTTGCAGCGCATCGAGTAACATTTTGTCGGTATCTTGCAATTCCACCGACAGCTTCTGCATATAAGGCTTGGCATCTTTATCGGGATCGTAACGATAGATTTCGAATTTCAATGTGCGTGTCATATCAAGTTCTCTTTAGAATGTACGTGCTTTGGGCTTGAATGTTTCGACCGTCAATGGCTTCGTGACAACCGCTTTGTACTCCAAACGATTTCCTTCAGAAAACCATAGAGTGTGTTTCATCCAATTTTCATCGTCCCGCTTCTCATAATCGCGATGTGCGTGCGCACCACGAGATTCTTTGCGTGCGTTAGCAGAAGTAATTGTGGCTTTTGCAGTTTCAATCAAATTGTCTAATTCCAGTGCCTCAACGCGAGCTGTATTAAATACTTTTGACTTGTCTTTGAATGAAACATGCTTGCGCCGTTCATCCAACTCCATAATTTTGTTAAAGCCCGTCTGCAATAATTCGTCAGTCCTAAACACACCGCAGTACTGTTGCATTGTGCTGCGAATTGCGCCAGCGACATCTTGCACCCGCTCCGTGCCCGTACTCGACTCCAATTTTGCCAAACGAGATAAAGCGAGATCCGCTGCATCGCTTGGCAAATCTTTATTACTTCGCCCCTTTAAATTACTTGCCACTACATGGTTACCGGCGGCGCGACCAAAAACCAATAAATCCAGCAGGGAATTTGTGCCTAATCGGTTTGCCCCATGCACGGAAACACAAGCACACTCACCAATCGCATACAATCCATTTACGACTTCGCTGCCACCATTTTTAGGCGCAACGACTTGACCATGAATATTGGTTGGGATACCGCCCATTTGATAATGAATAGTTGGTACAACTGGGATAGGTTCCTTAGTCGCATCGACGTTAGCGAATTTGTGCGCAATTTCTAAAATCGAAGGCAATCGCTTTTGAATGGTGTCCGCGCCGATATGCCGCAAATCAAGCATCACGTGATCTTTGTTTGGACCACAACCCCGCCCTTCTTTAATTTCTTGATCCATGGAGCGAGATACAAAATCGCGTGGCGCCAAGTCTTTCAGCGTTGGCGCGTAGCGCTCCATGAATCGTTCACCTTGACTATTCACCAAGATACCGCCTTCACCGCGAACACCTTCGGTAATCAGTACGCCCGCACCTGCCACACCAGTGGGGTGAAACTGCCAAAATTCCATGTCTTCCAGCGGCAAACCTGCGCGCGCTGCCATACCCATACCGTCGCCTGTATTAATAAACGCGTTAGTAGAAGCCGCCCAAATGCGCCCTGCACCGCCAGTAGCAAAAATAGTAGTTTTCGCCTCAAGCATCATCACGTCGCCAGTTTCCATTTCCATCGCAACCACACCCAAGACATCGCCTTCAGCGTCGCGGATCAAATCGATGGCCATCCACTCGACATAAAAATGCGTGCGCGCTCGGACATTTCGCTGATACAAAGTGTGTAAAAGTGCATGCCCAGTTCTGTCTGCTGCTGCACAAGCACGTTGCACGGGCTTTTCACCGAAATTCGCCGTGTGTCCGCCGAACGGTCTCTGGTAAATGGTGCCATCGGCATTTCGGTCGAATGGCATTCCAAAGTGCTCAAGCTCGTAGACAACTTTCGGTGCTTCGCGGCACATGAATTCAATCGCGTCTTGGTCACCCAAGTAATCTCCACCTTTTACGGTATCGAACATGTGCCAAAACCAATTGTCTTCGGACATATTTCCCAGTGAGGCGCCAATACCACCTTGCGCAGCGACAGTGTGCGAGCGTGTTGGAAAGACTTTTGAAAGCACTGCGACATTCAAGCCCGCTTCTGCGAGTTGCAATGAAGCGCGCATGCCAGAGCCACCTGCACCAACGATGACTGCATCAAAACGACGAGAAGGGATGGCAGATTTGATTGCAGCCACGATTAAACTCTCCACAAAATTTGTGCCGCATAGCCGGCGCAGGCGATCAACCACAGGATAGTGGCTACCTGAAAAAATAAACGAAGGATGACTGAATGCGTGACATAGTCCATCCAGATGTCACGCATACCAACCCATGCGTAGTAAAGCAAGGCCACAATGACCGTGAAAGTTGCCAATTTAAACCATTGACGGGCAAATATCCCTGCCCAAGCTTCGTAACTAAAGCTACCAGCACTCAAAAACAGCGCCAGAAGGATAACGGTATAAGTCGCCATCACTATTGCAGTGACGCGCTGGGCTAGCCAATCGCGCAGACCATAATTCGCACCGACTACGAGGCGCTTAGCACCAACATTATTCGTCGTCATCAGAACACCCCGAAAAGTTTTAAAGCCACTAAAGCAGCCAGCGTCAAGCTAACGGCCAACACACTAACAGCCGATTTTCGTCCAGAATCTTTATCAAGACCAATATGGAAGTCCATCAACAAGTGGCGAATGCCAGCGCAAAAATGATGTAGGTAGGCCCAGCTAAGCGCGAGGATAATTAACTTGACGAACCAAAGGGAAGCGAATGATTTTAAGGCAGAAAAACTATCTTCCGAAGTAAGACTTTTTTCTAAGAGATACAAAACAAAGGGGAGCAAAATGAACATCAACATGCCACTCGCCCTGTGCAATATTGACACAAACCCAGCAAGAGGCAATCTGTACCCCGTCGCGTCAATCAACCGCATTACACCAAACTGCGGCTTACGTTTTCCTACTTCAGGCATAAGAACTCCTCCGCTATTATCTTGAAAATTAACTCAACCGCGTTACCACTTAAATGACGAATCAAGCTATCACACGGTTTGAAGTCTAACCTGACTAGTTTAACCAGAAAATAACAATCTGTGTTTTAAAAGCAAGAAAAAATTAATCTAAACATTGTCCGCGCTACGTTAATTCATTCTGGTAATGATGCGCACTTGTCGAGTATAGCCCACGACGCAACTCCACAGGCTTATCGCCAAAAGTAAACGAAACCCGCTCAACGCTCATCAACGGAGCACCCACTTTTATTTCCAAAAGTTCTGCCGTCGCACGATCCGCACATACTGCGCGGATCTTTTCGGTGGCGCGAATCATGTGTGTGGCGAATTCTGTTTCAAATAAGCCATACATTGGCCCTTTATAGGCAACCAAGCGTTCGTAGGTCAAACCCTTAAAAATTGTACCGGGCAACCACAACTCGTCAAGAATAGTTGGAACACCCGCAAACGACTGAACCCGCCGCAAGAATATTGTCGCAGCGCCAGAACGTAAACCCAAAGCCAATGCGACATCCGAAGGTGCCTTTACCGATTTCACTTCTAGAATCCGATTTTCAGGGTAATGGGGAACACCTTGATCTGGCACAAGTCGCAGAAAACGAAACTGCGCCCTCGCCTCGTGATGCGTAGCGACAAAAGTACCTTTACCTTGGCGCCGTATGAGTAAGTTTTCAGTCGTCAACGCGTCAATCGCTTTGCGCACAGTTCCTTGGCTTACACCAAAGCGTGCGGCCAACTCCATTTCGCTGGGGATAGGCTCGCCCGGCTTCCATATCGCTGCTTTCAAGTTTTCCAAAAGCAGCGCTTTAATTTGTTGATAAAGTGGACTAATAGTCAACGGCACAGATAATTCCTTTTGCTTTTATTTTGATTTTATTTTGCTTTTACTTTTCTTTTGGTCACAACAGAAAATTTTTGAACACGCTAACTGGAATTTTCGGCAACCGGGCAGTGTCGCCCCCTCAACCGACCGCCAAAACGAATTTCAACACAGAACCGCGCACCTTATCGAGAAACATGCACAAAATCACGTTTAAGCTTCAGTATCCCGACTCTTATATAAGATAGAAGATATAAATTGACACTGCAAGCAGTACGACCTAAACTCCGCGCGATCCAAATTTCATTCCATGGAAAGTGCAAGGCAGCGATTGCTTACATACTCAAGACAAATCGACGCCAGTAGCGCTCGTTGAACCTTTTGTGGAGACATGACATTTCCTTTCAAAACATTTTTTTTAATTCCGTCATACAATTTTCATGTTCGTGATCAAATTCAGCGTTATGATTTTGGGTTTAGAGTTTTAAGTAATTTTTCGCCCCACGATTTACCCTAGCATTTGTTTTCGCGAAATCTGGCTATTGGATTTCACTCACATCTTTACTACTTCGGAGAAGCATCATGGCAAAATCCCCTATGCGCGTTGCAGTGACTGGCGCTGCTGGTCAAATCGGCTATTCCCTCTTATTCCGCATTGCTAATGGCGACATGCTAGGCAAAGATCAACCTGTCATTCTGCAATTGCTAGAAATTCCCGACGAAAAAGCACAAAAGGCGCTTAAAGGCGTCATGATGGAAATCGACGATTGCGCGTTCCCGCTTTTGGCTGGCATGACAGCGCATAGTGACGCAATGACTGCGTTCAAAGATATCGACGCCGCATTGTTAGTTGGCGCAAGACCGCGTGGACCAGGAATGGAACGCAAAGACTTACTTGAAGCAAATGCACAAATCTTTACCGTTCAAGGCAAGGCGTTGGACGCCGTTGCTTCACGCAATGTGAAGGTACTTGTAGTCGGCAACCCTGCTAACACAAACGCTTACATCGCGATGAAATCGGCACCAAGCCTCCCAGCAAAAAACTTTACGGCGATGTTGCGACTCGATCATAACCGCGCGTTGTCGCAAGTTGCCGCAAAAATTGGACAACCCGTTGCATCGATCGAAAAACTCTGCGTTTGGGGCAATCACTCACCGACAATGTACGCAGATTATCGATTCGCTACAGCTAATGGCAGCGCAGTAAAAGATTTGATCAACGATCAAGTTTGGAACAAAGACGTGTTCTTGCCGACAGTAGGTAAGCGCGGAGCGGCGATCATTGAAGCACGTGGCTTATCATCGGCCGCCTCTGCAGCAAATGCTGCGATTGATCACATGCATGACTGGTTTCTCGGCACAAACGGCAAATGGACCACGATGGGTATTCCTTCTGATGGCTCATATGGTATTCCCGAAGGAACAATGTTCGGCTTCCCAGTTACGACAGAAAATGGCGAGTACAAAATTGTTCAAGGCTTGGAAATCGACGAATTTTCACGCGAACGAATCAATCTGACGCTCAAAGAATTGCAAGAAGAACGCGATGGCGTTAAACACTTAGTTGGATAAATTTCGGCAAACATCAGGGTTGCGAGCGCTATGTTGCAGCCCTGATCGCTTCACTTCAAGCTTTAAATTAAGCGCAAATTCATAAGAATTACTTAAACACTCACGTACAAAATTCAGCTTTTACAATCAAACATCGACAATGCTCGCCTCCACAGCGCTGTTTCAAGACCAAATCGAACCTCGCTACTTGCCTGCCTGTGATCACTATGCTGGGTCGGAGAAGCTTATGTTGAAGTCCATGGCAATCCAACACGAAATGCGCGGCGCATTCGACATTACGTTCGATTGCGAAGATGGGGCAAGCGTTGGTAATGAAGCGCTACACGTGTCAATGATCGCCCAATTGATTGCATCAGAAAAAAATAAGTTTGGTCGCATCGGCGTGCGTATTCACGAACCTAACAGCTCTTTTTTTCAGCTTGATTTGACCACAATTTCTCAGGTTAATTCCTGCCGCCCGGCATATGTGGTCTTACCAAAGATCACTAATGCGCAACAGCTCAATGAGGCCATCCAAATCATCAACC
>OFSE01000387.1_pt1 | contig 13624 bp, 34 predicted proteins | sample 1543261 | NCBI WGS metagenome assembly OFSE01 (sample SAMN07774225, study PRJEB24372) | wastewater metagenome | isolation source: Exp Tend VB 50WW | collected 2016-02 | reverse complement strand
CCTTTCGGGACCTTCTTCTTGATCGGGCGCGTGGCGGTCCCTGAGCGGGCGTGGGGCGGCTCTACGGCGTTGGGGGCTACCTGTAGCAGGCCCGAGGTCCAAAGCCATTCCTGCGTTTTGTAGAACGCCTGTAGCCACATCTCGCGCCGATCCTCGCGGGTGAGCGTCGCGCCTTGGTCGAGGAAGGCGTGGCATTTCCAACAGAGTCCGCACCAAGCCCAATCCGGCGCCTTGATCCCCATGCCCTTCATGATGTGGTTCGCATGGGCAGCGACCACCGATCCGTCGTTCGTGCAGTCACACGACATGCACCGGGGCGCCAGCCGGGCCAGACGCAGAAGCTCCGGCGACCGGAACGTCACGTCTCTCCCCCTTGTCGATGGGAGGGGGTGGGATTTGTTGGGGAATTATATAGTTCACTAGCGACGGTGTTCGTCATTTGGTCCCTACTGTGCGCGCATAATGCGCACGCGCGGGCTGTCGGTCTCCTCTAGTGCCTCGGCCCATCCCATGCCGCATGAGAAGCCCGCCATGAAGGCGGCCTCGTTCTCGTCGGTGTCGAACTCGCCGGTTTCCTCCAACCAGTGACCATAGGCCCTATGGGCGCTCTCTATATCGCGCTGATGGCAGTCATGTTCCGTCACGCTCTTGCTCCTGCAATTGAATTTACCACGCCCCGCAAATAGGTGGGGCTGAAAACGGCGTAGTGCTTGCGGGTGATCTCCACGGAATCCCCGAGCATGGTGGCGACCTCCTCGAAGCTGGCGCCGTCCTTCGGTCCAGCAGATGTACCAGGACCGGGATTGCTTGCCGTTGATGACGGGTCGTTCGAGGCGGTAGTCAGGCATAGCGAGGCCTCGTAGGCTTCAAGGTCGGCGGGGCGGATGCGGGTCAGCTTGGGGCCAAGCCGAACACACGACAACACCCCCCGCTCTATCAGGCGCTCAACGGTGCGGGTGGAGACCTTGAAGTGGTTCGCGACTTCTCGCGGGGTCATGTAGGTCATGTCGTCTCTCCCCCTTGTCGATGGGAGGGGGTGTTTTCTTTGGGAATTATATAGTTCACTCCCCTTCCTCACGTTTCGCCTTCCTTTCCGCCTTTTTGATTTGGTCCCGCATTTTGGTGGCGGCGACCCCCTTGTCCTTCGGACGGTAGGCGAGGACGCGGCTGGTGATCGCGTCGAGGGCCTTCAAAATCTCGGTCATGCGATCAGGGCCTTGTAGGTGAGGCGGCGGCGCGCGCCGGAATGTATCTCGCTGACATAGCCCTGCGTAATGCCGAATCGCTCGGCGATCTCGCGCTGCCTCATCCGACCTTTGAGCGAGCGGATTTCATCGACCTGCGCGTCCGTCAGGGTGGCGTTGTGGTGCCCCTCGCCGAGCGGCTGCGTCTGATGGCGGAAGGTGTCCGCGCTGTTCTCGGCGCTCGTGCCCCACGCGAGATTGACCGCGCGATCGTCGGTGTTCCGACCGTTCAAGTGCCGCGCCTCGCGGCCTTCGGAAGGACCGTGGAACGCCTCGCAGACAAGGCGGCAGGCTCGCGCCTGCATCCATGCGCCGCCCTTGCGGTAGAGCCGAACCATGCGATACCCGTCCTTATCCGGCGTCGGGTTCAGCGCGCGCCACTCGTAGCCGAGGCGCCCGCCACGTCCGGGCCGATAGCGCGTCCAGACCTCGCCATCGCGGGTGACGCTGTAGGCGGGCCACGCGGCGATGATACGCCGATCCCCGGTGGCCGCCATGTTTGCCTCGAACATCGGCCCGAGCGCGTCGTGGATGCGCTTGAGCATCAGCCATCCGGTTTTTTGTGTCAGACCAAGCACTTCGCCGAGGTCGTAGCTGGCGATGTCGGGCCGCTCGGCAACGATGGCGAGCGCCGCCAACCACTTGTGCAGCGGCGCCTTCGACCGCTCGAAGATGGTCGCGGTGCGAACGGTGAAGTCCGTCTTGCAGGCATTGCAGCGGTAGAAGCCGCCCTTGCGCGTGGTGATCCGCTTGGCCTCGTCGCAGGCCGGGCAGACGGCGCCGTCAGGCCACCGCTTACCCTCCATGTAGACCCGCGCGGCTTCCGCGTCGGGGAACATCTGGAAAAGCTCGAACGTGGAGATCGTGGACTTGCTCATTGCCCATGCATCTTCTGTTCGAGGAAGAAAAGGCTGTTCTGGATGCCTTGAGAGGCATCGCCGCCGTCCATGGCATCTGCGATGCGCTTAAGGCTGACGGCGATTGAGGTAAGCGCGGCATCCGAGATACACGTGGTGACAGTCTTCGCCTCGCGCTCGAACCGACCGTCCAATTCGTGCGGCTTGCTGAGCATGTCGGACAGCGGATCGGGATGAGGGCCGCTCACAGGTCATACTCCGAAGTCACGCCGGTTAGCGAGAACTCGCGCTCCAAGTGATGTAGTTCGGCCTTCAAATCCTCGATGTCGTCGAGGGTGTATGAAGGGTCACCTCGCGCATCGTCCAGATGGACGCGAGCGGCCTCGATCTCCAAGGCGAGGGCGCGAGCGCGGCGGTAGTTGGGGCGAAGAACGCTATGCATGTCGGGCTCCTTTCAGGAGGTCATAGAGGCGGGGAGTTCGCGAGAGGCGAAGCCGAAGAACCGGGCGCGCTCATGTTGAGACCGCCAGTCATCGTAGGCGGCCCATTCAAGCGAGCCATCCGCCATGTAGCGGAAGACGCGACGGGTTAGGCCCTTGCGAAGCACAGGCTCAACCATGACGGTTGAGCCATTGGGGCCGATTTCAAGCGTGACGGCCATTAGACCGCCTCCGCCCAGACGGCGGTCACGTTGTGACCAAATTCGCGGCCTTCGCGCCAAGCGCGAGCGATGCCAGATGCCTCGTCCCGGCACCACGTGAAAGCCTGAAACTCGGCGCATTCAGCGGTGCGAACGAAGATGCGGAACGTCGGAGCCATGAAACCCTCCCGGGGCTGATGGGCGGAATTGCCCGTGGCTTGATTGCTCATCGCTATCTCCTTGTGAGCGTTCGTCTTATCCGCTCCACAAGTAGATATCTACCCCGGATATCTCGGGGAGTCAAATATATAATTCCCTTTAGGAACTCAGCCTGTATCCTTAGCGCGCTCCCTGGCCTTCTGTAGCGTGTCGGCAAGCCCCGTCAGGCCAAGCTCGCCGGAATGCTCAACGGCGGTCTTGTCACCATACTGGCGCGGCAGGAACTTGCTGGCGAACCACTTTCGGGCCTCGATCTCGACGCGGGCCATGGCGGCGTCAATCGTGCCGTCGCGCATGTCGGCAATGGTTTTCTCAAGCTTCTCAACCTGATCGTGGGCCAGAAGCCCTAGCGCGCGTGCGTAGTCGTCGGCAGCGAGGTGCTTAAGGGCAGCAGACCTGAACGTGTTGCGGGAAATGCCCTCGGCTTCACACGCGCCGTTCTCGCTCTCCCCATTAGCAATCCGGTCTATGACGGCTTGGACTTTGGCCTTGTTAGTCATTCGGCTAACTTAGCCTTCGTTGGGCTGTTGGTCTAGGGTCTTTGGCTTGGCGGGGATTGGTCGCCAGTGGGTCGGCTTGACGGGAATGCACTCCGTCTCGCTCATTGGTCCGAGCGTCAGCGAGAGAGCGAACCATTACTTTCCTCCTTCAGTCCCATAGCCGCCAGCACATAGACCCGTGACGGCTCCTTTGCGTGTTCTTCCCTGATAAGGGTTGAACGGCTTATGCCCATCCTTTTGGAAAACTCCGGCATTAGGTAAGCGATAAACATCACCGGATTTGGTGTGTTTGCTACCTAATGCCGGTGTTTTCAACGGCTAGTCTGGATCGATTTGCGGCTGTTGGCGCATACGCCGGAGGATGCCGCTGATTTCCATGCTCCGCTCGAACATGTCCCGCCGTTCGGGCGACAGCTTCGAAATATCGCCCACTACGCCACAGCGGCGGTCAATCTCATGTTGCTCGCGTAGCAATTCCTCGGTCGGGCTCGGCAAGCGGGGAGTCTGCGACGATCCGAACGGCGGCGGCTTCAACAGCGCAATGTCGTTTTCCTTCAGGATGCGCCGGAACTCGCCGTCGAATTTGAGCTTTTCGTAGGCGGTCATAGTGCGGGGCAGCAGGCCGCGATGGGTTACGATAGCGCCGCTAAGCCAGCTACCGGCCCAAGGCTCGCTGTGGAGGTCACAGGCAGCAAGGTGGAGCCAGTCGGGAACGGTTACGGGAAGGGTCATGATGCCTCTGCGGTTTCAGCTAGGCGGGCGCGTTCGGCCAGCCACTCGGGGGAAATGGAAACGATGTTGCCGCCGTCGCCCCACCATTCCTGGTAAAGCCCCCGTTTGAGCCACCGCTCCATCGCCGGGGCTCCGCAGTCCCCCCTCGGCTCGCGTCCCTCGCTGGCGTATCGTCGGCAGGCAACGGCTAGGCGAGGCCGGTCAGGTGGGGCCATCTTGCGCCATTCCGCCAAGGCCAGCTTTTTGGAGCTTCGGCCCTTGATGTGGGGATAGGCTTTCCATGCCTCTTCAAACTCTGGCGGAGTCGCCTTGGCGACAAGAGGCGTAGCCTCTAACTCTTTATCTGGTTCTGGTTCTGGTTGGCACGGCGAGAGCATAGCGCCCGCTAGACTGGTTTCCTTATCTTTCAGTGCCTTAGCTTGACCACCGCGTGAGCCCGCCTCTCGTCGCTGGAAAACGGCAGCGGTATGTTTTTGCAATTCCTTGCTCAAACGGCGATGCGAAAGCAAACCATCGGCGACCGTGAAAAACTCCATCACAGTGGGCTTGAGGCGCTCCCATTGAGCGGGGGTCAGCTTGCAGAACCTGGCAAGGCGAACATCATCATTCGGCAACGATCCACCGGCCCGCCACATGCACATCAGGAGCCGCATATAGGCCCCATCCTCACCAGCGGTCAGGTGTGTGGTGTCGGCCAGATAGTCGCCAACGTATAGCGGCATGAACGGTGGGGCGCTCACGGCTAAACGGCCACCTTGTCGGGTTTGTTTACAGGCTCGCCAGAGGTGGGAACGTCGCTTGGGTATGGGACGCCGTGCTTGCTTACCGCCTCAAGGACAATGAACTTTGCGCCCCTGTGCTGCTCAGCAAGGCGGGTCGCCTCTTCGACGGCTGACTGATACGTGTCGTGACGATATTTCGGGGTTCGCCCGTGTTTGTTCCAGACGAACCAAAAGCTGACCGGCTCGATAACCGGAACTCGCTTGTTCTCTTCGGAATACGGCTGTAAACTGGCGTCAGTCATGCGGCCTCCTTGTAAGGCGCTTGATTAAGGGCGGCGCTGGCTCACCATAAGCCACGTCGCCCGCCCTTTATCTACTTCAAGCCAAGCTTTTTCAAGCGGAATGTCGCTCGACGCCTAGCGTTGATTTCGTCGGCGTTTATGGCCCATCTAGCCCGCGCCCCAGCCCGAGCACACGCCACACACTCACCCGGCCCGGCTACGCGATGCCCGCGCCTACAGTGGGTGCGAACCGGCCTCGTTCTTTCGGGGGGGTCTTCGGGAGTGCAGGAAAGGGCTTCGGCGAGATAGAGTGCGCCCGTGTAAGCGCCCTTGAGGGCGGCCCCATACCACCGCTGATCTGAATAACACCGCAATTGACCGCCTCCATCAAAACCGCCTTCCAGAACTTTTCATCCCGCTCTTCAGGATCACCGTGCATCGGAGGCCAGCCAGCCGGAACATGCTCGCGCTGTTCAACCTTCGGGCGGGAAATGCCAAGGTGCTTGCGACGCGCCTGCACCGCCGTCAGGGTTCGCTTGAAGCCTGAGCGGTTAAGAATGCTGGCAATCTCGCCGTCAGTGAAGTCCTGGTGTTCGACAAGGATGGCCTCTTCGGCGGCTTCCCAGCTATTGACCGTGCGAACGAGGCGGCGGCGCTCAACGCTAGGCCCGACCAGCCCCTGACGGATTAGCAGGTTGCGGACAGCTTGCGCGGTTCGGGGCGGCTCTAGGCCTAGGCCTATTTCCTCGTAGCTAAGGCCTGCAACGTATGCCGTCCGGGCTTGGCGAATGCGCGCTGGCGTCCAGTAGATCGGGCGGGTCATGGCAAGCTCTCGATTTCGATGTGAACCTTGGGATTCGCCACAGGCTCCTTGCCCGACCAGCGAAGGGTGATCTGTTCGGCGTTGCAGTCGTCGGCTATGATGCCGCGCGTAACGAGTAGGTCGGTCCCGGCTTTCTCAAGGTTGCCTAGGTCGCGCCTGCGCCGGTCGGGCCGGTCAAACGTCGCGGTCATGTTGTAGGGGCCTTTGACGTGGGGCGAACCCCGTCCGATGCCCGTCTGTCCGACAAGCTCGACTACCGCCAGGGCCTGCCAGTCGCGGTATTTCTTGGACGACACATTGCGCCCGTTCACGGACCGCCAAAGGCTGTTCATTGAGGGTGGAAACGGAAGGGTTAGCCGGATCATGACAAACGCGCCGCCATGTCGTATGCTTCCTGTGTTCTGCCTTGCCAGTGAAGACGTTGCGCGGTCATGATGACGGGCCATGGAGCTGGCCCCATGTCTTGCGGGCCAACGCCGATGCGGGGAGCGCTAAACCGCTCAACCTCGTCATCGCACGTCCAGTTGAGGATGCGGTTGAACCGTTCGTGGGTCACTTGCTGGCCCCTTCGAGCTTCAACACGACCGCCACCGCCTCATTGAGCTTTGCACGGGCTATGCCGATACCGCCCTGCTTGGCCTTCAAGGCCTTGGCGAGTTCCAGCTTGTAAAACTCGACGCGGTTGCGAGCGTGGGTCAGTCGGCGGTCTTCTCCGAAGTTCGTGCGGGCGGCTGGCGTGGAGACAACCTGAACCCATGGCGCGCGGTCATGGTAATCGTCCTGGTTCGCCATCGCCTTGGTAGCGTCTTCATGCTGATCTGCCAGCTTCTTCGCATAGGCCTTCTGCCACTCATCCGCTCCACGCTTTCTAGCAATGAGCCAAGCCGCAAAGCCAAAGATGATGACGGCGGATATTACGGTGAGTTCTAGAGCGGTCATGCTATAGCTCCAATGTGGGTTGGTTGCCTTCAAGGGCGGCGACTAGCTGGCGATATTGCTTGATCCGCATGATGGCGTGGTCGGCATCCATCTGCCGATATAGGCCAGACAGGGAAGGGGCTTCGCGGGTGTCCCGTCGCCAAGTCCGGGTCGGAACGTCAACCGGAACCACGTCTGCAAACTGATGCAGGACCAAGACCGTTTGCGGGGCCAGCAACTGGATCGTGTGGACCTCTTCCGCCCGCTGATGGTAGACTGCGCCACGCCGGTAGGACCGGTTGCTGATTTCGAACAGGTGTTGGGTTTCGGCCCAAGTGAAGCCCGAACCGCCGTTAAGCGGGGTCAGGTAGTCGAACCGCTCGTATGGCTCCGCCTCGTGCTTGTATCGCTCGCTCGTGATCGGGACGTATTGGCGGTTAGCGACCTCGCCAGACAGGACCGTCGTGGTGAACGGGTAGCGATGGTCGTGCGGGTTCACGACCTCGGGCGCGCTGGCCACGTCACCGTCGAAGAAGTATGCCTTCACGGTCAACTCCGGCGACCGCAAGAGGCACAGATAGTCGAAGCCCTTCACGTGAAAATCGCGGAAGGAGTTTTCGAGGGTTTCGTCCAGATCGATTAAATGCGGAAGGCAGAAATCCACCGATCCGCTATCGTCTACACTGGGGGGTGGTGTGGACGGGTTGGGGTTGGTCATTTGGCGACCTCGGCACGGCGCGGACCCTTGGGTTCAAAACGTTCCACCCACCAGCGCGGGGGAATGCCCAGGCGATCCTCGATCAAGACCGCCCGCTCTAGCGAAGGCAGCTTCTTGCCGTTGATGATGTCGCTGACGGTCGCCGGGTGAATGCCAAGCGCCGTAAGGGATTTGTTGTCGGGGTCTTTGAATTTTTTGCTCATGGGTGCATGATAAGCACAAGCCGGGCCGTCCGCCAAGAGTAGAATTTATTTTGCCGGACGGGTTGACGTGTTCCGCTGGCGGCGTATGGTCTAGGGACAGAACGAGGGAACGACATGAACCACCAGACCCACACCATCCGCGACCTGACCGACGCGCAGATCGACGCGCAGTTGGCCACCAACGCCACCAACATGGCGCTGGCCCGCTCCATCGGGCGCGAGGATTTGGCTGACGTTTGCCGCCGGTCGATGGGCAGGCTGTGCGCCGAAATCGAGCGGAGGGCCGCGTAATGACCGCCCAACCCGCCATCCAGCCCGACGACTGGTCCGCCCAGTTCACCGGCCTCAAGTGTTCCTGCTGCCGCGCGACCAACTTCATCGCCGAGGAAATCGACGCCGAGGGCTGGTGCCTGACGTGCGCCGACAATGCCGAGGACTGTGACTGCTGCGGTGAGCGTAACGCTCCTGACTGGCTGAACGGTGTCGCGTCGTGGGGCGAGGATCGGCTGTGTGACTCGTGCTTTGACGCTCGCCCGACGAGCCGTGGCCGTGATCCTGACGGCTGGAAGGTGGAGGCGGACCGATGAGCGCCCTTCTCCCCTCTCAAGTGCTGGACGCTGCTGCTGACCTGATTGAGCCGGAAGGCTGCTGGGCGCAACACGCCTACGGCGTGGATGCCGACGGCAACCTGCTGTGGTCTCGCGGGCTTTCGGGGGCTGTTTGCTTTTGCATGATCGGAGCGGCTTACAGGGCTAGCGGCTCCAGATCGCTCCTGAGCAAGTTTGAGCGCTCCGCTGCCATCACCCTCCTCGCCGCATCGATTGGGTGCGAGCGATACGGCATCAGCGACTTTAACGACGCGCCCGGCAGAACCCAATTCGGAGCCGTGAAAGCCCTTCGCAAAGCCGCTGATCTGGCTCGGAGTGAAGGTCAATGACCACGATCATCGCATTCACCCGCGACCTCCTCCCCTCCGTCCCCCCCCGTGAGTTGATGGCGGGCAAACACGAGAAGCTCCGCGAGCTGGGGATCGATAGTGCCGTTCGCACTGTCGCAGCCGCGCACGGCCCCGGCCTCACGCCCAGCCGGGTTGCGTCGATCTGGCTGGAATACCGCTGCATCCCCATCGGAATCATCCGGGCGGCTTTTCGGGTGCAATACCGATGACCGACGTTCCCACGCACCCCGCCATCACAACCCGCCGGGCCTTCAACGAACGCCGCCAGCGCGAGACGTTCTGCCCCGTGGCAATTCCGGGCGACACGAGGCGCTACCGCCCCATCACCAACGTGCTGGTCAACCTGATCGGCCTTGCTCTTTTCATCATCGTCGCCGGGCTTAGCGCCGGGTGGCTTGTGGAGGTGAGGTGAATGAACGTCCACCAGGATCATGGTTCGTTCCGCCCCAAGATGCGCTGCCGCGCGGGCGTTCACCCTGTAGCGGCTCCAGCGCCCGCTGAAGCGCCGTGGCTGACCCCCGGTCAACTCCGCCACCTGCGCGCCCGCTTCCTCGGCCTCGCCCGGCAAGCCCGGCGCACCGACTACCCGATGTTCGCTCCGTATCTGCGGATCGCGCAGGACTACCGAAACCAACTCCGAAACCTGAAAACTGGAAAGCAGAACTGATGATTATCTCTAACTCCGGCACCGACTATAAGCCCGTTCCGGCTGGCTCCTACACCGCCGTTTGCATCCGCGTGATCGACCTCGGCACACAGATCAGCACCTACAATCAGAAGGCCCAGCGCAAGGTGCTGTTCACTTGGGAAATCCCCGAGATCGAAATCGAGACGGACAACGGCCCGATGCCCGCGACCATTTCCTCGCGCTACACGGCCAGCCTTCACGAGAAGGCGGCGCTGCGGAAGGTGCTGGAAAGCTGGCGCGGTCGCCCGTTCACGGCGGACGAACTGACCGGCTTCGACCTGAAGAACATCCTCGGCGCGTCTTGCCTGATGGGCGTCATTCACAACGAGAACGGCGGCACGACCTACGCCAACGTCTCGTCCGTCATGGCGCTGCCCAAGGGGATGCCCAAGCTGACCCCGCAGCACACGCTGATCAACTTCTCGCTCGATGAATTCAACGAGGCGCTGTTCGACAGCCTGTCGCCGCGCGTCAAGGAAACCATCGCCCAAGCGCCGGAATACAAGCTGGCGACCGGGCAGGAAGTCGAGACCGGCGACCAGCACTACAGCGCGCCCGATCTGGACGACGAGATTCCTTTCTAGGTCCCCGCCCGTGATCGTCTCGAAAACCAGCGGCGGGCTGAAATGGCCAGCGTGGGCCAAGCGAGACGGCGATTGGGAGCGGCTGCTGGACGCCATCGACGGCCTTCAGTCGCTCCCGGACGCCGAAGCCTACCGGCCCGTTCTGACTGCCGAACTCCGCACGCTGCCGGAAGCTTGGGACGAACACCTTTGGGACCGCTTCAACGACCGCATCGCCGAACTGAAGAACCAGGAACTGGACGAGCAATGGCGCGCAAGCCTGTAATCCCCCCGATGATGATGCGCCGGATCGGCAATGCGCTGGTTCCGTGTTCGCTTCTGGATGCCGAATTTCTGGCTGAGCGGGTCGGAGCCAAGGCCGTCCGTGTGCAAACGACGCAGCCGCGCAGTGCTGGCCGCAACCGCCTGTATTGGGCGATGCTCAAGCTGATCGCCGCGAACCTGGACCCGTCGCCCCCGCTGCCCAAGCTGCACGACGCGGTGAAGGTGCGTCTCGGCTACACGACCGAAATCCGGTTCAAGTCGGGCGACACCGTAGACGTGGCGGACTCGACAGCGTTCGACGCCATGACCGAGGACCAACACAAGGAGTTCTTCGAGCGGTTCAAGGATTTGGTCGAGACCACCATCATCCCCGGCCTTGATAGCGCGGACTTGGAGCGTGAAGCGCGGGCGATGTTGGGGGAGCAAGCGGCGTGAGCCGGTCAACCGACAACTGGGTGGGCGCGACCGACGACGCCAAAATCCCGGACCGCGTTCGCCTTCGGGTGTTCCGCGACCACGGGGGCATCTGTCACCTGACGGGTCGGAAAATCCAGCCGGGCGAGGCGTGGGACGTTGACCACGTTATCGCGCTCTGCAACGGTGGGAAGCACGAGGAAGCCAACCTACGGCCAGCCCTTCGCCAAGCCCATCGTCGGAAAACCGCAGACGACGTGAAGGCCAGAACAAAGACCGACCGCATCGCAAAGAAGCACCTGGGCATCAGGTCCGGGCGAGGCTTCGGAACCAAATCACGCAAGTTCAACGGCGAGGTCAGTGAGACTGCCCGCGCCCGTAGAGAAGGAATTGAAGGATGAACACTTGGAAGCGAACCTTCGCCTTGCTGGCAACGCTCTACATCGGCGTTCCGTTGGCGTCTCTCCCCGGCCTTTGGATCGGGATCATGCATCCACAGGTTTGGCACGGGTGGGGCGTTCTGTGGATCATCGCGTCGATCATCCCCGGCTCGTGGCTAACCATGATGGCGATGAAGGGGGTCGATAAATGACCCGCCAACCGACCGATCACCAGACCACAGGTGCGGAGCCCGTCGCGGCAGCGACATCAGGGGCGAGCGAACACAAAGACCCCTGGACCCCTGAACTTGAGTCCTGCCTTGCGTGTAATGAAGACCCGTCCCCTGTAAAGGCGGGGTGGACTGAGGAGGCGTGGGCGCTGCTGGTTCGCATTGCTGACGACGCGGGCGCTCCCGACGACTGGACTGGCGAAGCAATCGACTACAGCGAAGAAGCCGCCGCGCTGGTCTACGAGACGCCGACCATCAAGACCCTGCGCGTTGGCGATACCGTCCAGATCGTCAAGCAGTCGAAGGCCGCCGAGTGCGCGATCTTGGCGCTCTACACCGTCGAAACCATCGAGCCCGAGCGCATCGAGTTCGTGTTCGTTGAAGGTCAGAGCGACGGCTGCACTATCGGCGGAAAGCCTAGCCACTCCTACACCGAAAAGCGCCTGTGGCTCTCGCGCCAGAAGGCAGGCGAATGCGTCACGCCGATGCGCCGCCTTCGTTGCTCGCCGGCAGCCTCATCTCCTGCTCTTGCGGAGGCTTTGGAGGAACTGCTGGAGGCGGTCAACTGGCGCGCCGAGCCGGGCGGACTTGATCGCCTGACCGCTGCCGAGGAGGTCGCCGCCGCTGCGCTCTCCCCGGAGACGGTCGCCCGCGCCCACCTGATCTCCGCCGCACCCGATCTTTATGCGGCGCTGGAACGTGCTGCTGGCTACGTCGAGATGTATCTGCATCGGATCGACGGCGAGGTCTGCGGCGGGACGTCCATAGACCTTAAGGCCATCGACGCCGCTCTCGCCAAGGCTCGCGGCCAATGACCCGCCAACCGATGAACGACCAACCCACGGGTGCGAACGGCGGCATGGCAATGCCTCTTGGCCGGAGCCTCAACAATCCCAAAAAGGCCACCTGACATGACCAAGGAACACAGCCCTGTGAGTAGGGCGTTTGGCCCGCATTGGGAGATTGCAATGGCGGCGGTCCACGAGGCCCGCGAGCGGCTTCTCAACAATCGCCAGCCGCAATACGCCCTCGCCCTGCTGAACACGGCGGTCGCGCAATTCGAACACCTCGCCGCCCTTTCCCCTGTAGAGGGATTGGGTAGTTCGCTTGCGGCTAAAGATGACGCTGCCGCGTCGCCGCGCCGCCCCGTGGTGGACGCGGTGTGTCGAGCGGTCGATCTGGCAAACGAAACAGTCCCGCCGGGCAACGTCTACACGGCGGCGTGGGAGAAATCGCACGGATTCTCGAACCGCTTCGTGGCCGATCTGGCGAAGGCCGTGTTCGACATAGATGAAGCCCTCTCGGAAGCTACCGCTGACACCGGAGATAAGGGGAGTTCGGTCGCTAGCGCTTCCCGTGAAGGCAGCACTGAGCCCGCGACTGCTTCACGGGTTGCGCTTCTTGCCGCCGCGAAACGGCTTTACCTGCACTACACCGGCAACCATCCGACGGTTCACTGCAACCGCTTCTTGCCGTGGGACGATCTCTCGCTCGCAGAACAAGCCGAATGGATTGGCCGGGCCGCCCTAGCGCAGCAGTCCGATCATCAATCCACGGGTGCGGAGCGGCGGGCGGAGCCCATCTTTGCCGCGAGCCATTCCCTCAATCCCAACGGAGAGACGAAATGACCGACGAAACCTGGGAGCGCGTGTAATGACCGCCGAGGAAGCAGGTCGCCAAGCAATCGCTGTGCTGGGCGCAATCATGAAGATGTCAGACCACGCCGAGAAGATGGGCGGGGCAAGCTGCATCGCTGGCGTGGCGGCTCTGAACACCATGCAGAGGTCTATTCAGAAGGCCGGGCCGCGCCTCGCGAAGATCGCCCTCGCTTTGCATCCCGAGCTAGGGGAGCGCGTGTAATGACCGACACAGCCAGAGAAGCCGCCATCGAGCGGGTGAGGGCTTATGTGGAGTGGCGGGAAGGCTGCTCTGTGACCCCTGCTCCCCCGACCGGGGAAGGTTGATGGAGCACCGCATCAGGTTCGCTGATCGAACGCCACTCCCGCCCGGCTATGCCGTCGAGTGGTGGGAACAGGACGAACACTATCACTGGGTAAGGCTCGCCGACCCCGACGACACCTATTCGGACGGGTCTGTCCGCAAATGGGACTGCTGGCACGGCGCGTGGGCTCACTACCGGAAGGACCCCCACCATGACCAATGATGAACTAGAGGCCGAGAAGGCTGGCGGATGGGAAGCGTTGGCGATTCGGATCAACGACACCTGGTTCGCCGAAGCCGCCAAGCTC
>OFSE01000385.1_pt1 | contig 13665 bp, 15 predicted proteins | sample 1543261 | NCBI WGS metagenome assembly OFSE01 (sample SAMN07774225, study PRJEB24372) | wastewater metagenome | isolation source: Exp Tend VB 50WW | collected 2016-02 | reverse complement strand
GGGTACTGTATGATGCCTGAAATACAATCCGTGACGGTCATCGCGCCAAACGTAGGCAAAGCAGCCGCTCCGTTCGACAGCAGCGGAAAACCGGATGTGCCTGCCACAACCTGCTGCAACGCTCCCGTCGCGGTCGTGCCGCCTGCAAGAACGCGATACGTGCTCAATGTCGCCTTGCCGGTCCCGCCATTGGCAACGGGTAGGACGCCGGTCACCTCACTGGCCAGATCGGTATCGAGCGCGTTATCCGCCGCGAGATCGTTGTGCGCCCGCGCCAGTTCCTGCAGCAGTTGATACCAGGGCTTCTCGACCAGGACCGGCTTGCCGTCTGGCCTTATGATCGGGACGCTGGCGGCCGGGATATTGACGTTGGCCATCAGGCTGCCAGTCTGTCCGCATCGATGTTGAGGCCTGAAATCGCCCGCGCAACAGCAGCCGAGCAGGCCAGCCGCAGCGTGCAGCCGTTCGGACCGAACATGCCGAGCCGGTAGGTTTTCAGCCGTCTCAGCCGGTCGCCAGCAGCGCCAAGCGCAATCCGGCGTTCCGCCCCGAACGTCTGTCCGCCATCGTTCGAGGTCGAAACCATCAAGACGGGGTTCGCGTTTTCTTCAAGAAGTCCGCCCGTGCCAACGCCCGGCACAGCATCCACGAACAGCGCATTGATCCGCATGCCATAGGGCGCCGAATGCACCACAGGCGGGATCATCTCCATGATGATGGGCTCCCCGCCTTCGGTTGCCACGTCCCGATCCACCCGGTAGATGGCGCCCGTCTGGTAATCCCCAATCAGCGTCATGCCCATCCAGCGCACGGCGTTGGCGCCGCGCCAGTTGCTCCGCTGGAAGCTCTTGCGCTCCGACCACAAGCCGGTGCGCATGTTGTAGCTGATCGTCCAGCCATCGCACGTCCAGGCCAGCCAGGCGTGTCCCGTCGTGGTGTCGTTCCAGCCGTAGCCGTAGATCGTCGTTGTCGCGCTGGAGATCATGCGTTCCTGCGCGTGCGTCGAGATCCTGCGTCCAGAATAGCCGTCCTGAATGCGCGCCGTGCCATCGTTGGCGATCCAGGCTACGGCGCGATCCAGCTGCACCACGGTTTTGGCCCCGGCGCAGCCCAGATTGATGGAGGAAATCGGCACGAACGGAAAACCGCCGCTGCCGTCAGGACTGTTGGCCCACCACTCCACCGTGCGCTCGCCAAAGATCATGGCGTCACGCTCACCGCCAAGGGCAAACAGCGTGTTGTCGGGTTGCCGCTGCGCCCGGCCGAAATCGAGCGGGGCTATCGCGGTGCCGTTGTCTTCGCCGGAAATGAACACCCGGTCGAACGTGGTCGGAAACAGAAAATAGCCATCGAGCACGGAGACCGACACCGGTGGCGGCAGGTCGGCATCCGTTATCGTTGCAATCGAGGTGCCGGTTATGATGCGCCCGACGCCATCCGACACCAGGGCCACTTCCGGCGTCGGAGAGCGCCGGTTGGAGGCGAGATAGACATCGCCATCACCGGGAAGCGTGACGATGGCCGTCTGTACGCCAAGGCGGCTGATGGCTGTTACATTGCGCCCGGCGACCACATAGAGATAGTCATCCGTCGCCAGCATGGCGCGCACGCCCGTGACGCCCGAGGCGGTTCCGGTGCTGGGCACCGTGGTCCATACGTCGAGGCCAGAGTTGGCATAGACCGTCCAAGGGGCCTTGGCATCATCGCCGGTCTGCTCGGCATAGCAGTTCACCAGACGCGCCGAGCCTTCCATCTTGAAACGGGCGTTGTTGGTCTGCGTTGCGATGGAGACGGGAACGAGAGGCATTCTGTCAGAGCCCCATCAGTAATAGGTTGCGCGAATGGCCTTGCCGGTCCTGCCCCTGGCGCAGTGACGGCGCAGCCGCTTCAGCAGGGTTTCTTCCCGGCTCATCATCTCATCGAAACTCTGTGCGACGCCGAACGCGTTCATGCACCGGTTCGCGATGAGATCGACCAGCATGGCAAACACGGCGGCCGGGATTTCCGTGTCCGTCCAGTACGTAAGCCCGAGGTCGTCATAGTAGGCATAAGCATCTTCGTATTTCTGGATGACAAAAGCGGAATCGGCCGCAGACGGCGACGACAAGGCATCGACGATGCCAAGATCGCGTAACACCGCCACCGCCAACTCCGCTTTTGTCCTGCTCATCTCTTATCCCTCACAGGCAGTAGTAGAGGATGTAAACGCCGAACGTGCCGGCCGCGAACGTGCCGGCCGCCGCGTTGGCCTCCAACTGCACCTTGGTCGTTTCCGAGAAGTAAAGCGGGTCAGGAAAAACCATCCAGCGAAAGGACTTCCCGGCCTCGTAAACTTCCGCCGTGCCGTCGCCCGTCAGGACGCCGGTATTGCAGAAGCCCGTGGCCGAGGCCGAGGCGGCAGCGTTGGTGTAGGTCACGCCGGTATCGGGATCGGTGTAGGTATCCGCAGCCCCGGCAGCAGCCCAACCCACATCGATGTCGATGGCCTCCGTCCCCGTGTCGATGTCGTCAACGGCAATCCAGCCGCCGACAACCACGGAGTTTTTCGGCAGATAGCCAAGTTCCCAGATATCGCCATCCTCGACCTGCGCCGCGATTTCGTATTTGCGATGCCACAGCTTGACGTTCTTGGCCAATCCATGGGTTGCGCCAACAGTCATAAGGCTGTTGGTTAAAGTTTCAGCAGTCATTGATCAGACCTCCTTATGCGTCAGCCGCAGCGGCGAAATAGCCGGTGACAACACCATGATCCTTCGTATCGTCGGTGTCAGAAACGCCCGCTCCAAAGCGCATTTTTTCGATCTTGTACCACTGGGTAATGCCAAGACCGACCGCGCGCTTGTAGTCGAACATCTCTTCGACCGTCTCAGGCCGCTTGGCCCATGCCATGCCAATGGCCTGCGCACCGCACAGATAGCAGGGCCGCACGACGGCAGACGAGTTGCCGACCGCACCGAGCGAAGGAATGTCTTCGATCTCGTAGATGTAGACATTTTCCCAGACGTAATCCGCGCCCGTGAACAAGGGATTATCCATGCCACGGTTGCGGGCTTCGCGGTTGGCCGCCAGGAACGTCGTGTCGGCCGCCAGATCGCGGATCATCTGGGTCGGCGCAAACAACACATAGCCATCGCTCGACCCGATAGCGGACTTCGCCCGGATCGGGCGCACCTTCGGACTGGCCGTCTTGGCCATGCGCTTCATCAGCGAAACGGCACCAGGCGTCAGCTTGTCGGCTGTCGTGTCCACATTGAGCAGCGAAGCGGAATGGTCATTGGCTGAGTTGTTGGACTTCGCAGCGCCAAACAGCACACGATCTGCGTTGTCAACGAGCCAGGCATCCTTCTGGCCTTCAGAAGCCGACGCATAGGCCACGCCGTTGATCGACCCGAGCGCGCTGATGATATTGTCGCGGTCGAGTTCCATGTTCCAGTCCATCAGAACATCGCGATGGGCCTGGCGAAGATCGATGGCCGTTTTCTGGGCCTCGAACTTCTTGAACTTCACCGCATGGTCATAGGCGCGCACACGCACCTGAAACGAACGAAGATCAACGGCTTCTTCGTTGCCTTCCAAAGCCTCGTTAGCGTCCTTTGCGGAACCCGAGAGCTTGTTGACGAGCGTGAACGTCACGCTGTCGCCTGGCTTTTTGGTCAGGTCTTCTTGGAGCTGGATCATCTTGGATGATCCGGTCCCCATGAACTGCTTGAACCAGTTCTGGTTCAGGTATTCGCGGAAATATTTATCGTCCCACTGCTGGACGGTTAAGCCCGATGGGACATAGGTCTCAGCCATGTCTTTAGCCTCCTAAGATATCATCCAATGAGGCAGACCCAGGCGCGAATTGACCCCTCGAATTGCGGGGCTGTGCGCTCGTGGTTCCTGCCAACGATTTAGGGGGCGCAATAGCGGGTTGAGTTTGAACGGGCTGGCCTTGTCCTTGGCCCATCTCAGCCATCAGCTCCTCACGGAGTCTGGCCTTGTAGGCGTCGGGATCACTGCCGACCTCTTTCAGAAACCGGATTTTGCGGCCTTCCTGATACGCAAACGCGGCCGGGTTGGGGTGATTGAGAACCGCTCTGTGCAATCCAGCATCACGCTGGGCAGCAGCAACGAACTCCGCAACCACCTCGTCAAAATCCTTGTTCTGGGACCGGACGATCTCGGTCGAGAGGGCAACTCTCGTCTCGTACATCTGCCGGGCAAATTCGTTGCGCTGATACGCCATCGCCCCTTCAGGATCTTCCCAGGGATTAGGGGGAGCCTGCTGAGGTTCTGGCTGCTGTGGCGGCGGCTGCATGGTCTGCTGCAACCTCTGCTCCAGCTCAGTGAAACGGCGTTCGAACTCTTGACGCTTCTTGCGCTCATCTTCGAGGGCGCGTCGTGGCACAAGTGGACCTTGGTCCTTCCCAACAGGATCGAGCTCAGCCGGCGGCGCTGGCTCTTCAGGGGTTACGCCCGTTTCGACTTCCGGCTCTGTCACAGGCTCTAAAGGTTGCGCTTGCGGCTCAACCGGCTTTGCCTCGACAGGTTCGGAAACCTTGCCGTCGAAAATGGAATCCAGATCCTCTGTTGCCATGTAATCCCTCATGATCGCCCGTTCGTCGGCGGCACGTTTTTGACTTCAATCGCCCGGTTCCCGGCGGCGGTACTGTTACTGAAAGCTGGTTTGCTGCGGTGGCGTCGGCGCCTGTTGCGGCACGGCCTGTCCCGGCTCCACGATCTGCGGTTTGACAATCGAACCCGTCTGCGCGTCCGTCTGATCGGCCTTCGCCAGAGTTGCGATGGTTTCGGCCCTGAGCTTTTCGATCTTGGCCTTGAACTCCTCGATCTCGAGCTGAGCACGCTGCGCCTGAAGCGCTGCAACTTCCGGGTTGCCGCCCTGCGCCTTCTTCAGTTCCTCGAGCAACTCCCGCTTATTGCGCAGGTTCGATGCCTTGATGTAGACCTCCGGCGGAAACACCACGGACGGCGCCAGCTTTGTCAGCGCCTGGAACTGCTCGTCCAGCATGTTCGCAACGTCGGGAACCTGCTCAATCGTAATGTCCATGCCCATTTCAGCCGGCACGTTTTCCATGCGCACGATCTGATTGAGCGCCTGCGCCTGATAGGGATCGGCTTCAGCCTGTGCCAGAACAGCCTGAGCCTGCTCGACAGGGACGCCCTGCTTCTCGAACCGCTTCATGGCGTCTTCGCGCATCGTCACCGGCCGGTTGAGACCGACGAACTTGACGTTGTCCTCGTTGTCGGTGACACGCACCCACCATTCCGCCTTCTTGTACTGACGGATGAGAGACCAAATCGCCCTGAACACGCGCTGCTTGAGCTGGATATGCCGATCGATCAGCGGCGACATTTCCGTTTGCCCGCCATGCTGATTGGCGAGAATGGCGCGGCCTGACGGGTCGCCGTTCTGTTTGCCCATCAGCGCCGCGTTCGGACCCTGGGACTGCATGTGCTGGATGGCCTGCGCCATCATCTCCATGTTGCCCTGAATCTGCTGCGAGGCGTCGATAACCTCGAACTGATAGCCAGGATTGATCTCGATATGGCCATCGGGCTTGGCCATTTCCTGTTTCATCAGCTCAACATCATCGACCGCGCCCTTTTCGGCCTTGGTCTGGCGTTGCGTCAGCAGGTGCAGTGACTTGGACCTGCGCTTGTTGACCTCATCCTGGGGCGAGATCATCGTGCGGACTTCGCCGTAGCGGTTGTTATCGCGGTCAACGTAGGCCGAGGCCATGAACAGCGGGCAGAAGCTCAGGCCCTTATCATCGCGGAATGCAACAGGACCGCCGTCGAGCTTGCCGCCCTTGGTGAAGTGGCACCAGTACCAGTCAGCACCCTTGCGGTAGTACATCTGGACAATCTTGACGCGCTTGCGGCGTGAGCCCGTGGCCCAGATTTTCCACCTTGGCTTATCGTCGTGCGTCGTGTTGAGGTCGCCGGATTGCGTCTGGTCGATCTTATCGGCAGCTTCCGGCCATCGCGCCTTGGCCTGCTCGGCGTCCATCCATGTAATGCCGCCAAGATAGGTAGCATCCGAGAAATCGTGCTTGCTGGAATGCGGATCATAAAACAGCCGGTCCCACGGCCAATGCACGGCATCGATCTCGCCCGTCTCGGCATCAACCGTCAGCTCAACGCCGCCGTAACCCTCAACGATGATGTTGTCCCACACCGCGCTGAATTTCTGGTCGAGGTCGGTCGTCTCTTCGACGAACCGCAGTGCATCCGTTGCAGCCTCGGAGGCCTCTTCATCCTGGGGCGTGCGCGGCAGCGCCTTGGGATCGGTACGGCTGGTGATCTCAAGTCCGAGGAGATAATTGATCTTGGAGCGAATGACATTGAACACGACATCTGGCTGACCACGATCCTTGAGCGTCTGGATTTCTTCTGAGGTCAACTGCTTGTTGTCGAAGTAATCCCGGTCACGCTCGGCAAGAGCGTTGGCGGATGAGGTCGTTTCTTCCCACTCCTCGACCTGCTCGACATGGAGGGCCAAGTCGAACTCGTCTTCGTCAGCTACGCCGCTTTCCACGACTGCCCCTGTGTCAACCCTGCTCTGTGCCGCTTTTCGAATGCCAGTCGCCATTTGCTCGTTTCTTGTTTCGGCGGAGCAGGAGCGCGTCCGCCTACCATGGTGTCGATCAACCGGCCCACGAGCCCCAGGGCATCAACCTGGTCATCGTGCTTGCCAGCCGGGAAGCTTGTCATCTCAGCCAGAAGGTCAGGAACCCATGACGCCCCGTGCGGAAGGTAGACCTTGCCCATCGCGGCGCGGGCCTGGAACGCACGGCAGCGCGTTGGCTTGTCGGCAACGGACGCCATCTGTTCGCGCCGGCAGTAAACGCGCCGCTCCCGCATACGCTTGTCAATGAACGGGCCAAGGCTCTTGATGATCTGGCCCTGCTCCTCCGCCCAATTGAGCGGCTTATGCTTGGCCACGATGTCAATGAAGCTCTCAACCCATATGTGGCTTTCGGCCTGCGCCCGCCACACGTCGAGAACATAGATGTTGTCATCGGGATCAACCCCTATGACAGCATGTACCGTGTAATCCCCGCCCTTGGCCGTCACCGCGTAGTCCGATGCGCCATAGGTGCGCAAATGGGTTGGTGCAGTCTGATACCAGCGGAACCACTCGCGCTTGAAATACTCGCCTTCTTCCGGCGCTGGCCGCTGCTGATAGAGCGCTGACCAGTAGCGCGGGAACGTATTGCGCCGGATGTTTTCCAGCGCCTCGATAGGATAGGCATCCGGCCAAAGCGCTGCGCCATCGTCATTGATGGCTGGCAACTCGACAACGTCCCACTTATCGCCACCTGCCGCCTGCTGCTCCAGCAGGGCCCCGGTCAGATCGTCTTCGTGCATCCGGTGATTGATGAGCACGATTGCGCCGCCAGGCTGCAAACGGTTGTAGACCGTACCTGAATACCAGTTGAGGACATTCTTGCGCGTCGTCTCGGATTCGGCATCCGCCATGGAGGCGTAAGGGTCATCGATCAGAAAGATGTCAGCGCCGCGCCCGATGACGGCACCGCCAACACCAACCGCATAGTAAATCCCGCCGGCCGATGTATTCCACTTGCCCTTGGCCTGGCTGTCCTCTGCCAGCGTGGTACCCGGGAACAGGTTCTTGTAGTCCTCGGACCCGATGATATTGCGCACATCGCGGCCAAAGTCCTCGGCAAGACCGCTTGTCGCGGAGGCCGAGATGAACTGAAGATCAGGCCGCCAGCCAAGAGCGAGAGCCGGAAACCGCTTGCTGGCCAATTCGCTTTTTCCGTGCCGAGGTGGCAGCAGCAGCATCAGCCGTTTGCAGTCACCCTTGATGACCCGTTCGAGATGGTGGGCGATCTTCTTGTGGTGTTCTGCGGTCCTGTAGCGGGGAAACGTGAACTCGGTGAACTCAATGAGGCTTTCGGTCGCCTTCTTCCGCCGCAGCAGTTCCTCCGCTATCTCGCTTTGCGTGAAGGGCAGCGATAAGCTCATCGGTTGTCATCTCACGTAGGGAACTGGCCTGTTTGACGTTGAGGGTTGCTGTTGAAAGCTTTGGATGCAGGTAAGGTGCGGCAGCGGCAGCCATGCTATCGCGGCGCTTGCTGTCTGCACTTTGGTCACGCATGACGTTCAGCATGTATTCGAGCGGGGTTTCGCCGGACTTTCTGGCTTCTGCCATCGCATCTTTGACGGCTTCCTGTTTGGCTTTCGTCCAAGGCCCCGACTTTCCTGCCTTCCGCCCTGCACCTGATCTAGCGCCACCGTGCGCCATCTGCTCAAACTCCAATCAAGATTTTTCAACTTCCGCTTTACTATCAAGCGGATAAATCAAGTTACGCCCTATAGGCATCCCACACGCCGTCTGTGAACGGCGAGCACTGCACGAGGATGTCTCCCTCTTTGGTGATCGCCTTGCCGTCACCGGTTGTTTCCCAGCGGAACGGCCATCGTCCTCCGGCATCTGGCGTAACATCGGCATAGTAGTTACCGGCCGATGCCCTCTGCACCTGCGTATCCACGCCATAGACGTAGGTTGTCACGACACCGCACGGAGACATGAGCTTGAACGTCACCGCATCAGGATCGACGGGGTTTCCATCGTCATCGTACAGCGCAAGCGTCAGGCGAACCGGTGTTCCCGGGTAGTATGGTCCTGGAGCAAGCGTCATGCGGCCCTTATCCTTGTTCCCCCACGGGACGATGCGTTGAGCCCGACGCGTCCACCTATGTGAGCCATGTTTCGTGGCGCTCCTGATGGCCTTGCAGCGGCAATCCTGCTTCCGAAACCTGAATGCGAGATGGTTGCGGTAAGCGTGTCATCCTCTTCCGTGCAGTCCAGGCTCGCCAGGATGGAAATGACAGCATCCGAACTTGCGGTATCGCTGTCTTCCACCAGGATCGACGTGGCGAGAATGGGCAGCAGGCCCAATGACGCGAGAGTGTCATCCCCTTCCGTAACGTCGAGCGTACCCAGGGACTGGGGATAGATGCCAAGCGCCGTGAGGGTGTCGGCGTCTTCGGTAACGTCTGCCGTCGCGGCAATCCTGAGAACGCCAGCCGATGTGAGCGTATCGGCGTCTTCCGTCTTATCCAGACTTGCCTTGAGGGCAAGGACTGCGGCGCTGGTGAGAGTATCAGCATCTTCCGTGACGGTGACATAGGCCGTCGTCCCGCTCTCGATGTAGGGAACAGTGCCGATACCGCCAACGTAGCCGCCGATCATGGGCTAGATTATCCGCAATACAGGACGCAAGGCACAAGAAATGACCCGTCGTCATAGACGCGCTGCGGCGTGGCGTTGGTGATTTTCGCGACCGTCCTGGAACGGATCACGTCGTCATCCTGGACCATGCCGCATCCGGTGCCGTCCGAGACGACCAAGTCCCCAATCTGAGGACTTTGACCGGCCGCCATGCGAATGAAGTAATTGCCGAGCGCGGCCACGTTTACGTCGTTCCACCCGTCGTCAACTCCGTAGTCGAGGAAGATTCCATACACGGCAGCTGAGTTGGCGGTGTCGCTGACCTTGACCTTGACGTGCTTGACCAAAGTGTTTCCTGGCTCCTCGTCGGTCACGAGAGCGGTGTAGGTATCGCCTTCGAAATTGAGCTCGACACTGTCTCCGTGTTGAGCCGGGCTGTTATACTCAACAGTCACGGTGACGCCATCAACCTCGAACGTCGCAAACTTCCACCGCACCACGCCTTCGATGGCTTCAAGGATCGTGCCGGGTAAAACGTCCGTATAAGCGTCATCTGCAAAACGTGACCAGTGAGAGCCCATAAAGGCGTTATACGAGACGGTTCCAGAAGAGACCGATATTGAACCCTGAGCAGACCCGTCACGGTTCAAGTTGACAATGACACCGTCCGTGCCCGTGCGGTTGGCCGCTAGTGGGACTGCTGTGTTTGCGAATTGCGCGCCGTTGGCGATTTGCCAGCCTGGATTGCTGCTGCCGCCAGTATCGGCCCCTCTCAAAACTCCAGTGACTGTTGCGGTGCTGGCCGCTGACTGAAATTGGATGTTGCTGCCCGCAGTGCCGACCTTGCCCGCGGCCGGAGTGATGATGTCACCGCTGGCTACCAGAGCGCCGCTCACTTCAGTAAGCGTGAACGCTCCGTTGTTCCAGTTCAGCACGCCGCCGGAGGCCAGTAACACGTCCGACCACATCTTGCTTGTCGTTCCGAGCGCCAACCCGTCACTTGTAGTCGGGGCGAATGACGTGCCGCTTAGTGTGGCGACATCTGTGACAGTGCCAGCCTTCATTACCTGAAGGTGCAGCGAGCCGTTCTCGGAACCTGCCGTGTTGCCGTCGCAGTATGCTTGAGCGATCGCGTAGGTCTTGGACGTGCCGCCGTTGTCGCGGCCCTTGTAGTACAGGGAACCAATAGCGATGCCGGTGCTGTGGGTGTCCTGGCGTGACGTGACGAGCGCGGGGCTACTGCCCGTCTTGCGCATATCGAAGTCACCGCCAAGCCAGATCAGATTGCCGGAACTCTCGTACAGCTTGCCCGCGCCGTTGTTCCAGTTGATCTCGCCTCCGGCGGCAAGATACGCATCTGACCAGGCTGTTCCAGCCTTCCCAATTGACGCCCCGTCATTGCTGGGGGGCGACGCGGCGTTGCTGTCAAGATAGACCTGTCTTTGCGCCGGAACATCGCAGGTAACGAACTTCAGGCCAGCCGTGAACGTGACCGCGCTTCCGCCGTTCGAACTGTCTATCACCGTTCCAGGCACGAACGTGTTGGCGTCCGACATGTAGCCCTGGACGACTTCCCATTCCGCGCTGGTGGCGTCCTTGTTGGCAAAGAACAGGATCGGGTTGGCGGATCCGGCATCGCCGGTGCTGAACGCTTCCGACACACGGGCAAATCCTCCGTACCGGCTCAGTGTCTTGTTGCCGGTGCCGGTGGATGTCGATTGCTCCCAGACGAGATTTTTAGGAACTGCCATCAGGCATTCGCGCTCGTGATCTTGAAGCTCGACACCGTGAAATTCTGGCCTGCCGCGAACGCGTCATTGTCAACCAGCATGTCGCCCGTTCCAACGGCGACGGTCGTGATCGTGCCCTGGATGTGACACGTTGAGCCGCCGCTGTCGTAGATCCTGAAATGCGCTGCCGTCCCTGTCGCGTCCGCCGAGGTATCCTCCCAGGTGCCGCTCTTGCTCTTTTCGCCGCTGGCGGCCGCCGCCAGCCAGTCGGACGGAAGGTTGACGGTGGAGAGCACGGTTCCTGAATCGGCGGTGGCGCAATTGGCCGGCGGTGCGCCTGTTCTGATTTTCAGGATGGCGCTGGTTCCAATCGCCGTCTCAATGGCGTCAAGGCGGGCGTTGCGGACGGTGACGGAATACTTCAACGCCATGTCAGACCCCCTTGAGCAAATAGCCCGCAACGGCGATCTCAAGCCCGCCGCCGCCGATTGGGATGTTGACGCCGAAGAACTTGGCAAGCCCCGCGATAATGAGCAGCGTGCCGATCAGCGCGGCAATCGGGCGGATCGGAGCAAGGGCCTGATTGATATCCATCTTCATGCCTCTCAAGCCGACGCCAGCGCGGGCTGCACGGCGGTTTTCATCTTCGCCAGCATCTCCTTAAGCTCCCGGATGGCGCGATCATCGCTGATCGACACATGGTTGTGCAGCACGCCGCCTGAAGGCTGCGAAGCGCCCGTCGCAACGATCTTTGGCTTCAACGGCGAGACGGAAACAGGTTCCTCTGTCTTGATGCCGAAGAAGGCGAAGAAAAACGCCGTTGTCGGAAGCATGGTGGCCCCGAGCGCGATAAAGAAACCGATCACGATGTCCGTAACGGTCAGAGTCACGTCGTCAGGGTTAAGCGCGTCTTTGGCATCCGTGCCCGTTCCAAGCAGGTAAATCTTGCCCATCCAGTCCGTTTGAGCGGACGCGGCCGAGAACCCGGCTTTTACGGTGACGGCCTTTTCGGTCTTACCATCCACAATGCGCTGCGTGGCTTCGATGCGCTTGGAGAGGTCATCGACCTTTTCGGCCGTGGCGATACGGGCCTCGAGGTTGGCCTTGTCTTCCATGAGGTTTAAGCACTTGCGCTTGCAGCCGCCACGGCGGGTTTCCAGTTCGATCTTCTTGTCTGCGGCTTCCAGGCTGGCGCGCAGGCCGTCCGCCGTTATCGTCGCGGTCCAGGCGTTCTGCTGCTTGAGGTCTGAAAGCTGTTTGCGCCAGAAGGCGAGATTGGTTTTTTCGCTCTCCAAGGCGTCTTGGGTATTCTTGTAGGCGGCGGTCTGAACGGTCGCCTCAAGGGTTGCCTTGTTGCGCATACCGACCGTATAGCCAAGGTGCGAATAAAATTCGAGCGCGATGAAAAACACGCCAAGGATGCCGACAATGCGGGCCGGGCCGATGGCCCCGAACTCACGCAGGAAGCGCTTGGCCGGGAAGATGAAGGCGGCCATGACGGTGACAGTCACCAGAGCAACGGCGTGCAGCCAGCTCATGGCGTAGCCGAATTTGAAAGTCATGGCGCAGGAGATCAGAAGCCCTACGGCTCCGAGGGCCAAGAATATACGCTGCAACGTCTGCCAGGATGCTGGATTGGCGTGCATGGGGGAAGCTCCGTTCAGACGGGATTCATTTGCGGACGTGTAGAAAGACCCCCAAGCTGCCGGGCTCGGTTGCAGGGGTAAGGCGCAGGCGGCACTTGCGTCGCGCGCTGGCCACGAGGGTTTAAGACAGCTTGGGGGATCGAGAATTTCAGGTAAGCGGCAGCACCCCAGGCCAAAGTGGGCTTGCTGGGGTGGAACTCCGATCTAAGCACATCCGCCCGGTTCCGATCCGGGATCGATACGCGGTGACAGCTTGAAGATCAGACGCAATACGGGGAATGATCATTTGCGCTTATACTGATTTGCGGCAACCTGCAATTGATGGCCGCAAGTTATCGCTGCGTGTGGCCGGAATGATTCATCTCGGCCAATCCTTGGGCCGGTACCCGGCAAGATAAGCCTCGACAAGCCGCCTCTGCGGTTCTCTGATCTCGCGGCGGCCGGTTTCTAGATCATATTGCATCTGACGGCGTTGTCTCTCTTGCTCACGGTTCTGGCCTTTGCTGGAGTTACGCGATGCGGCGTGATTCCGCCGTCGCCTTAACGTGCGCTTCCCATTCCGCCAGCTTCTTGATTTTCACCGCTTCAATGTACTCGGGCTTGTTCTGCGGCGACGGCGTGAGGTGATAATCGTTTGAGCAAATCTGTATCTCGCCTTCGTGTTGGGCGGCGGGGTGCATGTGAGGTGCGGACGATCCGCAGATTGGGCATTTTTTCATCAGCGTGGGGTTTCCTGCTCAGTTGAAGCCTAGGATGAAACGCTCGACAAAATCCCTGTCGCCGCGAGTAGCAGACATCGCGGCTACTATTCCGAGAGCGCTGGTAGCTGGGCCAAGTTTTGTCTCTGGGTTCTTGTCCATATCGGACATCATTGAAGTTACGCCCTCTAAAAGTTCCCCGCGCCGAACGTACTCCATTGCGCGATCCTTGCACCACTTCAGATGTTCATCTCGTGTCATCGTCCTGGCCTTTTTAGCGTTATCGTTTTGGTCCTCGGGCTTAACGTTCAAGTCGTCAGGGTGAATATGCGCGCGTTTGTTTTCATGACTTCCTACCCCCTTTCACCTTGCGCGCATGAAACTCC
>OFSE01000384.1_pt1 | contig 13673 bp, 10 predicted proteins | sample 1543261 | NCBI WGS metagenome assembly OFSE01 (sample SAMN07774225, study PRJEB24372) | wastewater metagenome | isolation source: Exp Tend VB 50WW | collected 2016-02 | reverse complement strand
CTGACCCTCAATGATGAAACCACCCTTGAATGCGACCTCGCGGTGCTCGCCGATGGCGGTCGTTCCGGTCTGCGCGAGCAGCTAGGCATTAACGTGCGCAAGCGTCCGTACAACCAGAGCGCGCTGATCGCCAACATCACCCCGAGCGAAGCGCACAACGGCATGGCCTTCGAGCGTTTCACTGACGAAGGGCCGATGGCCTTGCTGCCGCTGCCGGAAAACCGCTGTGCTCTGGTCTGGACCCGTTTGGGCATGGACGCGCAGCGTCTGGCCGATTTGAGCGAGCGTGATTTCCTCAGCGAATTGCAGGGCGTATTCGGTTATCGCCTCGGCACGTTGAAACAGGTTGGCGCACGGCATTTGTATCCGCTGACGTTGGTCGAGGCCGAAGAGCAGGTGCGCTCGCATCTGGCTGTACTCGGCAACGCGGCGCACAGCCTGCACCCGATAGCCGGGCAGGGTTTCAACCTGTCGCTGCGTGACGCCGATGCCTTGGCCGCTGCGTTGCTGGCCAGCGATAAGCCGCTGGGCGACTTCGCCACGTTGCAGGCGTATCGCGAGCGTCAGCGTCTGGATCAGGACCTTACCGTCGGTTTCTCCGATCAGGTCACGCGGCTGTTCGGCAGCACGCAGCCATTGGTGTCGCTGGGCCGCAACATCGGTTTGCTCGGTCTCGATCTGCTGCCACCGGCCAAACGCTGGTTTGCCCGTCAGGCCATGGGTTTGGGAACGCGTCCGGATGCTTAAGTGGTTGACCGCTAAATTCGGCAAGGCGCGGTTGATGCGCTGGGTGATGACGTTCTACCCGCCGTACCTCGGTGCTGGCGTGCGGGTTCGGCACATCAGCGATGACTTCCGCGACATTCCAAATTAACTGATCGATGTTGCTGTCTTGTTTGCGCACGCCGTTGACTTCCAGCGATATCGCTGCTGAGCTCAACCAACCACACTGCGCAATCGGTGTAATGGGTGAGATCGGTGCTGAAAAATCGAAGCCTTTCGCCGTACTCCAAGGGCGCCCCTGTGCTTTGCTTTCCGCTTGCAAGTCGCGCCGCGTCATATCGAGTCCCACTGCATAGCCCCACACAAAATCAGGCGCGTCTTTGACATCGATATGCGCTCCAGTCTTTCCTATCGCCACCACCAGCTCTATCTCGTGGTGGAGGTTTTGCGTTTGACTTGGATAAGGCATGGTGCCGCAGGCGTTGTCAGCGACAGGCATTACTGCATCGGCCGGTTTCATAAAAAAGAAAGGCGCAGCCCGTCCTGTCGCGCCCATTTCTTTCGCGTGGGCGTCATAATTTTGCCCCACACAATAAATGCGGTGCACGGGGAAATAGGCGCTTGATCCGTGCACAGGAACACTTGCAGGCGTCGTTGGAAAAACAAAATCCATGATGAGTCTTTCTTAAAGAATTAATTCAGGTAGTCAGAGTAAGTCAGCAACTTCTCTAAGCGAGCAACGCGCGGCGCATCAAGCAAGACGGGTTGGCGTACCGTGCTTTGAAATAATTGCGATTTGATCTGATCTGGCGAACCCAACTTCATGGTTTGTTGTAGCACCTCCACTTGCATTTGCAAACGTTCGCGCGCCAACTCTGGTGGGCTTTCAACGCCGCACATAATCTCTAGGCGCAACAGAGTTGAATCAAACTCCACTTGATTTGCTTTCAAACGCTCAGCAAAGCCCGATTCAGCTCTACGCAATGTCGCAATATCATTTTGAAAGCGCTCCACCAAGGGCGCGTGCGATTTCGTCAAGCTTGCATTTAACTGGTTCCATTCATCAGAAATGGCGCGGATACGATCCGATTCGACTAAATCTGCACCCATTGAAGCGAGCGTCTGCTCAAGTTCCACACATAAGTGCAGTTTGCGCAAGAACAGTTCTTTTCCAGCCGCTTTTTTCTGCTTCTGCAATTCCTGCAGACGATTAGACAAACTTTGGATGGCTGTTTGAAAGCGTTGTTCAATCTGCGCTTCGGCTGCTTTTGGCACGGCACCAAACGATTTCCATTGCAGTGGCGCTTGTTTCAATCGTTCATTCGCTGGCGCCATGCCGGTCACCTCTAACTGCGCTACAACCGCTTCTAGTTCGGTACAAAACGCTTCCCGTTCGAGCAGTTGTTGCTGCCTTTGTGCGTCAGCTTGGAGATTGACCTCTTTGCGCTGCGCGAAAACGGCATCACACGCGCTGCGAAATTCCTCCCAAAGACGTTGCTCATCTTGCCGTTTGAGAGGCACGCTACTCGCTTGTTTTTGCCAACGTTCTTGCAAGGCTTTAAGCTGATCGACCGCATTGCGTTGATTCGGGTCAATCACTTGTACAGATTTTATCAATGCTGCGCGACTCTCGATTTCTTCTCTGCGGCGCTCTTGCAATGGCTGCCAAATTTGTTGAAACAAGGACTCGAACTCGGCATCCAAGCGCGCGCGATGTTTGCGGTCAACATGGCCAATTTTCTTCCATTCCTGTTGTTGGGTTTGGCAAAACTGCGTGTAGGCTTTCCAGTCGGCTGGTGCTGCCAAAATAAGGGCGAGTTTGGTCTGCATTTCCATCAAAAAATCTTGCGCGGCTTTTAAGTTTGCTTGGCGCTCTAATGCTTGTTCCTGAAAGAATTGTGCGGCGGGTGCGTAGGCGATTTGACATGCGGCATCAAAACGCGTCCAACTGTCTTTATTTGCCGCGCCGCTCACGCGTTCCATTTCTTTCCAGCGTTCACGCAAAGCAGTAACTTTCTTCGCCAATTGCGTTGGTGGCAGCGCTTGGCTGGGCAATTCTTCCAGCGCTTTAATCAACTCCTCACGCGAGACATCGCCGCCCCACTTCGCCCACGCCAACAAATTACCCAACTCTGCGCGGATTTTTTGTAAGCGTTCTTTATGCACTTGACTCAATGGATTTTCTTGCGCATCGATCTCACGCGACTGTCGATCAAATTTCTTTGCGCCTTGCACGCTGCCCTGCTCTAAAGCCTCTTCCATCGCATTTAAAATTTCTTCTATTTGCGCGTGGCTTAACTTAGGCGTCATCTTCTTTGTCGTTGCTTCAGATTGCGTGGTCACTACCGTAGGAATAGGTTCGCCCTCTTCCTGCGAATTCGATTCTTGCACGACACTCATCGTGTCTTGGCTTTGTTCGACAATGCTGTTAGCCTGAGCACTTTTCGATGCTCTACGCGATCCTTGCTTTAATTGCGCAGCAGCTTCAAACGCAGCGAATTGGTCACGCTTGCGTTGCAAGATGAGCGCGCCCTCTTGCAGTAAATTTTTGGGTAATGAGGCAGAAGCGGGATGACTCAGATAGCCTGCGAGCTCTTCTTGGTAAGCATCTAAGCGCGCTGTGAAATCGTCGGTAGACGTGACCTCATCATCAATTGATGGAACGCGCATGTCGCGCAACATTTGCAAGCAATCTAGTACGCGTCGTTGCAAATCGACCTGCGCTTGCATTTGTTGTTCAATCGCCGCTCTGACCTCGGTGTACTCCGCTTGATGTGCCGATGAAAATTCGCTCAGGGCCGCTCTTTGCTTGTCGAGATCACTGACTTGGTTGGTCATAACATGCGGCAGGCTCAGCAGCTTTTTGGCTTGCTCTACACAGGCGCGCGATTGTTGCACCTGCTGCTCGGCATGCTTAAGAAGATCGATACGACTTTGCATGAGCTTTGCCACGCGCTTGTCGTGGTTGCGCATGGCATTACGCACTTCCACCAAGCCGGTAGGGCTGGAAACATGCTGTGCGGCGCGGTAACGCCCGTCTGCAAAATCGCAACTGAGTAAGGCGGCAATCAATGCTGGTTCATCGTTCGCTAGTTGATCAACACGAGCCATAAACGCTTGTCGCGCTGCTTCTTCTTGCGCATCTTTTTTCTCGGCGCGTTGAGTAGCAGCGATTTCTTGCGTGCTGGCTTTCTGCGGGGCTTTCTGCACGGCTTGCTGTTCTTTTTGTTGATTCGTGGGGCGACGTGAAGTGAGTTGTTTTAATTTGGAAAAAAGTTCAAACATAAATATGAGTCGCTTTGATTGAGAAATTCGATAGGAGACAGGCGCAAACAAACATCATAGCAAAGTCTCATGCCTTCGCGTGGTGGAAATACCGTCATCAGCGAACGCAGAATCCAAAGTAAGGGCGAGGTTTGCATAGAGAGAATTTAACATACTGTAATAGGTATATTTTCAGTACGCACAAAATAAAGGCGGAAACAAACATACTTTTTAAAGAAATAAAGGAGTATGTCATTTTTAACTTTCTTGATATAGCGCAAGTGGTCACGTTTTAGGTTCAGTCATCAAGCAAAGCACTATTCCGCAGACGGACAAATAGCGAGTCGGGAGGCAAGTCAGCATGCGTTTCTTTTTCTTACTAGCGTCACTTTGCCGATTTGTCTTGCTTTGAAAGAATTTGACCTTGCCCGCAAGCATAAAAGGATGTTTCCTTTAGCCTGAAATTTTAATGAGATGCCAGCACAACGCTAGTCCGGTCGAAGTTTGTTGCGAGAAACGCCCCTGCATGACTTTACAGCGAGCATGGGGGAAAAATTTGGCTGCTCGGTCGCTTGTGCGAAGGCCTCATTTTCCTTGATGCTTTATACTCAAAGAAACTTTTACCAAGCCAAAAAGCGCGCAATGAAAAAGACTACTTGCCTACACCCGAAATGGATAATTCCAATCGAACCGCATGCCAGCGTGCTGAACGACTACAGCTTAGTCATGGAAGATGCGCTCATCGTTGGCCTAATGCCTAGCGTCGCGGCGCGGCAGCAATTTGCAAATGCGGAACACATTGATTTGCCGACCCACGCGCTGCTGCCCGGCTTTGTGAATCTGCACGCCCACTCGGCAATGTGCCTCCTGCGCGGATTGGCCGATGATTTGGCGTTGATGGAATGGTTGAATGAGCATATTTGGCCCGCCGAGAAAAAGCATGTGTCGGAGCAGTTTGTATTTGATGGCAGCTTGCACGCCATGGCAGAAATGATTCGGGGTGGCACCACCACGGTCAACGATATGTATTTTTTCCATCACGCTGTGGCGCGCGCAGGCGTGCAATCGGGCATGCGTACCGTAGTCGGTTGCAGTGTGCTTGAATTTCCCAATGCGTATTGCCAAGACGCGGACGACTATCTACAAAAAGCCCAAGCCGTTATTCGTGACTTTGCCGGCCAACAAGGTGTGGCATTTAAACTCGCCCCACACGCGCCCTACACCGTATCGAATACCAGCTTCAAAAAAATAATGGCGCTCGCCCAACAACTATCCGTCGGCATCCATTGTCACATTCACGAGAGTGTTGACGAATTAGCGACGAGTATGAAGGAGTACGGCGTAAGACCTTTAGCGCGCCTAGACCAACTTGGACTTTTAAGTCCGCAATTAATTGCTGCCCATGTGGTGCATGCGGACGACGCTGAAATTGCGTTATTGCATCAACGCGGCGTACACATCGCCCATAACCCCGCCAGTAACCTAAAGTTAGCGTCGGGCATGGCGCGAGTTCACGCCATGCAAACGGCTGGCATCAATGTCGGCTTGGGTACCGATGGTAGCGCCAGTAACAATAAACTCGATATGCTCGCCGACATGCGTTTAGCGGCCTTGCTTGCGAAGGCGCAATCTGGCGAGCCCACCGCATTAAACGCGGCGCAGGCACTAGAAATGGCGACCATGTCAGGTGCAAAAGCTTTAGGCTTAGAGAAAGAAATAGGCAGCCTCGTTGCAGGCAAATATGCTGACATGATCGCGATTGATCTGTCCGCCTTGGAAACCACACCCGTGTACGACCCGATTTCGCAAATTGTGTACGCGGCAGGCCGCGAGCAAGTCAGCGATGTTTGGGTGCATGGTCGCTGCTTAATGCGGGGGCGACAACTGCTGACGCTTGATTCTGGCGCACTGATGGAAACCGCGCTAGCTTGGCAGGCGAAAATCGCTACGTGATGATCATTTTTGCACTTTGATTTTTTTTTAAACTGTTTTTTTCGCCTTCTAATTCAATCACCTGCTAACGATGAATTATTCAATACAAACAAAAATTTGTTCCTTTTTCCTTCTTTGTATCACTCTTCTTTCCAGCGGTTATAGTAGCGCCGCCTCCCCCCTGCTTAGCATTGCAGAGCAATCCGGTTTTAAAAAAACCGGCCGCTATGATGAAGTGATTCAGTTGTGTGACGCATTTCAAAAAACTTACCCGAAATGGGTACGCTGCACGAAGTTTGGCACGACACCAGAAGGCCGCCCTATGTTGGCCTTGATTACATCACGCAGTGGTGTGCTCGATGCGCAGCGTGCCCAACAAAGAAAAATGCCCGTGGTTTTGATACAAGGCGGAATACATGCGGGCGAAATTGATGGTAAAGACGCGGGCTTTCTCGCTCTGCGCGAATTGTTAGAAAAGACGGATACCGAGAACCCGCTGAATTCACAAGTAATGATTTTCGTTCCCGTTTTCAATGTGGACGGGCACGAGCGATTTGGCAAATGGAATCGTCCCAATCAACGCGGGCCAGAAGAAATGGGCAGGCGCAGTACTGCGCAAAACCTGAATTTGAATCGCGATTATGTCAAAGCAGACACACCCGAAATGCAAGCGATGCTGAAGTTGATCGGTGAATGGGACCCGATTGCCACGATCGATTTACATGTCACAGATGGCGCCAAATTTGAGCACGATATTTCTATACAAGTTGAGCCGGGACACATTGGTGACAGCGCTTTACAAGTTGCCGGTGCTGCCTTACGTGATGCGGTGATTAGTGATCTCGCCCAGCGAGGCTCACTGCCCATGCCGTTTTATATGGCATTTGAAGAAGAGGATAATCCTCTCTCTGGTTTTGTTGATCGCGCACCATCCCCACGATTTTCAACGGGCTATTTTTTACTACGTAATCGATTTGGCATGCTGGTCGAAACACATTCGTGGAAAAACTACCCGACACGCGTTCGCATCACTTACAACACGATCATGTCCGTTTTAAAGCAATCGGCACTGTATGGCACCCAATGGATGGAATTGGCCGCCAAGGCAGACCAAGCAGCGGCGCAGCTAGCGTCGAAAGGGCAGACTTTAGCTTTGGATTACAAAACAACTGAAAAAGCCAAGACCATACAATTTCGTGGTTACGCTTACACGCGCACGCCGTCAGCGATCTCTGGCGGCATCGTCACACGCTACGATGAAAACACACCACAAGTTTGGCAGGTCAGTTTGCGTGATGAGATTGTGGTTGATAAGAGCGCAGTCTTGCCGCGCGCTGGTTATGTCATTCCGGCACCGTTTGCGCGTCAGGTCGCAGATAAGTTAAGGCAGCACGGCATACGCTTCCATGTCCTTAGCAAAGCGTGGACGAACCTCGACGTGGAAGAATTTCGCGCCAAACAAGTGAATTGGCAAACGAAATCTTTTGAAGGACGCCAAACGCTCAAATTACAAGGAGAATGGAACAAAGCAAAAACCGATGTTCTGGCAGGTTCGCTGTACGTGCCTATTGCGCAAAGCAAAGCCCGCTTGATTGCCGCTCTGTTTGAACCGGATGCACCTGATGCGCTAGTGAACTGGGGTTGGTTCAATAGCTTCTTTGAGAAAAAAGACTATATTGAAGCCTACGTTGCGGAAGACGTGGCGCTTCAGCAATTAGCCGCCGACCCGCAACTCAGAAGCGCCTTCGAAAAGAAGTTAGCAACTGATTCTAAATTTGCCCAAAGCCCTGAAGCACGCTTGGAATTCTTTGAGCGCAGGCACGAGTCCTGGGATGATCGTTACGAACTTTATCCAATTATTCGCGTCGCGACGCCGCTATATTGAAACGAGATGTTCTGGCTAAGTGAAGCTCGGGCTATCTTGCAGGGCAAGTAGTAAAAAGCTGAAAGCCGCGAGCGCGATATAAGGAAAAGCCACCGTCGGACGCAAGCCGTTACTGGCATATTCCTTCAACAAACCAAGCATACCAAGTCGACTATGCGACCACGCTGTATGCAATTGAAATGCATGGTTCGGCGCCCCACTTAAAGCGCTGGGGTGGTGTGTTGTTTGTGCAAGGCTTGCTTCTATCGCTAACAACCTCTCCGCAATTCTGGTTTGCGCGGTTCGCGCCATGCTTTCCATCACCCAAAAGACACCAACAAAGAATGCGCCAATCAATCCATGCAGAGAAAAAATCAACAACGTGGCAAATACCAGTGTGCAAACGAGTTTTATCGTAAGGCAAACTAGGTCGTCACGTGAAAATTGTGTTTGCAAAATCTGCCACTCTTCACGGAGATCACTTCTTTTTTGAACGTCTGTTTCTGTCATCGTTTCGCTTCGTTACAAATCGTTTTGTTCGTTTTAAAAAAACACTGTGTCGGATTAATGGAAAAACAAATACGCAACAAAAATCGCGGTAATCACGCCAGCAGCATCCGCCAATAAGCCGAATGGTATGGAATAACGCGTCTTTCGGATACCCACGGAACCAAAGTACAAGGCAACGATGTAAAAAGTCGTATCTGCCGACCCTTGAAATACGCAAGCGAGCCGACCCACGAAGGAATCAACGCCGTAGGTCTTCATGGCATCAACCATTAAAGCACGAGAACCACTGCCGCTCAGCGGCTTCATTAACGCGGTTGGCAGCGCTGGGGTGAAATCGGTATTTACATCCGCCTGAGTAAACAACCAAGTAAACCCCGCGACGATCCAATTCAATACCCCAGAATTTCGAAGTACGCCTATCGCCACTAACATACCCACGAGATAGGGAATGATGGTGATCGATGTTTGGATTCCACCCTTCGCGCCTTCGATAAAGGCGTCATAGACGTTGACGCCTTTTCGCATCGCCCCAACAATAAACGCAACGATGATCGAAAGCAGCAACAAATTACTGGTCAATTTAGAAAACACTTCGATTTCAGCACGTGACATGTGTTGGCTGAGCATCCACACCATGCCAATAATAAACAGGCTGATACCGCCCAACCACCCCACCACAACAGTATTGAGTAAATTAATGCCCTGCTTGATTGCCACACCCAATAAGCCCACAACGGTCGCGACATAGGTCGCAATTAAGCAAGGGATAAACACGTCTGAAGGATCTTGCGCACCCAGCACCGCACGCTGCGCCATGATCGCGAGAGGAATTAAAGTCAGGCCCGATGTATGCAACACTAAAAACATGATTTGCGCATCCGTCGCCTCGTCCTTGTTTGGATTGAGACTTTGCAGGCTCTCCATGGCTTTCAAGCCGAACGGCGTGGCTGCATTATCTAGCCCCAGTAAGTTCGCGGAAAAATTCATCACCATATGACCATTGGCGGGATGATCTTTCGGTACGCCAGGGAAAATTTTCGCAAAAAAGGGGCCGATGATTTTTGCAAAAAATCCGATTGCCCCTGCCTTCTCGCCCACGTTCATGATGCCCAGCCAAAATGTCATGACGCCTGCCAAAGGCAAGGCAATATCCATCACACCGACTTTGGCGGACTCAAATGTGCCATCAACAATACGCTTGAAGATTTCGTTATCACCTAAGAACAGCCATTGCGCCACGGCGGCTAGAAAACCGATGAGAAAAAAAGACGACCAAATGTAATTAAGTGCCATAGCAGCAGAAATGAATGGGGGAATTGAACGGAATGCGGGACATGCTAATTCGCGCCTCTCGCACGCTCTGGAGCTTGATCAGCCATCACCTTATCGCTAAAGAGGCATTCATGTCTAGGGAAGCGCGGATTTGGCGATAGGAAGGCAATCAATTTACGCAGAAATGAAAGCCTAAAGTCAGTCACTTTTATAGAACATTTACGACACTTACGACACTAACTACCAACCGCACTCGCAGCGATATTGATAGAAAACCCTAAAATTGCCGCATTGAAGAAGAAGCTGAGTAGAGCTTGCGCCATCACCACTTTGCGCATGGCGCGGGACATCACCACAACATCAGAGGTTTGTGTGGCGACGGCAATCGTGACCGAAAAATAAAGAAAGTCCCAATAATTAGGCAATTTTTCGTTATCAGGGAAACGCAAAGGGGGCGATTCTTTTGGCGCCAAATAAAACAACAAGGCGTAATGAAACGTAAAAATAGTAGCAACCAAGAGCCAAGAACCCAGAACTGTGATTACAGTCAGCAAGTCATCAAATATTTTTTCTTGCGCTGAAAATCCTTGTTGGTGGCGTAACTCCCAAATAATCGCGATCAAACTGGCGCTTGCCGCCAATGACAACACAAGCAGAACGCTCACAGCGCCTTCATCTTCACGTTGCGCAATTTCTTGTACTTCTGCTTGGTCAGCCCGCATCATCAGCCAAGCCATTAAAGCTAAGTAACACCAAACAGCAATATTCCAGGATATGAGCGCTTTAGTGACGACAAATAAGGTATTTGGAAGGCATAAAAAAGCAATTAAACCGCCCAATGCCGTCATACTAAGACGGGGACGTTGGGTGAAAAGCTGGCGCAGAAAGGTCATCAGTTTGCTTCGGGCGATTTAATGGTGAGGTGAGATGAGGTGAAGTGAGACAAGAAGAACATAAATCGAGATGAGGTTGTATGGCGCAAATCAATCTCAAAGTTTTGCAACGCACAATTAACAATACTTAACCAAGTACCGCTTCCGCATTCGCGGCGTATCGGCTTAGTATATAGTAGCTACGTAAGCTTCATCGAACTATAAGCGCGTTAGCATCGTGCATTAGGCAAACATAATCGACATAGCGCAATCGAAATTTCGATTGTAAAAATAAGGTGTCCTAAGCTAGTCAACCGGAGTGGAAGTAATGAGCACAAGGCATCGATATCTGCCGCTTTCAAAGATCAGTGCAGGCATGGTTCTGGCTGATGATCTCTTGGATAAATTGGGTCATATTTTGCTCCCCGCTGGAGTGACGCTCACGGAAGGAATGCTGAAATCCATCGCTCATCACGACATCCACCAATTATCTGTTGTCGTTGAGACTCCAGAGTCGGAAGTGATCGTCGATCCGCAGCAGCGCGTTATGCGCTTGGAGAAAATTTTTTCTCAGCACCGCGATACCGAACCGTGTCATACCTTATTTAGGTACATGAAAAGTTATCGATTGAAGGTGCTGGAATGAATGCACCGCTCAACGACTCCGACGAAAAAAAGCTTCATCTTGAAGAGGTGGTTCGGCGCATTAAAGACTTGCCGACGCTACCAGCGGTTGCGCAAGAAATGCTTAACGACCTTGATGACGACGAAGCGAGTTTAGATACGATTTGCGAAAAAGTCGCACTCGATCAAGCCTTGGCAGCAAAAACCTTGCGCTTGGCAAATTCATCTTTTTACGGAGCAAACTCGAAGGTTGTTACGATTCAGCAAGCCGTTTCCATGCTGGGCATGAAAAGCGTGAAAAATTTGATTCGCATCAGCATTGTGGCAAATAGCTTTCCATTCACTCAATGTGAAGGTTTCGACTACACGGGCTTTTGGCGTCATAGCGTAGCGACGGCGATTTGCGCCGAATTGGTTTCTAGAAAACTCCAGCTTAAACATGACTTTGCCTTCACAGCCGGCTTGCTCCATGACATCGGGCGCTTGGTGTTAGTGACGCGTTTTCCGACCGAGTACGCACAAGTTTTGCAGTACCAAGTAACGCATCAATGCGAACTGCTTCAGGCGGAGCAAGACGTATTAGGCGCAGATCATGTCATTGCTGGATTTGTATTGGCAATGCATTGGCAATTTTCAGATGCGATTCAAGATGCGATACGTGGTCACCACGAACCAGACGACCCCAGCTTAAATTCGATTGCCGCGATTGTGCACGTCGCTAATGCGATAGTTCATGCGCTTGATTTAGCACACGACGAACTTGAGTCCGTGCCACACATATCGCAATTTGCTTGGGATAGCATTGCCCTCACAGAGCACGAATTGCACGAGATTTTTCGTGAGACCGAGCTACGCTTCGAAGCCTTGGATCAAATTGTTATTTAACCCAGATTTTCAATTAGGATTTGTGACGATGGTGGATGCACTTTTCGAATCACTCTTCGAGGCGGTTTTGTTGCGAATGAGACGCCAATAGCGAGCTATTGGCAACAACGAGCAACGAAAATGACCGAAAATGCGCCGCCAGCGCACAAATAGCGCTGCAAGCGCGCCGGATGGAAAATCTGGGTTGATCGAACCATTGCGACGGTAATTACCACTAAAATGGCATGTATTGAAGTTCACACTGTCTATTGCTTTTCTCGTAGTGTTAACCTCTCCACACAAACCCTAATTAAGACCGTACATGCATTTTGAAAAAACCATTTCTCAACAAGCAGCGCTCACGAAACGTTTCTGTGACACCGCCTACCAAATTCGTGACATTCAACTTTTTCAACATGTCTCTGAGCCAGATGTAGAATTCATTCACAAAATTGTCGGGCAATGTGCCGTTTTGCAGGTCAAAGCGAACCAAGTCGTCATCACTGCTCGCAGCACAGGTGCCAATTTGTATATCGTCTTGGCTGGTGCCCTGGGTATTACTACGGCGAGCCAAGAAGGTCGGCCATCGGAACAAGTCGGCACGCAATATCAAGCCGGAGAGTGTGTTGGAGAGCTGTCGGTTCTCGATGAAGAAAGTCATTCGGCCACCATCGCGGCATTAGTTGATAGCGAGATTTTAGCGATTGATTCAGTGTCGGTTTGGAAGTTAATCGAAGAGACAAATGGTGTGGCAAAAAATTTGTTGCGACTGTTATCGTTCCGAATTCGTACCGCTAATGCACAGATTCGCAATCGCCAAAAAGTCGGTGAATTCTACCGCCAACTCTCGATGATCGACGGCTTAACGGGCCTGCACAACCGCGCATGGCTCAACTCTCAATTGCCGGCGCTGATCGACAATGCTCGCCTTAGCGCAACAGCACTCAGCATCATCATGGTTGACCTCGATCACTTTAAACGTTTCAACGACGAGTTTGGGCACGTGGCGGGTGACGATGCTCTGCAGACAGCAGCAAAAGTATTAAATGCTGGCTTAAGACCTAGTGATTTTGCTGCACGTTATGGCGGCGAGGAAATGATCGTGCTACTTCCCAATACGAATTTACCCTCCGCGCAAATCGTTGCTGAACGACTATGTGAGAAGCTACGTAATACGCCAATACTGCCTCATGCGGAAAAAGTGCTTCCCCATATCACGGCATCTTTCGGTTTGGCATGCTTAGCAGATGAACAGGATGCAAACCAAGTGATTGCATGTGCCGATGCAGCCTTGTACCGCGCCAAAGAGGCTGGCCGTAATCGCGTATCGTTGTAGGTCGAACCGTCAAAATTTACGCAAGAAGTAAAAAAGCCTCTGAAAATTCAGAGGCTTTTTTCACGACATTTAATAAGGATTAAACCTAGAAACGGCAGTTGACCGCTTCAAAGTTTAATTAAGTCGATGTTTTTTACAAGATATTATTGTTCTTAATGCTCACCGTTTTGGTGAGAACGCTACAGGCCCGATTGCACATTTTTCTGGCTCTCTGGACTACGTTGCTCCTCCTAGCAACATGAAGGTTGCGTCGTCGTCGCGCCTTGCCAGAAAGCCAGAAAAACGCACACTCGAACCTGTCCAACTGCCGTTTCTAGGATTATAACCGTGCCCATATTATCAATCGGATTAGCGCTGCACGCGTGGGCGGCAAAGCCACGCACATAGCCAGTTCCCTTTTGAATTTAGTGTC
>OFSE01000383.1_pt1 | contig 13688 bp, 28 predicted proteins | sample 1543261 | NCBI WGS metagenome assembly OFSE01 (sample SAMN07774225, study PRJEB24372) | wastewater metagenome | isolation source: Exp Tend VB 50WW | collected 2016-02 | reverse complement strand
ACTCTGGTGATCTAAAATCATTACAAATTGTTGGAAGTGAGGCACAACAAATTCAAGTAAGATTGTATTTTGATTACTTGATACAGGTAATGGAAAAAGAATGTGAACTTGCACATAAAGCAGAAAAAGTTATGTCCTCACTTACTCAATCTCCAGTTTCTCGTAGTTTCAAACTTAACTTTCGTAAGGCATTTGCAGATAATATTGCAATTAGATTACTTGAAATGAAGAAAGAAGAAGGTAGAACACATGAAGATGCAAAAGTAGTACAAGATAAAGTTTCTACTTTGAAATTAAGTCGTGCCCCTAAAATGAAAGGTGCAAATGGTGAAGGTGCATTTGCTGGTGCAGGTTGTGGGTCTTCAGTATCACTCAACAGGCAAGCATCAGGTTCATCTCAAAGGGCACTTTCAGGAAGTTAGATAATACCATGTGCCAGTAATCGTGCTGGCACATAACATCTCCAAAGGCACCCTGGACGTGCTATAATTACAGAGTAATCAAGACAAAACGGATGAAGTTCACTAAAGCGCAATCTGTTATTCTTGATGAGATTGGAAACACCAACTCTGTGAATAACTATGCACAACGGATGAGAGCAATTCAACCTATGTTGGATGCAAAAGTTATTTCACGCACTGTAATTTTTGATAATTACAATCTTTCAACTGGTTATCACTGGGAAATTGAAATTGCAGAAGTTATAGAAGACACTGTGCCAGTTGCCTAACTGCCACATAACACCCCCCAAAGGCACCCTGGACGTGCTATAATTACAGAGTAATCAATCACACCCTCCCCAAAAGACAATGACTCTCTCCAAAGCACAATTCAACCAGTTCGTTGAGAACTATGTTATTCAGATTATAGAGGGAATGGATATTGACACTATGGAAAGTGTGCTTTTTGATGTACTCACTCGTGAGTATGAGACTTATACTGAAGAGCAGATCTTAGGTGAGATCAAAGATCTCTATAATGAAGAATACGCTCAGGAGTTGTTAGATTCCGTGGCTGATGTACCAGTTGCCTAACTGCCACATAACATCCCCAAAGGCACCTTGGACGTGCTATAATTACGGAGTAATTCACCAAAGGCAACCTTGCTTTTTACCAATGAATGATTTTGAATTGACTGATAAGCAACTTCTTGGATTACAAGATATGTTGCAGCATTACAAAGAGTTTCAGGAAGAACTGTATAAGTATCCTGATCCTCAAACACTTTTCACACAAACTCAATTTGAACTATTTTCACTCTTTGATATTCTATGAATACCATTCAAACTCTTCAAAACAAAATGCAAGTTTCTGAAACCTTCTCTTATGTTACATCCCGTTGGGATTGGCAGGAGGGTAAAGTAAATCAAATGTGGATTGAACAAATTGGTGATAATGATTGCGACAACAAATATGTTGCCGTTGCATACAATCCTGAAAAGAATACAAGTATGGTGATGAGCAATCCTCGCACATCTTACCAAGATACACTTAATTGGGTTCGTATGTTTTGTGGATCATTTTCCATAGTATCTTACACTTAATTCATTTTACTCTTCGCTATTTTATGACTGATGAATCTCTTGATTTATTTTGCAATCATTCTGATTGTACGGATGCTACTCTTGAAGAACTTGCATCATATTATGAAGTCACAGTAGATTATATTCTAATGGAGTTTATGCTGGAGTTAGCATAGTGGTCGAATGCACCGCACTTGTAATGCGGAACTGAAAAGTCATCGCAGGTTCAAATCCTGTCTCCAGCTTTATTATTATACAAAATACACTTCTCAGAGGCATCTACAAGGTGCTATAATGTACCTCCAATCTCTTTCACTATGCAACTTCTTGATTATCAACAACGTGCTGTCTCTGCCCTCTCAAATACGACAAAGGGAAAGATATTTATTCCAACGGGTGGTGGTAAAACATTAGTGATGATGACTGATGCAAAGAACCGAATTGAAAAATCAAATCAGTTAGTTACGATTGTTGTTGTTGCGCCACGTATTTTACTTGCAAATCAATTATCAGATGAGTTTGAGAAGTTTTTAGGTGATGAGAAACAGATTATAATATCACACGTACATAGTGGTGAAACTCATCATTATAGTACAACACAATCAGATAAGATTGCAACACATCATTTACTTACACAAGCATTAAATTCGCATCATATTATATTCACCACATATCATTCATTAAAAAAGATTAATGAATCAGGTATTCAGATTGATGTAGTATATTTTGATGAAGCACATAATTCAACAAAACCAATGCATAATGTAGGTGTTGCTAAGACATCAGAAACCGCAGGTTCAACATACTTCTTTACTGCAACACCAAAAATTCAAATGTGTGATAGTGAAGTATATGGAAGTAATTTGATTTCAATTAGTGCAACTGAATTAATGAAGGTTGGAAGTATTCTTTCACCTGAAGTAGTGACTTATCAGTATGATGAGATACGAACAAAAGAGAATGCAGTTTTTGTAGATGCAAATAATATTCTAGGTATTCTCAAAGAAATACCAGAAGCAACACCAAAGGTATTAGTTGCTGCACCATCTACAAAAGTAATCTGGGAAGCATTATCACAGACAATACTTTTGGACTCATTAATTCGAATGGGTTATGTGGTTATGCATATTACATCCAAACACGGAGCATATATCAATAAGACTAAAGTATCCAGAGAAAAGTTCTTTGAGCAACTTACACTTCTGGGTAAAGACAGCACACAAAAGATGATTGTATTTCATTATTCGATTTTATCTGAGGGTATTAATTGTCCTGGTCTTACGCATTGTATTATGTTACGTAATCTTCCTACGATTGAAATGCTTCAAACGATTGGTCGTGTAATACGCATTTCACAAGAAGATCGTATTGCAATTCAAAATCAAAAGTATCAGGCAGGACAATTTGAATTTTATTCTAAACCAGTAGGTAAGATTATTATTCCGGTATCATCAAATGGTAATCCAGTGCTTCTAAAAAGAATCAAAATGATTGTGGATGCAGTTTTTGTAAATGGTGAAACAATTACTACATAAGGTATGTGTTACATATAAAACTATGGTATTTCAGCCAAAATACAAAAACTCGGGTGATACAAAACTGATTCGAGTTCCGATTGTATATGCCGAACTTATAGAAGAGTTATTGAAGGTATATGATACAAGATTTGATACTACAAAAGGAGTTCACTTGATGCGAAAGTATATTTCAAATCTGTCCTAGTACAGACGCCCTTGTGCCAGTTGTGCAACTGTCCATAACATCGACCAAAGGCACCCTGGACGTGCTATGATTACGGAGTAATCAAACAAAGGGCACACCCTTCAACTCAAATGTTTATTTCTTGTCCTGTTTCTTTTGATTTATCTGATGCCGAATGGTTTGATAATGTTGATGATGCAAAAGATGATGCACTTGATTGGAGTGTTGAACTCAATGGTGAGAATGTAGTTGTATACGAAGCACTTGATGCTGGTGAAGATGGTTATGAGTTCAAACCATTATCATCTGTATTTGCTTAGAACTTAAATTCACCAATCAAAACACAAAGCAAATGACTAATAACAGAGAAAAGTTCTTTGAGGTGATGGGATCATTACGTGGTTTCATTCTTGAAACTGAGTGTGATTTCAATACCGCAGTTGATTGGGTAACTGATCAGTGCGATTGGAATTACTTAACAAATGCTGAGTTTACATTAGTGAGCGAAGTGTTTGATGAGTGTTCCACTTAAGCAAGTATCTATAACATTCTTCTTCTCTTCTTCAATCAAACAAATGACTTCTTCAACCTATCAAGGCAATGCTTTGGATATCTCCTACAATGGTTGGGAGAATTATGAAACCTGGAATGTTGCTCTGTGGATCAATAATGAAGAGGGTTTGTATCTTCTTGCTCAAGAGTGTGGTGATTATGAAACTCTTGTAAAGTGTCTCTATGATGAGTATGGAGTCAATGAAACAAAGGACGGAGTTAAGTATAACGATCCGAAAGTGAATGTAGTACAATTAAACTCTGAGGTATTTGATTTCTAAATGACTGAATACTTTGTTATCTTCACCTCTGTTGCACTTGATTCACCAGAAGAGATAGGACCTTTCTATTCAGAAGATGAGGCATATGATTGTGCTGATCGTGGCAATAGTTCATTAGGATTGGGAGGAATCCCATCTGATGTTGCATGTTATTATGTTCAATAACTAATCTTATACACACTCAATTCTTTTCTCATTATGTTTGATCTTCTGAACTTTCAACCTCATAGTATTGTAAATGCTGTGCAAGCATTATATAAGTTCGATAATGATTGGCAGATTTCTGTAGTATCTAGTTCTGATGGTAAACTTTATGGTAATGTCAATGATAATACTTATGAAGTTGCAATCTTTAGACCTAATGGTAATATGACGGAAGATGTAAGTGGATGGAATACTAAACAACAAGTATCTGCAATGATGTGGATACTCTCTCAACTGTAGTACAGACACCCTAGTGCCAGTTGTAGCACTGGCACATAACACTCCCAAAGGCATCTAATCCATGCTATAATTACAGAGTAATTCACCAAAGGAGATCTGGTAATGTTTGTTTGTTGTCCTGTTTCTTTTGATTTGTCTGATGCAGAATGGTTTGATAATGTTAATGATGCAAAGGATGATGCACTTGTTTGGAGTGTTGAACTTAATGGTGAGAATGTAGTTGTATATGAAGCAGTTGAAGGCAATTATGGTTATAAATTTAATCCTTTATCTTCCATCTTTTCTTGAACATCATGACACAAACTGAAATCGAAAACAAGTTAGCTGAAGTAGATATGATATTGTATGATAGTTTTGATTTTGGTGGTTGTGATTATACTCTCGGTGGAAAAAATGCTTGGGCAACTGATATTGCATTAGAGTATATTCTAAAGGACGGTAATCTCAAAGATGCTGCTAGAGAAATATTTGAAGGTTGGGAACCATCTGATCAAGAAATGATGAGTGCATTTGGTACTAAATGGCATGATGGACTGTAAACAAATGACATCAACTCAACAACTCTATGATGAGCGTTTGATTCAAACCAAAGAACAAAGTCAGGAGGATTTCATCACTCTTATGAATAGTGATGATAAGGAACTCAATGATAAGGTTTCTCAGATATTTGGTAAATTTGACAAATTCTTTCCAAACGTAAAATGAAACTCTCAAACGATCAAATTGAAGTTATTGCTGGTGCCATTGGTATTCTAGCAGTCATTCCAATTATTGGTACTATCATCTGGGCAATTCTAGTTCTTATCTTTGGACTAAGTGTTAGTTGGGCACAAGTGGTAGGCGGAATCATTATATTAGATCTACTCAGGAGTTTAATACTCTTTAGAAACAAGTAATTTGCTCTCTTACTCAACCAAACAAAACATTATGAAGTATGAAGTTAAGTTGTACATTGGTGGAAAAGTATTCACCGAAGAAGTACAAGCAAATAACAATCAGGATGCAAAAGTTACTGCACTTGCACGTAACCCAACTGCTAAAGTCATAGGAGTCAATGCAACATTCAAATAGAGGTAACACTCTTATTGTTCTTAAGGATTACTAATACTTCAGGTAGTACAGACGCCCTTGTGCCAGTTGTGCAACCGTCCATAACATCGCCCAAAGCGCCCTTGGACGTGCTATGATTACGGAGTAATCAGAAAAAAGCAGCAAATGACCTTCACAAAAACTCTCGAAGAAAAGCAAGAGCGTTGGGCGCGTATTGCTGAACTCGAAGTATTAAAGAAAGTAATGACTGCTGCACAAACTGTAAGTGCCCGTAACAAACAAAAGAAAGAAACTCTTTTACAAGAAAAGGCAGATCGTATTCTAAACACTCTCACACCGTCTGCAAGAGTATCTAAAGCACCAATGGGATCTAATCCCCTCACTGTAGAAGATAAAGCACCTGTACCTGATGCTAATAGTTTCTTATCAAATAGAAAGAAAGTAGATCAGTTAGCAGTTACAGCAAATCAAATCATAGATGATATTCTAAAAGGTTAGTTTCTTTTACAAACACTCACTTCATTCATTATTCAAATGACTATTCGTTTCACTCAAGACATTCAAACAAAGCAAACTGTTTATGCAGTATGTAATCTCTCTGGTCAGTGTATATTATTGACTACACTTATCTGTGATGCGATTGCTAAAGTACAAGAAATGTGATATGTGTGTTTGTTATTGGTATAATTAGAAATCATTAATTAATGTTAATTAAAACATATATGTCGTGTTTGTGTTAGTTATGTAATGTTTGTGAATGTATGATACTTTAGTGGTGATTAGATACCTTATCCTTGTGATACTTATACCTTATTCTTGTGATATTGATGCCTTATTCTTGTGATATTGATGCCTTATAAATGCTCAGAATCCTTGTGATCTTGGCCTGATTATTATAACACAGCACTGAATATTTGTCAACCCCCCGAATTTTCCCCCACCAGGATTACAAAATCTCACAGATACTCTGAAAAACACGCCAATACCTTATAAATACCCCCAAGACACTTGACAATGACTTGCAAGCATCTTATACTGTATACACACATCAATGGAGCACTATTATGTCGGTTGCGTATTCCCAGGCACAGAAGCAAAAGTATAGAGTGACACTGGAACTTGATGTTCTTAATGACTTTGACCCACACAATATGGACTGGGCAAAGGTATTTAAGTTAGAACCAGCAGAAAACTGTGAGGCATATGTAGAGGATTTAAGTACCCCCGACAGATGGTAATATGCTATAATTTTATACCAAATAGGAGTATTTTTATTTCGTTAACATAAAGCATACATATTAGACCCTTTATGTTAACGAAATGAGAACCCTTGAATATAGTCATCTTGGTGAGAAGGTTATTATTAGAGTCGCACAAAAGACTACAAATATCTTATCACAACTGCAAAACCTTATGCAACAGTTAGAAGAGAACGGTAAGGATAGTTGCGAGGTAATATCAACAGCCCTCAGTAATATCGAAGAAACTTTAAGTGCTTAAGCATAAGTGATACTATCAGTGTATCAGTGATAGTTTGAGTGCTTAAGTATCAGTGATCATTTAAGTGATTTAGTGATAATACAAGTGCTTCTTAAGTGATACTATCAGTGATACTATGAGTGCCTAAGTGATAGTTTTAAGTGATTCAGTGATAATATCAGTGCTTAAGAATCAGTGATCATTTGAGTGATTCAGTGATACTATGAGTGCTTAAGCATAAGTGATACTATCAGTGTATCAGTGATCACTAAGTGACACTGAAACGACAGTGTTTTGCCGGTTCGTTGTTATTTTTATGGGGGGCGTTGCGGTTAAAAACCCTCCACTACCCTAACCTACACTGTATGTCTTTTTCGATCTATGTATCCCTTCCATATAAAAAATTCTCCCAGAAATGAGAACACATAAAACCAATTTCAGAAGAAGATCGCCCTACTGGAACTTCTTTAGAGTAGTTCTTGCAGGATGGATGATTAGGTATCCAAAACAAACATTCTTTATACCTCTTGGATTTTTATTAGTTCTCATATATAATGCTGTTGTGAAATAAATCATGACAAAAAAATCCTCCCAGTAAAAATAATGTATAACACTGAAAAAATATACCACATATATGCAAAGGATAAATGTTTATTTCACTCAATTAAAGAAGAAGAATTTCATACTACATGGAACACTATAAAAGGTATGGTTGGTATTATCAAAACTGACTATAGTGTTCAAGATTTGTCATACGAAGAACTTTCTTTAAATAAAGAAATCATCTTAAGCTCTTCACACTAATATTCCATATTGACAATACATATATAAACTGTTATAATTGAAATGAAGGTTGACTAAATTTTTATGGCAAAAGGATTCACTGTAAAGGCATCAGCACCAAGAGCATCAGCACCAACAGAAGATTGGGACTATGGTGCAATTAAAGAAAGAATGAAAGGAAAGAGCATTGTATTCTGTCTTCCAGGACGTGGATGTTCTTTTATATTTCTCAAGGCATTTGTACAACTTTGTTTTGATATTGTACAAAATGGAATGAGTATTCAAATCTCACAAGATTACTCGTCAATGGTAAACTTTGCACGTTGTAAATGTTTAGGTGCAAATGTATTAAGAGGTCCTAAGCAAGTTCCTTGGGATGGAAAACTACAATACGATTATCAATTATGGATTGATTCTGATATTGTTTTTGACACTAACAAGTTTTGGCAACTTTGTGATATGGCACTCAATGCTGAAGGTGAGGAAAAAGAAATCGTTGGTGGATGGTATGCCACAGAAGATGGACACACAACATCTGTAGCACATTGGTTAGAAGAAGATGACTTCCGCAAGAATGGTGGAGTCATGAATCATGAAACTGTTGATAGTATCTCAAAGCGTCGGAAGCCCTTTACTGTTGACTATACAGGATTTGGTTGGGTACTGATTAAGAAAGGAGTATTTGAAAATCTTGAATACCCATGGTTTGCACCTAAGATGCAAGTATTTGAATCTGGTGCAGTTCAAGACATGTGTGGCGAAGATGTCTCATTCTGTCTCGATGCAATTGAAAAGGGATTCGATATTTGGTGCGATCCTCGCATTCGTGTCGGACATGAAAAGACTCGTATTATTTGATATAGGAGAAATATATGGCAAATCGTAAATCACTGAGTGGATCAGCAGGTGTTGAGTCTCATCCCAAGAATACTCGACAGGGTAATGGGAAGCACACAAAATATACTGCAACCAGCAGAAACAACGCACGAAAACCTCGTAGAGGGCAGGGTAAATAATCTTTCAGGGCATCTCGTTATGAGGTGCCTTTTTATTGCTTGTGTGCCCTTATAGATACTTATGAGAGGCGCTCTCGTCTCTCGCAGGAAGTTTGAATTGAACCAAAATAGGAATTGAAAATGAGCCAATTAATTGTTAATCTACCGCCACAGAAAGTATGGGTTCGTAAGGAATATCTGTGTGATCTTCAATCTGGGTATGGTGAATTTGTAGAAGGAGTTTGGATAACAGCAAAGTCAATTCCTGGGCGTTCTTTTTATTTCGAAACTTATCTACCAGAATATGGTGCATTATATGATAAGTTACCAATTAGTGCTTTCGTAAGTTCCCCAAAAACACCAGATCCAGATTTAGATCTTACTAATTTACAATTTTGGGATTGTATGAGTTATGGTGTCGTATGTGTGAATAAAAAACACATTTCAGAACTTCACTTCGAAGTTAGAACTAGAAATTTTGGTTCTCTTCCAGGTGAATATGTTTTTAGTTTAGATAACTATCACCCATATAATGATAAAATTGATTGTGGCACCAGTGAATTGCCTGAAGAACATAAATCACACAATTGTATTCTTTTAAAAAATGGACAATTTGTATTGTATCCAAACAATAGAATGAGACTTTATAGTCCATCAAGAACACCAGAACAAGTTAAAACTCCAGATTTTAAAATTTCAACAAGATTTTACAGAACTGAAATTGATCTCAAATGGGGAAGACTGGGAGATACTGATGAATACTTTTGGCAAACTCCTGAAGAAAAAGATTATAGTCAATAATAAACAAAAATAAATAGTTTTTAGTTAGGTTAGGGATAGCAACCCCGTAAAAAGTTCTGATTTAACCAATCAGGAGCAAAAAAATGGGACAACCCTCGGATAGAGACAAGGATTACATGAAAGAAGTGTGGGGAACTACAAAATTGATCACAGATTACATGGTAACACCACCAAAAATGCTTCGTGAGATTGCAAATGACAATTTGACACCAAAAAAGCATGATTTTGTGACTCAAAACGAACTTCATGAGAAAATTCGTAACGATGATGACTATGATGACTGGGAATATGGGGCAGAACCATTATATGAGTCAAAAAACTATAATAAATAAAATAGATTTAGAGCATTAAATGCCTTTAGAAAGGATAAGTCAAGGTTTTAAAGACATTAGCATGTCCTTTCAGGTTAATCCCCTGAATCTAGACTTAATTGCTCTAAAAAATGAAACTGCGATTGCTCGTTCAGTTCGTAATATTGTATTTACTCTTCCAGGAGAAAAATTCTTTGATTCAAATTTTGGATCTCGAATTTCAAACTCTCTTTTTGAAAATGTAGATGAAATTTCTGCATCAATCATTCGAGATGAAATACGAAATTCAATTACAAACTATGAACCACGAGTTGAATTGATCGATGTTCAGACAACTCCTGATTATGATAATGCATCATTTGATGTTTTAATTCAATATCGAATTATTGGTGCAGATGTGTTGCCTCAGCAACTTGAATTTGTTTTGCAACCTACTCGGTAATTAAGTAAATGCCACTAGTCAATTTTACAAATCTGGATTTTGACCAGATTAAAACAACTCTTAAAAACTACTTAAAAGCCAATTCCAACTTTACGGACTATGACTTTGAGGGATCTAATCTCTCGACAATTCTTGATGTGTTGGCATACAACACCTATATTACTTCATATAATGCAAATATGGTTGCAAATGAAGTTTTTATTGATAGTGCAACACTCAGAGAAAATGTTGTCTCTCTTGCAAGAAATATTGGATATGTTCCAAAGTCAAGAAAGGCAGCAACATCGACAGTTAGTTTTTTTGTAGATACTTCGAACATCACTCCACCTCCAGTATCACTTACATTACACAAGGGACCAATTGCAAGCACTTCAGGATCCTTTGGTAATCAATCATTTGTATTTTCAATACTTGAAGATATTACAGTTCCTGTTTTCAACAATATTGCATCATTTGATGAAATTAAAATTTATGAGGGAGTTCTTTTAACCAGCAATTTTACATACAATCCAAGAAATCCAAATCAAAAATATATTCTTCCAAATTCTGGAATTGATACGGATTTGATTTCTACAATTGTAAAACCAAATGAGACCAATACAATATCAGTTAAGTACAATCTTCAGAATAGTTTGTTTAATGTAAATTCAGAATCAGAAGTTTATTATATTCAAGAAATTGAGGACGAAAGATATGAATTAATTTTTGGTGATGGTGTTTTTGGAAAAGCACTTGAGGACGGAAATTATATTCAAGTTTCTTATATTGTATCAAATGGTGACAGTGGAAATGGAATCAGTCAATTTACATTTTCAGGAAGACTTTCATATACTCGAAATTCAATTACATATAACATTACTTCGGGTATTTCTTTACTTTCAACAGGTTTAATATCTTCAGGTGGTGAATCCATTGAACCAGTAGAATCGATTCGTAAATTTGCACCTAGAATTTATGCATCTCAAAATCGGGCACTTACATCTAATGATTATGAAACTTTAATTCCTGCAAAAATCTATCCAGAGACAGAATCTATTTCTGTTTTTGGTGGAGAAGAATTGATTCCTCCACAATATGGAAAAGTTTTTATTAGTATTAAACCAAGAACAGGAGATTTTCTTCCAAATTTAATTAAAGAAAATATCAAATCAAAATTAAAACAATATGCGGTTGCTGGAATTGTTCCTGAAATTTTGGATCTAAAATATCTCTATTTGGAAGTAATTTCAAATGTATATTATAATTCAAATTTAGCACCAAGTGCATCTAACATATCAAGTATAATTCAATCAAATGCTCTTAAATATGCAGAATCTACAGAACTTAACAAATATGGTGCCCGATTTAAATATAGTAAATTTTTAAAAATTATTGATGATAGTCACGATGCAGTAACATCGAATATTACAAGAATTCAGATGAGAAGAGACTTACGTGTAGTTTTGAATTCTTTTGCAGAATATTCAATTGGATTTGGAAATCAATTTCACATTAATAGTATGAATGGATACAATATTAAATCTACTGCATTTACAGTATCTGGAATTCCTGGGCCAGTTTATATGTCTGACGTTCCAGACACAAATCGAAGTACTGGTTCTATTTTTATTTTCACTATTCCAAATATTTCTTCTGTAAACCCAACGATTATAAAAAGAGGAATTGGAAGAATTGATTATATAAAAGGAATTATTACATTAAATCCTATTAATATCACATCTGCAAAAATTAAAGACGGACAATCTATAATTGAAATTTCTACAACTCCACAATCAAATGACGTGATTGGATTACAGGATTTATATTTGCAACTAGATATTAATAATAGTATATTTGAAATGGTAATCGATGAGATTTCATCTGGATTAGATCCATCAGCATCAAACTATATCGTAACTTCAAGTTATAACAACGGAAATTTGGTGAGAGTGTAAAATGACAGAAAAAAGAATTCAATTCAGCAACATTGTTAAAAATCAACTTCCAAATTATGTAATAGAAGAATTTCCATTAATTTCTGAATTTTTATCACAATACTACATCTCTCAAGAATTTAAGGGGGCTCCTGCAGATTTAATTCAAAATATTGATAGGTATGTAAAAATTGATGAATTAACAAATCAAACAGATTCTACAGTTCTTGGACAAGATATTTCATTTTTTGATACAGATATTAATATAGATCAAACTGGTGTTGGAATAGAAGATTTTCCAGATTCTTATGGTGTTTTGCAAATTGATAATGAAATTATTACATATACAGGAAAAACATCAAGTTCTTTTACCGGATGTGTTCGAGGATTTGTTGGAATTACTTCTTTTACAAAACAAAATTATCCAGATCAATTAGTTTTCTCAGAAAGTGAATCTGCAGAACACACATCTGGGGCAACAATTAAAAACTTAAGTTCTTTATTTTTAAAAGAATTTTTACTTAAAACAAAATATCAGTTATTACCAGGACTTGAAAATAGAACTCTAAGTTCAAATATAAACCAATCTCTTTTTATTAAGCAGGCAAAGGATTTTTATCTAAGTAAGGGAACTGATGAATCATTTAAAATTTTATTCAATGCATTATATGGTGAAATTGCTGTTATTATTAGACCGAGAGATTATTTGTTTCGACCATCAGATGCAAATTATAGAGTCACCGATGATTTAGTTGTAGAAAGAATTGAAGGTGATCCATTAAATTTGCTAAATGCAACATTGTTTCAAGATGAATATCTTGATATTTCAAAAGCATATGCACCAATTGCAGATGTTGAACTTGTAATTTCTGAACTTGGAACTACTTATTACAAATTAAGTTTAGATTCTGGATATAATCGTGATATTAGAGTCGATGGTGCAATTTATGGAGATTTTGTAGTTCACTCAAAAACTAAAGTAATTGAATCTGTTTCTACTGGAACTACAACATTATCAGTGGATTCAACAGTTGGATTTCCACAAAGTGGAGAACTTTCAGTAACTTACAATGATAATACTGTAGGAATAGTTTCATATTCTAACAAATCACTTACTCAATTTTTTGATTGCTCTGGAATATCTGGAATCATTGAAGATAAATCTCAGATTGGAATCAATACTTATGCATATGCAAATGTATCTAACGAATTAATTAAAGTAAGAATTAATTCTGTTATCAAATCTTGTTCAATTAGCAGTGATACTCGTTACTATCATGTCGGAGATACAGCACAAATAAGAACACTTGGTGTAGATATTGATAATTATTTGTTTAATAATTGGTTTTTAAATATTGCATCATCATATGAAATTACTTCAATATCTCTACAAAATACTTTTGATTATACTTA
>OFSE01000382.1_pt1 | contig 13721 bp, 18 predicted proteins | sample 1543261 | NCBI WGS metagenome assembly OFSE01 (sample SAMN07774225, study PRJEB24372) | wastewater metagenome | isolation source: Exp Tend VB 50WW | collected 2016-02 | reverse complement strand
CCCGCTGCCCCGGCCCCGCTGCCTACCGCTCCACCAGCCGCACCCACGGACGTGCCGAGCACGCCGCCCGCTCCGGTGATTACGGACCCGGCAGCCGAGGATGCGCCGCCGAACAACCCGCCCAGCGCCTTGCCGATCGCGCCGAGGTGGTCGAGCACGCCGGACAGCGCTTTCATCAGTTTCCCGATGGCGTTCGCGATGATCTGCTCCAGGATGATTCGGACGATGGTTTTCCCCAGATCCTCGAAAGCTTCGCCGAGTTTCTTCGTGCCGAAAATCACGTCGGTGAAGGACTTGCTGAGATCGTTGATGGCCGTCGAGATCTGACGCACCATCGTGCGCCACTGGTTGTCGATCTGTTTCGTGGCGCTGCCCGTCGCGGCTTTGATTTTCTCGTACTGGCGCAGAGTCTCTTTCGGCAGCCTTGCGCCCGCCTCGATCTGCGCCTCGATCATCTTCACCCAGGCGCGGTCAACGTCAACCTGAAGCCTGCCAGCCGATGTATTGATCTCATCAAAAGCCTGAATGGCCTTCTGCGCGAACGCATTAAGCGATGCTTGTGACTTTATGCCGAGTGTGTCAAACGCGAGCGCGGTCTTTCCGGCTGCGATTTGCGCGTTCAGCCCAAGGGTGCCCAGGATCGCAGCCGACATTCGCATATTGTCATTCAGGATCAGCCACGATTCCGGAGTACCGAGCAGGAGCGTAGAAAGTTGCCCGAAATTCCGCGCACCCTCAACCTTGGACAGCACCTCGTTGATGGCCGTCAGGTCGATCTTGTTGACCGAGAAATCGAACTCGACCTGCTGCGATTTGATCGTCCCGAGTGCGTCTCCAACAGTGCGGATTGCCGCCTGAAATTGCGTGGCGCTGAGCCGCCCTGCGTCGAACTCGCGGCGCAGGATCGCATAGGGCGTCATCATGGCCGGAACGGATTCGCCGAGTTGTTTCTGGCGCTGGGCCAGCAGCGCCAGCGCGGCGTGAATCTCGCGGAATTTGTTGGACTCGACGCCGAGCGATGAATACGCGCGCGCGAGTTTCTGCGCGAATTCGGCGGAGGAGGCCGCTGCCTTCTCGTGAGCGGCCTTGAAAGAATCGGCCAACTGGGTAACCGTCTTGTCAAGTGATTCCTTCAGATCGGAGGCTATCGACTTGGACGATCCAGCCATTCTGTTTACTTGCGTGGCTGCGGCATCAGCGGCATCCTTGGTGCGGTCCAGAAACAATTCTAGCCAGTCATTGAGTCCGCCGATACCTGGCAGAATCGAAGCCCAGGTACTGGGGTATCCGCCGTGCTTTTTATAGAAATCATCAATGGACTTACTCAACCTGCCAAACCATTCTATGACTTCACGAATTGGCTCGAGTGCTTTCCCCATGTCCACTAACTGCGCAACCAGTTTCCCAGCCGTAACGGCGATCTCTCCAAACTTCCACAGCGCAATGGCTCCGCCGACAACCGCCGCCGCCGTCCCGAGAGCCGTCACCGCACCGGCGAGCCCGGCAAGGCCCATGATGCCCGCGAGCTTCGATCCCATCGTAATCAGCGCCGAGAATCCAAGCGACATCTGCCCCAGGATGAATAGCGCCGGACCTGCGGCAACTGCGATCAGCCCAACTCCGACAGCCGAATCCTGAATCACCTGCGGCAACGCACGGAACTTCGCCACCGCCAACTCGGCCTGCTTGCCCAACTCCACCATCGTGTCCATGAGCCGCCCGGCCAGCGGGGTGAGCGCCGCGCCGATGTCGCTCAAGATCTTCGTCATCTGGTCTTTGAAATTCGACCAGCGCCCGAGCAATGTCTTGGACTGCTCATCCATCAGTCCAGCGAATCGCTGATTGATGCCCGCGAGGATGGCCGGTATGGCTGTCGCCGAATCGACGGCCCGTTTCTCCACGAGCTTCATTGCGCCCGCAACGTCGGTGTTCAGCGTCTTCGCGAGAATCTGCCAGGCCGGTATGCCCGCCTCGGCGAGTTGCCGCATCTCCTCGGCCTGCACCTTGCCCTTCGCTGCCATCTGGCCCAGTGCCAGCGTGATGCGCTGTATTCCCTCTGCGCCGGTGCCCAGCGCAGCCGTAGCGTTGCCGACAGCCTTGAGGGTAGGGAGCACTTCGGCGGCAGTGAACCCGAGCGCCTGAAGCCGCTTGGACGCGAGCACCAGGTCCGTAAACTGAAACGGCGTCCGCATCGCGAAGTCGCGCAGTTTCGCCAGATGATCCGTGGCGCGTTCCGCGGACCCGAGCATCGTGCGAAACGCGATGGTGTTCTGTTCGAGCTCGCCGGCCGTTTTGAGCGCCACCACTCCGAGCCCCGCCAGCGGCAGCGACACGGCAGCGGTGAGTTGCGTCCCGATCTGCTGCATCGACGTGCCGAATTGCTGCCACTGCGCCGATGTTGCGGCAAGCTGGCGCTGGCTGCGCTTCAGTTCGGCGTCAAGCTGCGTGGCATCGCCGACGAGTTTTACCAGTAGGGTTGCGAGGGTCATCGAACGACGGCCTCTTCAATCAGCACCTTGAGCGCGGCTGGAATCGCTGAATCAATCTGCGCCTGAACTGCCTGCAAACCCTCCTCTGTGAAATTGTTCGGCTTCGCGCCGGGGTGCTTCACGGATTTCGCAAAATGCCCAGCGAATGCGAGCACCTTGCCTATCCGCGACTTAATTTCGTGCGGTTTCACCCCGAGCAGAATGAAGTGCGAGTGCCGCGCGTTCGTTGCCGCGATCACCGCGCCGATGTATTTCCCGCGCCGCTTTGCGATCTTCGCCACGATGCCCTTGATGAGGTTGCCGGTTTCCCCGCGCGGTGCCCGCCGCTTCCACTCGTCGCGGATCGGTCGTGCCCCATGGATCAGCAGAACCCGTTCGATATTCCACGCCTCCACGGAATCGTTAACCGCGTTGAGCCGCTTGATGGCTTCGTCGAATCCTTGCGGTTTTATTTCGAGTCGCATTTTGCGTTGTGCGCTTCCACCATCGCGCGGAGTTGAGTGCCGAGCGCGTCGGCACTCATGTATTTTTCTTCCTTGACTTCTGCCCCAGCGCACCGAGCGCGAAACTTCATGTCCTCGCGGAAACGGTCGAGCAGCAGATTGAACTCGTAGATCGTTAGCCCCCAGAATTCGGCGTCACCGATTCGGAGGTCATGGCGGGCAATGGCCCAGAGACCATCGAGGTCAATTGGCTCTGCGCCGCCGCCCACGTCTCCGCCGCCGTCTTCCGATTGGCCTCTATTTGCGCGTCGGACGCCCCGAAAAAACGCGATACGCACTCCATCACTGCCTGGCTGGCCACCATCAGCGATTCCGCCGAGTCGATCATCTGCTTGACTTCGCGCGGCGTGATCGATTCATCCTCGTAGGTCAGGAATGCGGCCAACGCCGCGATGATTTCCTGTGGCGAACCGAGTAGTGGCTTCGGCTTATCCCCAGTGATATCGCTGTTCTGCTGTGCAGTGGCCAGCAGGTCAAGCCCCGTCCACTCCTTCAGCGTATCGAGCGTGGCCATGGTGCATTTCGCTTGGCGCGGGCGGTCAAGATCGACTTCTACGGGCGGTACCAGTTTCTTACTCATACCAGTTCTGCGTCTGCTCCCCACTTCATCCTGAAAATAGATCGGCCTACCTGGAATTGCTCCCAAATGTCCGATGCTGATCGAAACGTGCTCTTGAGTGATTCGTGCTCGACGATGCAGCCATCGAACACCCCAACCTTCAGCCCAGCGCGACGGACGCGCAGGCACATATCATCATCCTCGTGACCATAGCCCACGAACCGCTCGTCGAGCAGCCCGACCACATCGATGGTGCGGCGCGGGATGAGCACGGCAAAGAAGGCCACCATGCGATCCACGGCGCGCAGCCCGGTGCCTTGCGGCCGCTGTGGATACGATGCCGTGGCGCACGCGGCAGAGATCACGCCATACTCTGGATGCTCGACCGCCGCCCGCTGCATGGCAGAAAAACTCCCGTCAGTGATCGCCGCGTCGTCATTCAGCAGCACGACATCCCCGCCCGCAAACTCAATCCCAAGATTGCAGTTCCGCGCGAATATGAATGGCTTGCTGCCGGCAATGAGCGTCTCGTAAAGCCCGTCGCAGGCCTCCCCGGTTAGCGATGGTTTTATACCGTCGTCTATGACGACGCGCCACGCCTCCGGATCATGATGTCCGACCGCACGCAAGCACTTAACAACGTTGCTACGCGTGCGGCTCGGGATAATTACGCTCAGGCTCACGCGATGTTGATCTTGCCAGAGATCTTCAACTCGACGGACTGCTTGAGGACCTTGGCCGTCTCGGCCTTGTACTCGTTCTTTGCGACAAACGCGTGGAAGGTGAAGCTAGCCGGGTTGGTCAGCGCGACGTTGATGCGGCAGTGCTCCAACGACCCGTTGATGTTCGCATTCGCGACGTACAACTGCGCCGAGTCATTTGCCTTGCTGACCATATCGAACGGAATCGTGCCGCCGTCGCGGAGCGTGGCGTACCACTCCTTGTATCCGCCAGTCGAATCCAGGTTCGTGATCTCTTCGAAATCTTGTGTCGTGTTCGGCCCGGTGAACCCCATCACATACGGGATTTTCGTCATCGTGCCGCTGATATTGATTTCCAGTGAGGAACCCTGACTGGATGTTGCTAAAGTAGGCATTCTGCTTTCTCCTTTGTCGCTTTCCCCATCAGGGAATCAAGAATTTTGCCAGTAAAATCGTACGGTCCCCAGTGCGTGACCTCGACATCCGGGTCAAGCCACACGCGCCCGCCAATCGACTGCCACAACCGCGAGAATCCGTAGTCCTCAGACAAGTAAGTCCCGTTCCGGTCGATGAAGCAATCGAACAATAGGTACTCGAATGCGCTCAGTTCGTCACGCTCATCGCGGAAGTAGCACTTACGCTGTGGATAGGCGTCCATCAGCCTCACGATGGCATCACGGCGCACCAGCATGAGCCCGGTCCCGGCGTCGTGCAGTTCGACGAACCCAGACTGCTCGTGCATCGTCAACTGTCCACCCGCTTCCCCCTTGAGGTTCGCCACGAACTCAATCGGGAGCCGCTTTTTCGGCACGCTGGCGCAAACCACTTCGACATCGTCAAACTCGGACGATGCGGCGAGCATGCGCGCTATGGCGGATGGCGGCCATTTCTGGTCTCCATCCACGAATAGCAGGTGCGTGCAGTCGGTCAACATGAACTTCGCGACAAGCACGTTGCGCGCACGCGGTATCAGGCTGTCTCCCGGCTGGAAGCCCACCATGCTCGGAATGCCATGCGCCTGCAGGTACGCGCATGTCTCCAGCAGCGAGTACGTGTAGCCGCAGTGGACCATGCCTCCGTAGCAGGGCGTTGCGATGAACAGCTTGGCCGTCACAGCGCGATCCCCATCTCGATATCGATTTCCGCCTGAAACAGCTTGCGGTCAGTGTAGAAATCCGGGACCACGCTGGATTGCTTGGATATCAATCGGCACGCATCGACCACCACACCGCCCACGCCGCCCATCGTGCCACGGTACGTCATGAGAGTCCCGAGAGGATTCATGAACGCCGTGAAGATCGCGTCCGCCACACCTCCGGCGGCCTGCGGCGACTCGCCAAAACAGGCGAACGTATACATTACGAACGTCATCGGCGGAGTCTCGCCCGTGATCGGCTGTTCGCGTTCGTCCTGCTGAATCTCGTAGACCACGTAAGGGAGTGCTGGGTCCGCGTCGGCTTCCGACTCGTAGAGGCGACATGCGGTCCCGGACCCGATCAGCGACGTGATCGCAGCGTAGCCAGAGAGATAGCGGAAAATGCCTTCCTCAATTCTCATTCCGCTTCCATTCCGATCAGCCGTTGGATTTCGGCGACGGTGGCCGCCGGATTAGCTAGATCCGCTCCACCCAGGAACAATGTATGAACCGTTCCGGAATGGAGCACCTCAACCATCAATTCGTCTCTCCACCCATCGCTATCGTTCCCGTATTGGGCAAGGCGGATCGAGTGATGCATCCCTTCGTCAGACTGTATTTTCCGCTCCAATTGCTTCAAAAAAGTCATCACCGCGCCCACTTCACTGGCGGATTGCGGCTCCACTGGAAGCTTTTCTTTTCTCCAAAAACTCACTGATTCGTCTCCTGAACCACCAGCCATAGTTGGTCGCGCCACTCACCCGGATTCATTGTGCCTTTGACGTCGAAATACCGGGTACGGCTGTCCTTCGGGTCCACGTATTTCACGCGCGTAGTGCCCGCCGTCACTCCGGCCAGGTACCGCCTGAGCTTGATTACCGCAGTGGCCTCCGCAGCAACCTGGCGCGCCTGGACAGCCTCGCGCGAGATCCCCGGATCGATACTCGCCCACACCGTAGCCAGCGTCGTCCAGGTGTGCGTCTTCGCGCCGCTAGCACCCGTAGTGATGGTGTCCTGCTCGATCACCACGCGATTCCGAAAGTCGCCCGCACCCGGCTTCCTCATTGGGCGTAGATCGCTCCCCAGTGGTCGAGCACGTACCCGGACAGCAACGCCTTCACCCCGCGCTCCAATTCCACGCTGATCGCGGATGAGTTGTCCCCCACGACCACCGCCTCGCGATTGTTGTACCAGTGGCCGCACAACAGGAAAATCGCGGCCTTCAGTTCGTCCGGACACGCTGGAGTAGCGGGCGGCCCGGTGATGCCGTGGCCCGCCGTAAACGCGATCAGGATGGGCCGCGATGGCGAGAGGGTAGCGGTAGGCCAGTACTTGCCGTAGGCCAGCACCACCCGCGCCGGATCGACGGCAGTGTCGGTGATATAGTCCGCCGATGAGACGGTTCGCTCAACCTCGGTTGAGTCGCGATACTTGACGCTGCTGATCGCCGATACCGGCGCGACTGGAAGGACAAACCCTTCGCATTCCCAGTGATCGTACTCTGCGCGGTACGTTCCGCCCGCCAGCGGACGGCTGCACAGTGCGGCCACGTAGTTGATGGCGGCCAGCCGGTACGTGCCGATGAGCGTATCCTCATCAGTGCCGTCCGCGCGAAGATGCGCCTTGACATGGGCCAGCGTGACGGGCGCTGTCGAGTAGTCCGGCGCGACTGTGGTGATGAGTTTCATCAGTAGCGGTAAATGATCTTCACGCTGATGAGATTTGACCCGCTGGCTTGAATCTTGATTCCTCCCGACATCGGAACGCCGCGCTGCGGGATCGGAATCACGTAAGTGGTGTTGGCAGCCAGCGGAACCGTGTCAAACCATTTGCACACGCCGCTGTTACAGTCTGTCGAGATGTCCTGGATGGTGTAACTACCGCCGGTTGAGCCGGTCGATAGGTAAACCCCATCGATAATCGCATCGCCCGTCACTACCGTCGTGAGCGTGGCGGGCATGTTCGCCGAGTAGTACGCGGCGCGCGATACCAGCGGGAAAGTCTCGGCGGACAGCAACGCCGCCGAGACCAACAGCAAAGCCCAGATGCGTTTGATCATGGGATTACGTCCCAATTGCGATCCAGGAAAAGACCGCCGCATTGTTTGTGGAGTCTACGAGAGTCGGATCGGTGCCTCCCGTGTTTTTGTAGGCGTACACGTCGAACGTTCCGGCCGTGACGCCGCCGCCGTAGTTGACGCTGAGCCATGACGGGTCATCGCCCGGAGTTGTTGCGGCCTTCAACGTCGCCACGACGGCTACCACTGTGGCCAGGCCCGTGACCACTGACGTTGGGTTCGATCCGTCCAACGTCACTTCGCCGCGGGCGATTTTGTACCCGGCTGCCACGCCAGGCACCGCGGCATTCAGCACTGCCGTTTTGTCCACCCGGCAATCCTGAGTTCACCGCCAGACTCGATATCGAGCGCACCGCCGGACGCAATAGCGAGCAGATTGCCGCCACTGCGTTCCTGGACTTTGGTTCCATAACTGGTATCGGCTGCCATCATTCCTCCTTTGGAGTACGGGAGCGGCCCGACGTTGCCGGGCCGCTGATCCGCTTGTTACGCTGTGCCTTCCGCAGGCGAATTGAATGGAGTTTCCGGCGTCACGACGGTAGTAGCGTCGTGGGTTACCGGCTTGACGCGGCTGCCGCGCTGAATCGCGATGGCTCCGTCGATGACGGAGTTCTGCGTGTCGCGAGTGATCGCCACACGGACATACCGCTTTTGCGGGCGGTACACTTCCACCATCGCTAGCTTGTTGTCGTCCGTATCGGCCACGGACAGCAGCGTACCGGTGAGGTCTGCCATATCGGAGCCGTTTGCCAGTGCGCCCTGCTGCACTTTGATGCTCGTGGCGGCCCCTGACGTGATAGTGCCGAACGCCACCACGAATGTAACCGCGTCCCAGCCCTGCATGTCGATGACGGAGCCGGTTTGTGCCGTCGTGCCAGCCACAACCGCGTTCAGTACGCGAGTGAATTTTTCGTTCTTGATTAGGTTGTCCATGCTTGTTCTCCTTACGCCAATTTCACCCGCGCGAACGCCTCGGCGAGCACCGGCATGGCGTCCACCTCGGCCCGCGCGATGTAGCCGACCTGGTTCGTTTCGGCGTACAGTTCGTTGAGCACCTGAATCTGCATGTTCATCGAATCGGCGATCCAGTAGTAGTTGAAATCGCCGATGATGCCGACATACAGACCCGTAGTGAACGTGTTCGGCACATTCTCACAGAGCGAATACGGGCTGTCCACAATGCGCGCGCCGAGACCGTCGGCAAGCCCCATCGTCCAGATGTACTGGCCGTCGCCGGTCTTCAGTTTGCGGATCTGCTTGAGCGCGTCACGATGGAAAATCCAGCGGGCGCTATTCCAGTACGCGGCCTTCAAACTGAACTTGGCATTGATCAGCCCGTCTGCCGAAACCGATGTCGTGGTGTTTTCGGTGCTCACGTCGCGCGACGTCGGGATGCCGTCATTCGACGCGATAAACAAGCCCAGGGGCTTCTGAACGCCATCGCCGGTGAGAAACGCTTTCTCTTCGGTCAGCCCGAACTTGTAACCGAACCGCTCCTGGATGAAAGCAACGATGTCGATCACGCTGGACCGTACTAACTTGCGGCTCACCTTGATCCGCTTGGCCAGCGGATGCGGGCGAAGTTCGCGCCGGCCGAACCGGAGCGCCGTGTCCTCGCTGCCGGTCGCCAACTCCGATGTCCACGTTGCGTCGTCCACGTCGGTATCGAGCGTCGGCACACCCAATCCCTCCGCGTCTCCCACAGGGAACTTGCGCGAGATCTGCCGAATCACGGTTTGATCATCGACGTTTTTCAGAATCTCCCGCACCACCTGCATAGGCGTCTTGAGATACCCACCCTCAACGTCCGATCCCACGCTCAGCGCGCGGAACTCCGCGCCATCGAGCGCCCGCATGCCGCCGCGCAGGAACGTGCGGATGGCCTTCATCTCAACGGCTGCCGCGTCCGTGGTGCCATCGTCCGTGCCACCCTTGCGTTCCCCGGTGCCGATCAGTTTCGAAAGCCGCTCATCGCGCTCCCGGTTATCGGCATCCCGCTGCTCAACGAGCTCCAGTTTCTTGATCTCTTCGTCAAGATCGCCGATGTCCTTCGCTCGCTTTTCGTAAGCCTCGGTTTCGGTCGCGTCAAAGGATCGCTCCTCTTTCTTCAACCGATCCAACTGGGCGCGCTCTTCTGTTACCAGCGCGGCCAGCTTTTGTCTCAGTTCGCGTAGTTTCTTCATAACTAGCGCACTCCTTTTAAGCTGTGTCGTCTGTGCTCATTCAGTGCAATGAGCACGTCCAGCGGGATAGCCCGCTGCTCTGCCGTTCTGGCCGCGCCAGTCTTGGCAAACTCTTCCACTTCGCATTCGAATACTTCATCATTCGCGCGAAACCCGGCACCCGGATCTGCTGGCACCGACACAATGGAAATCTCGATAGGCTCCCAGTCCACCGCCCGCAGTGTTTTGATCTTGGCGTCCTCGGCGGAAACTTCCTTCATGCGGTGGGTCAAGTACCCGACCGAAACATTCCGTATGATTTTATCTTTGACGTCACGCCACACCGCATCGGCTTCTGGTCGCTCAGAAAATCGAACCGTCGCAGTGCCCTTGCCGTTTTCCAACGCGGCGCGTTCCACGACGCCCATGATGCCACGCACGCCCCATGTGGAGTGCGAGTCCAGCAACGGCGCCGCACCGCCTTGCAACCGCTGCATACGCACGTGCGCCGGATCAAGCGATAGCTCCTCAATCCACATGCGCCCGGTCCAGAAATCCATCCGGGTCACAGCCGCGCCTGTGGTCCAAACAAGATCCGCCGTCCGCGTTTTTTCGTCGATGGACTGGACTGCCGCGGCCCTATGCTGCTTTTGTAGTTTCACTCGCAACTCCTTTGCCCGCCATTTCGAGCGGCACCATCGCGCCCTGAATGTATAGCTTGTCTCCGCCCTCGATGGGGTTCATGTTTTCCAGCGCTCGCGCTTCATTCGGCGTCATGACGCCGGCAGCAATCAGTTTTGCGTAGCCCGTGGTGCGGCTCGCATAATCGCCGCGCTGGAGCCCATCCACGTTGAATTCGGCGAAATACCGGTTGCTTTCGACCGGACCAAACAGCGATTTCGAAATGCGCTGCTCAATGCGCACCAGCCATGGGCGGATGGTATGCACCACAAAGTCAATGCCCTGGTGTTCGATGTTGTTGTTCGTCGATCTGTCAAGGGACTGAATCAGATGCAACGGAACCCGGAAGATACGGGCGATTTCCTCGAGCTGGAACTTCCGGACGTCGAGCAGTTGCAGTTTGCTGAGATCGGCTTCGAGTAACCGGGCCTTCATGCCGCCCCAGACCCACCCGACCTGATGCTGTTTTTCCGTGCCCTGGTGCGCCTTGTTCCAATTCGTGCGCATCTCGTCAACGGTCTTGCCGCTCAGAGGCTGGTCAGTCTCCATCACCAGACGCGGAGCCGCGTCATTCTTGAAAAAACGTGACGCGAATTGCTCCGCGCTCATCGACAGCCCAACGGCCTCACGGCAGAGATCGATGAGCGAGTAACCCTTCAGCCCGTTCCCGTACAGCGATACGTGCAGTATTTCAGCAGCGGCGAATTCTCGTTTCGAACCGTCCGGCTTCGTGTACGTGTAGCGGCGCGCGCCCTGGTAGTCTGGCCGGTCAACCGCCATGCGGCCTGGGTCCAGTGGCCACAATTCGCGCACGTTGCCTTTGCCGTCGAGTACCTGTTGGGCGTAGTGATTGCCCCAGATGCACGCCTCGACCGCCAGAGACTCCCGCCACTCAAACGATGTGTTATCCGGGTTCGGATTGAGTCCGAGAACATCGTACAACGGGTGGTCAAAGGCAGGTTCTTTTCCGCCATTCGGCAACCGTTTGTAGACTTTCAACGGCAGTGACGCGATAGTCTCCGACACTATGCGGGTGCAGGACAGCACCGCAGCGCACTGCATTGCGGTCCGCTCCGTAACGTTGGCCCCGGACTCCGTGAGCGCGCGCCCGCCGAGCATTTCAGACAGCCAACGTTCTGGATTCGCAAGCCCAGATCGCTTTACCAGCCAGCGAATTGATCTATCGATGAGATTCATCCGAACACAAATCCAACTGTGGATTCCGCCGCCGCGATGGCCCGCGACAAGGCATTCGCGAGCGCCGCCATCCCGTCAATGCGCGCCATCCCCTTCTCGCGGTCGGGTTTCTCAAACATGACATTATCGCGCCCATCTGTTTTGGTACAGACGGACCCTGCATGCCAGCGCAGCACTGGATTACCGCCGTGATGCAGCCCGCCGCGGGACACCAGTTCGATGATTTTCTTCGTGGCCTCATTGAGGCTCTGGTACCCTTGCCGGATCTCTACGCAGCGGTGACCGGCCTCCACCATCGGTACGGATATCTGCCGTGAGTTCCACGGGTCCCAGCAGATTTCCTGGAGATCAAACATCGACGCCGCCCACTCCAGCCGGGCCTGGATGTCGCGGTAGTCGATCACGTCACCGGGCGACAATTCTAGGAACCCCTCACGAGCCCACCGCTGCAGCGGCACGCTGAGTTTCAATTCCAGTTTGCGCACCTTGGCGTCCGGCAGCCAGAAAAACGGCAGTACTTCGTACTCGTCGCGGTCCTCAACGGGAAAAACAAACACGACTGAGCTTGTATCGGTGGTCATCGAGAGATCGACGCCCGCCCAGCAGCGGCGCTCGATGAAATGCGCCGTGAGGTCGTGCGGCAGTGCGCGCACCAGATCCTCTGGCCGCCTCTCTTCGAGACCCCGCGATACGAATGCTGAGCGCGTGCCGTCCCATTTGCCTATATCAATGGCGCGGTTTTCCTTCTGGTCCCAGACGTTGAGAAAGTAGCGCTTGAACGATGTCAGATCTCCTTCAGCCACCGCGCTCTCGTACTCCTTGCGGATTTTGTCTTTGTCCAGGAATCCGCCGTTTTCGAGCAGTGACGGGTTCGCTTTGAGCCAGGTCAGCGGGTCTGCCGGATCGTCAGTCTTATCGGCTCCGTAGATCTTGCCGTAGAACCGTGGATCGGACACGATGCCATCCTCGATCTTCCGCGTCTTCTCGTGAAGCCTCCAGGCCAGCGGCGATTCGTCCTGTACGCCGGCAGTCGTGATCGCGATGGTGAGCGTCTGCTTACGCGTGATGCCGCCCTTGCTCAGCACGTCCCAGTTTTCGAGTTGCTTGCGGGTCTTCCAGCGGTGAACCTCATCGGCCACCACGAACGCCGGGTTCACGCCGTCGCCAAAGTCTCCATCAGCGGCCACGGCAGCATAAAACGAATCTTTGTCGGAACGTTTCACGATGCGGTTCGTGCCGCGCATGATCCGCAACTCGCGCCCCAGGTGCGGCGACTGCTCGACCATCTTGCAGGTCGCGCGGTACACGTTCAGCGCCTGGCGTGTCGCCGATGCAGCACCGTAGACCTGGCAGCCGGGCGAAGTAGCCAGCACCAGCGTGAGCAGCACGATCCCCGCTACGAATTCGGTTTTACCGCTTTTCTTGGGCACTTCGAGGTATACGAGTTCTATCAGCCGGTTACCGTCATCGTCAAGATTTCCGAAGATCCGGCACAGCGCTTCTTCTTCCCACGGGCAGAGGATGAACGGCTTGCCGTACCACTCATCCGCTGTGTGCTTGAGGATGAGTTCGAAGAAATTGCAAGCAGCGTCGGCATGTTTTTTCGAGTACGGCACACGGCTACTGCACCACCGCCTCGGCTTCGCGCTCCGGTCGCGGGGCAGACAGAATATCAGCGAGAGTCTCGGTTTTGTTCTGACGAGCGGCTCCCGCCAAACGAGCCCGCGACACGGGCGAAAATCCAAACTCCGTGCAGAACATCCGAACTTGGGTCCATGCCGCGCGGCTGATGTCTACTGCCGGGTTCTTTTTGATCTTGAGAATAATCACGTCGCCGTCATCGGCGATGTACGTTTCCTTGATCGTGATGCCGGTCCGCTGGATTTCCAGATCGGCATCAACCGCCTGCGAGTAGGCCACGCACGCACCCTCCAGCATGTGAGCGTCTGGCCGCTGGTCAAGCTGCATTACTTCCAGTTCGCGCGCCCAGAAATGCCAAGTGTCGCGGGCGCGGCCCTTCAGGTGGTCCGGACAATCGGGCAGCCCACATGAGGCAGCCGGTTCGCTCTCCAGTTTCTCCTGGAGCTTTCGCTTGCCGAGTTTCCGCGGATCACCCGCTGCAATCTGCACAGAATTCGGCTTTTTCTTGCGCCCTGTCATATAAGCTGGCCTTATTTTGCCCCGTTTTGCGGATTTTCACGCGTGGGAGATCGGAAG
>OFSE01000379.1_pt1 | contig 13823 bp, 15 predicted proteins | sample 1543261 | NCBI WGS metagenome assembly OFSE01 (sample SAMN07774225, study PRJEB24372) | wastewater metagenome | isolation source: Exp Tend VB 50WW | collected 2016-02 | reverse complement strand
TGACAGGGGCAGATCGTGGCGAAAGTCAGAGTAGCGGTTATTCTCTATTTTTTGACGTGAGGAAAATTCCTGTGACTATGGGCCGCCCGCCGAAGCCAATCGAACAGTTGAAGCGAACTGGCAATTATCGAACAGACCGGCAGGGGAACCGCGGCCCGCTGGTGGCTATCGCGCCTGTCGATTCTTCCCCGCATGACTTGGATCCTGCCGCGGTTTTTCGTCACGTTATGGAAGCGGGCGCGCCGTGGTTCGCGTCTACAGACGCTATTAGGTTAGCAATGTTGCGTGAATCGTTAGAAGAGCGCGCCCGGCTAATGCAGCATGCGGAAGCGGCGCCCGAATTCCGTAAGGCGTTACGCGAATTGAACAGGGAAATTAGCGAATGGCTAAGCCTATTAGGTTTCGATCCCACGTCTAGATCGCGTCTAGGTCTTGCTGAAGTTAAGGCAATGTCTAAGTTAGAGAAGATGCAAGCCGAAAGAAACCGCTAACACTTAGTTAGGTCTGCGAATGGTTTCGAAAATGCAAGGTTGGCCTCCAACAATCGTTACCCCTGTTTCATCTTCTGACATTGCACGCGGCGATGGTGAAGCGGTTATAGATTTCATAGAATCGTTTTGCCCACAGGTTAAAGACAGTGTAGGCGGGCGTGCTGGTGAACCGTTACTACTTAGACCTTGGCAACGTAATCTTATGCAGGCGCTTTTTGCGCGGCGTGCTGACGGCAGACTGAAACATAAAACCGCGTTAATCGGGTTGCCGCGTAAGTCTGGTAAGTCTGCGTTAGGTTCTGGTATTGCATTGTTTGGTGCGCTACTTGGCCCGCGTGGTGGCGAGGTTTATTCGTGTGCTGCTGATCGCGATCAGGCGCGGATCGTTTTTGGTTCTGCTAAATCTATGGTTGAAATGTCGCCGGAACTTTCCGCACAATGTAAACTGTATAGGGATGCTATAGAGATTCCTGCAACCGGCAGTGTATACCGTGTGTTAAGTAGCGAAGCGTACACAAAAGAGGGACTAAGTCCAACCTTAGTTATCTACGATGAACTGCATGCGGCGCCTAACCGTGAACTATGGGACGTTATGGCGCTAGCGCAAGCGGCACGATATGACGCACTAACACTAGCAATTACAACTGCAGGTGTACGTACAGATCAGACAGGGCAAGACTCTGTAGCGTACACAATGTATCAATACGCAAAAAGTGTTGCTAGCAAAGAGATTGAAGATGCATCATTTTTTGCGGCATGGTGGCAGGCAGATCCTGAAGCAGACCATAGGGATCCGCAAGTGTGGCGTGCCGCGAATCCCGGTTATGGTGATTTGCAAGATCCCGAAGATTTCGAAGCGGCAGTAAAACGTACACCAGAGAATGAATGGCGTACGAAGCGTTTAAATAATTTTGTGTCGTCACAGCAATCGTGGTTGCCTAATGGTGCTTGGAACAATCTCGAGACTGTAGACGAACCTACAGCCGGCGATGCAGTGAACATTGTGTTAGGTGTTGATGGTTCGTTTAGTGGAGACTGCACAGCAATAGTTGCTGCAACTGTTGAAGAATCGCCGCGCATTTGGTTAGTCGACATTTGGGAGAAACAACCAACAGACCGCGATGACTGGCGCGTAGACATTAGCGAAGTAGAAGAAAAAATTATGCGCACCTGCGGAGAATACAACGTATTGGAAGTTGCGTTCGATCCTTTCCGGTGGCAACGTTCTATGGACGCGCTAGCCGCTAACGGTGTACCAATCGTAGAGTATCCGTCTACATCGCCAGCACGCATGGTTTCCGCGTGTGCAAAGTTTTATGATGCAGTTATGTCTAAACAAATTACGCACGACGGTAACCCGGTGCTAGCGCGGCATTTAGATAACTGCGCAACTAAAGTTGATCGCCTAGGGCCACGCATTGTTAAAGAACACCGCGGCAGCCCTAGAAAAATTGATGCCGCCGTATCTGCAGTGATCGCGTTTGATCGTGCAACATTTCGACGTAACGAACCAGTCGAAGAAAAAATCTCGAGTTTTTTCGGAAGTTAGAAAGGTTGCAGTATGCGTAACGTTGCGTATGGTTTGCAAATTGTTGGCGCGTGTGCGCTTTCTGTTGCAGGGTTTTTTCTTGCTACGTGGATAGGTTTTGCTGTGTTCGGTTTGTCCTGTGTCCTGTTTGGTATTGCTTTGGAGCGTGACTAATGCTAGGTAAGTTGCTTAGTGCAAATAGTGAAAGCCGCGCACTGTCGTATCAAAGTGTTTGGGGTGCGGGACTAGATTTCTCTAACGGCACTACGCTTTCCGGTGTTTCAATGTCACAGGATGAAGCGCTGAAACTTTCTACCGTGTACGCGTGTGTACGTATTTATGTAGATACGGTAAGCACTTTGCCTATGGATGCGTACGTAAATCTTAACGGTGATCGTGTTCCGTTTAATCCTAGGCCAGTTTGGGTTAACGAATCAGATATAGGTGTAGCGCGTCAAGATCATTTAGTGCAGGTTCTTATTTCGTTGTTGCTTGACGGTAACGCTTTTGTTCTAGTGTCGCGTAGCGCTAATGGTGATGTTGTCGCGTTGACTGCATTAGATCCCTCGCGTGTTGAAGTGCGGCGTAACGCGATGCGACAAATTGAATACGTGTACGATCATCGCACTGTGCTTAGTAGTGAAGAAGTTTTACACATTACAGAACTACGTAAGCCGGGACACTTACGCGGCATTAGTCGAGTTGACCAGTTGAAGGAATCGCTAGGTCTTGCTAAGGCGTTGGAAGAATTTAGTAGCCGCTTTTTTGGTTCCGGTTCTATTACTGATGTTGTTATCGAATCGCCTAGCAATCTGACTAGGGAACAGGCGCGAGAACTTGTAGACGGCTGGGAAGAACACCACAGGGGAATCAGGAAAGCGCATAGGCCGGGCGTGCTTGCTGGTGGTGCAAAGATTAGTAAAATCGGTATTGATCCTGAACAGTCACAGTTGCTAGCATCGCGCGCGTTTAGTGTCGAGGACGTGTGCCGCGCGTTTCGCGTACCGCCGCACATGGTAGGTGTTACTACGCCGGGCGCAATGTCGTATGCGAGCGTGGAGCAAAATGCTATACAGTGGGTGCGTTTTTCTGTTGTGCCAATCGTGGCAAGACTAGAAGCAGCGTATACAAAACTGCTACCGTCTACAGCGTTTGTTAAATTCAATCTTGACAGTCTGCTACGCGGCGATACACAAACACGGTTTAGTGCGTACAGTACCGGTTTGCAGGCTGGGTTTATGTCGGTTAATGATGTGCGACGTTTGGAAGATATGCCGATCGTAGATGGTGGCGATAGTGTGCGTGTGCCGCTTGCTAACGTGAATCTTTCTGCCGCTGATCTTTTCGAAACAGACCGCCGTACTCTTATGGCACAACGTCTTGTGTATGCCGGGTTTGATCCTGTGGAAGTGTTGAAGGCTTTAGACTTGCCCGCTATCGCGCATACCGGTTTGCCGTCTACACAGTTGCAGCCTGTTTCGGTTATTGATCCTGCCGACCCGCTATCAGTTTACCCGGTATAGATCATGGCATTAACTACAGCGCAATTTGCGTTAGGTACAGCAGGTACACAAATTTGTGCACCAGATAATGAGTCCGTTTCTGTCATCGTTCACAACGATGACAAGAGAAGTAATTATCATGTTTATATAGGTAATTCTAGTGTAGGCACTGCTACCGGTTTAGAATTGCACGAAGGCCAATACGTGCAACTAACAGTACCTGCAGGTGTTGCGTTATGGGCATGCGGCGATCCTGCCGGTGCTACCGCTTCCGTGTTAAGAATTGCTAACGACTAATGGCTAACAACATAAACCGCCGCGCGTTACCGGAGAACTACAGGCCCGCGCTATCTCCCGATGTGCCCGAAGGTCGCGCGTGTGGCAACTGTTATTTTTATGACGAATCAAACGTGCAAGGCGATAAGGCATGGTGTGAACGCTGGGACGATTACGTAGACGGCGCCTACTATTGTAACGCGTGGCAACCAGACGACAGTAACGACGACGAAGAAACATATACAGAAACAGAAGCGCGCGCTATTAGTGTTCCGCAATGGTTGCGCGATAACGCGCGCCGCGGTCTTGACTGGTTAAACGAAGGTTACGCCGGTGATGGTGTAACAGATAAAACTATTAGTGAAGCGCGGCAAATGTCGCGCGGCATTGTTAGTGAAGATAAAGCCGCGCGCATGAGCCCATGGTTTGCACGACATATGCAAGACCTGCAAGGTACAGACGTAAACACAGAACCGCCAACGGCGGGTATGGTTGCACATGCTTTGTGGGGCGGCTGGCCTTTACAAGAATCGCGTAAGGCTATGGCGTGGGCTGAAGATCAGGTAACAAATTCTGAGGAGAACGGTAGGCATATGGCAAACGAAATTGAAACACGGCGCATTAACGTAACCGAATTCGACATTAGAGACACAACGGAGGGCATGTCATTTTCTGGTTATGCTGCCGTGTTCGATTCACCTAGCGAACCTTTGCCGTGGTCGGAAACAATTCGTGCGGGCGCTTTCGCTAAATCGTTGAAAGCGCGGAACAATGTGATGATGCTATGGAGCCACGACACATCACAGCCGCTAGCGTCTACACGTTCTAAAACAATGCAACTAAGCGAAGATAGTAAAGGTCTATTAGTTAACGCTGATTTGCCTAACACTTCACTAGGCCGCGATGTTGCAGAACTACTACGCGCCCGTGTTGTAGATTCTATGTCGTTCGGGTTTAGTGTTCCGCGTAACGGTGACGTATGGAGCGCCGACGGAAACAGTAGAGAACTAACAGAAGTACGCCTACATGAAGTTAGTGTAGTTGCGTTTCCTGCATACGTTAAAACTTCTGCATCGGTTCGTAGCCTTGACGCGCTAGCAGATAAAACAGGTAGTGATGTTTCTATGTTGTCTGCAGCACTTGACGCTCTAGAGTCTGGCCTAGCGTTAACACGCGATCAGGCAGAAATGCTTGCATCCGTTGTAGACAAACTAGCACCACACGACGAACAGGTGCAGGAACTGCATACCGAAAATGATGTAAAAGTTAAACTAGGTGTGCTTAAAGAAATGCTAGATTTGACTTACAAGTCTATTTAATTTTCCTATATCGCGGAGCCGCGTGATAGGTAGTTTGTTTGCGGAGCCGCAACAGACAAAAAAAATCTCTGTGCAACAAACAATAAAAATTTTTGGAGGTATCAAAATGTCTGACTTCCTATCGAAGCAGATTGACGCGCGCCAGAACGCTTGGGCTGAGGCGCGTGCAATGCTTGATGACGCGGCTAAAGAGAACCGCGATCTGACTGGCGAAGAGCGCGAAAAGTACGACCGCATTAATGCAGACCTAGATCAGCGTGCACAGTTTATTAAGGATGTGCAGGCTGCGGAAATGCGCGAGGCTGATATTGCACATGCCATGGAGGGTCGCGAGTCTGCTGCCCGTCCAATGTCTGCACAGGCCGCACCTGTTGCAACCGATACGGATATGTTGCGTTCGTTGCTACGTGGAGAAATTCGCAGTACCACGTTCGAGCGCCGCGATGTTCTCAAGTCGTCAACTAATGCACCAGTACCAACCACTTTTGCTAACACCGTTTTCGATCAGGCGCGCCTTGTCGGACCGATGCTAGATCCGAATGTTGTTACTGTGCTTAACACTGCATCAGGTGAGAACTACGTTATTCCTACGTTGTCTACTTGGTCTACTGCAGGTTTCGAAGGTGAAGCCGCCGCGATTGATGAGAGTGATCCCGGTTTTGGTAAGGTCACTTTGTCTGCTTACAAGTATGCGTTTCTTACGCAGATTTCTTCTGAAATGGCTCAGGATTCTTCTGTCGACATTCTCGGATTTATTGCACAGCAGGCAGGTAACGCAATCGGTTACGCAGTAAACAGTGTGCTTACTACTGGCACTGGCACTGTGCAGCCGACCGGTATCGTTTCTGCTGCAGGTTCGGGCGTCACTGGTAGCACTGCCGTAACTGGCGCGTTCACTGGTGATAACCTGATTGATCTTGTGTACAGTGTTGACGGTGCGGCGCGTCGTCTGCCCGGTTTCGGTATCATGATGAATGGTGCAAGCATCGGTGCTGTTCGTAAGTTGAAGGCGTCTACTTCAGGTGAATACCTGTTTACGCCTACCCTTGATGCGACTACCCCTGATCGTCTTATCGGGTATCCGCTGATTGAGAATCCGCAGATGGCTTCTACTGGTACTTCTGCAAAGTCTGTTATTGCCGGTCATTTCCCGTCTTACATGACGCGAACTGTTGGCGGTATTCAGGTCGCGCGTTCGGATGATTACGCGTTCGCTAATGATCTGATTACGTTGCGTTGCTTGGTCCGTCTCGACGGTAACCTTTTGCAGTCGTCCCACGTCAAGTACTTCAGTGGTGCCGCTTCCTAGTTAGCGGATTAATTAAACGTTACCGGGCGCTGCATCCGCGCAGAGTTGCAGCGCCCGGTAACACCTAAACCCTTTACTGCGCAAAGGAATATAAAGAATGTCAAACACGAAAAAAGTTACACGCAAACCAGCAACACGCGCCACACACAGCGAAACGAAAACATCTAACCCTGTCGCTGTTGGCTGGGTTTCTAACGCGCCTTGGGCCGCTACCGGATACGGTGAACAGACAGCACAAGTAACGCAACGTTTAAAGAATGACGGCCACGACGTAGGCATCTTTTCTAACTACGGTCTTGAAGGTGCGGCGTCTGAATGGCAAGGTATGCGCGTGTGGCCTCGCGGCGCCGAACAATACAGCAACGATGTTACCCCTGCACAAATGCAGGAACATTTTCAAAATTCTAAATCAGATACGCCGCTGCTAATTACTCTGTACGATGTTTGGGTTTTTAAAGGTGCGCAATGGGATAACTGGCCTATAGCATCTTGGGTACCAGTCGATCACGCGCCTTGCCCTGCAGAGGTAGCGCGCTGGCTTGCAAAACCAAACGTCACCCCTATCGCTATGTCGAAGTTTGGTAAGCAACAGTTAGAAAACATTGGGCTAGAATCTTTGTACGTGCCGCATGGTATTGACACAAAAACTTTTAAACCTACGCCATATCTCATTAACGATAAAGGCGAACAGGTAACCGGCAATGAACTTATCGGTTTTAGTGAAGATAAATTTATTGTCATGTTTGCTGCAGCAAACAAAGGTGTATACCCGTCACGTAAAGCATTTGCAGAAAACCTTATAGCGTTTCGCATGTTTTCAGACTTGCACGATGATGCCGTGTTGTATTTGCATACTGAACAATTTGGGGGAATGGGAGGTGTCAATCTTAATGATCTTCTTTCCGCTATTGAACTTAAGCCGGATAAGGTTAGATTTGTTGACCAGTACGCGTACCGCGGCCCATTGTCTAAAGAGTATTTAGCGGCATGCTATACAGCGGCAGATGTTTTCTTAGCGTGTTCTAAGGGTGAAGGTTTCGGTGTGCATGTGCCCGAAGCGCAAGCATGCGGCACGCCTGTAATTGTTTCCGACTATTCCGCACAACCCGAATTAGTTGGGCATGGTTGGATCGTTGACGGTCAACCCGACTGGGATCCTATGCAGCGTTCGTGGTGGATAACGCCAAACATAAATACTATTGTTGAAGCGTTAGAGCAGGCGTACGCAAACGGTAAAGGCACTAGCGCAAAGGCTATAGAGTTTGCGGCTAACTATGATTGCGATGTGGTTTATAAGAATCATTGGCGGCCCGCGTTAGAACTGTTGACTAAGCCATGAATACAGACGAATGGTTTGTACGTCTAGCGCGCGGAAACTTTGAAATCAGTGTGCCGCAACATAGAAACCTAACCGTATTGCAGTTAGGAGTATTTGCCGGTGACGCTACAGCATGGCTACTTAATAACAGACACATTGCTCGTATTGATGACGTAGACACATGGCAAGGTGACAACCACGTTCAGGCGAACTTTGCAGAAGTTGAAACAATCTACGACGAACGTTTTTTTAATGAACATCGCGTTCACAAACACAAAATGTTTACCGACGATTTCTGGTCTGTTTGCAATGAGCAATACGATTTTATTTATATTGACGCAGACCACAGCAGTTACCAAACACTGTTAGATGCGTTAAACGCTTGGCGGCATTTAAAGCCCGGTGGCGTCATGGCTTTTGACGACTACCTATGGGAAGCACAACAGAACAGCCTAGCGTTTCCTAAAACTGGTATTGATATGTTCTGTCATCTTGTCTCTTGCGAGTCGAGTCTTTTGGCAGATAATTTTCAAAGATGGATTGGGCGCAACCAATGAAAATTGCTTGGGTCACACATCACCTAGTAAAAGATGAAACTAGGTCTGACGCGTTGCTACCGGGTTTGTATGCAGGCGGTGCAGAAATTAACGATGCTGTGATGCGTTCACACTGCCCGCCCGAATACGACATTACCGTTATACCGGCTGCAGAGTGGTCTACCGCAATGGACTATGAACGAATAGTTATTACAGGTACAGACGCGTTAACGCCTGAAGCGATGATTACGCTTGCTACACGTAAACCGCTTGTATGGGTACAGCATGCGCAAACACCAGCGGCAGAACGTAAACATTTATTCGATAACGCGGCACCGTTTCTTACCATGTCAACACTGCACAGGATGCATGAGGCGCGATGGTCGCGACTGTCAGACGATTACGTTAATTCGCCTGTGTGGAATGTTGACGAAGTGCAGCCAGTAGATAAAGAACCTTTCGCTTTATTTGCTGCACGTAACCATCCTGCTAAGGGTCGCATTAATGCGCGCATCAAAGCGGCAGAAATGAACGTGCCACTTGTTGAACTGTCAAACGTTGACAGGGCTACAGTGTTAGAGCATATGTCTAGGGCACTATGGTTTATTCATTTGCCGAAAGAATTTGACGCATGCCCGCGTACTGTTATCGAAGCAACGTTAGCGGGTTGCAAAATTGTCACTAACCCGAATCTAGTTGGAAGAATTGACGAAGGAAACGTTAAAGAAGTTTTGCAAGCACAGCCGTTAAAATTTTGGTCAATGGTTTAATCAATCTGCGTAAAGGATACGGTTATGAAAATTGCTGTCACAGGTTCTGCCGGTACTCTAGGTGCACCACTGGTAGACGAACTAAGGCAACGCGGGCACGACGTGTACGGTATCGAACTGCAGCACAGCGCCGATGCGCAAACGGTACGCGCCGATGTTGCAGACTACCGACAAATTAGCAACGCGCTAAACGATATTAATCCTGATCTTGTGTACCATCTTGCCGCAGAATTCGGGAGAATGAACGGAGAAGAATACTACGAACAGGTGTGGCGTACTAACGTAATCGGCACACGCAACATTCTAGAAGTGCAACGCGATCTAGGATTTAAACACGTATTCGCTTCATCGTCCGAAGTGTACGGTGAAACAGGCGTAGACAGTATTGATGAAACGCTGCTAGAACTTAACGCACAACCGCGACTAACTAATGATTACGCGATATCGAAGCGCGTTAACGAAATGCAAATCAAAAACTTTGCCGACAGATATGGCACAGATACTATGGTGTTGCGTTTCTTTAACGCATACGGACCGGGGGAGCATTTCCACAATTACCGTTCTGTTGTTTGCCTATTCGCCTACAGGTTGTTGACTGGTCAACAGATAACGGTATTCGACGGGTACCAACGCGTGTTCATGTACGTAGGCGATTTCATCCCAACACTTGCAAACGCTGCAGACAATTTTGTAGGGAACATGACAGTTAACGTAGGCGGCGAAGAATTCGTGCAAGTTTCCGAAGTAGCCGAAATGCTGCTATCCTTGACAGGTGCCGACCCTGCCCTAATTACGCGGCAACCTTTCGACGCACATAACGTAACTTCAAAGCGCCCGAACATCACACGCGCTAAAGGTTTCCTGTCGCATAACCCACAGACAACTTTGGCTGAAGGCTTGCCGCTTACTGTCGATTGGTTGCGGAAAACTTACAACATCGGAGGATAGACAGTGGCGATCACTAACGGGTATTGTACGCTTACAGAAATTAAAGCCGCGCTACGTATCACAGACAGCACAGACGACACACTGTTAGAACTTTCTGTAGAGTCTGCATCACGCATGATTGATGGTACGTGTGAGCGCGTGTTCTATAACGCTGGTACTGCAACGCGTACATTTGCTACCGAACGTGCAGACCTTGTACAAATTGACGACTGCCAAACGATCACAACTTTCCAAACATCATCAAATGCGGATTATGTTTGGGATACAACATGGACTGTTACCGACTACCAGCCAGAGCCGCTTAATCAACTGGTAGCAGGGCAGGTATCGCCGTACACACGCGTACGCATATCAGGTGACTATGATATCCCGGTGGCTTCTAGCGTGGCCACAGTACGTATTGCAGGGGTTTGGGGTTACGCTGCAGTGCCAACAGCGATTAAGCAGGCGTGCATTATTCAGGCATCGCGCGAATTTAAACGCCTAGACTCTCCACTAGGTGTAGCCGGTTTCGGTGATCTAGGCGTGTTACGTGTTAGCCGATACATAGATCCTGATGTGGAAATGCTGGTAAGGCCATACGTACGTAACATGCATGGTGTGGCGTAATGCCTACAGTTACAGAACTACGTACCGGGCTAGCAACACGCCTAGCAACGATCACAGGGCTACGTACCGCGGCAACAATACCTGACCAGATTAATCCGCCTGTTGCAGTTGTGTCTATTGACTCTATTAACTATGACACTTCATTCAATCGCGGCATGGATGAATACAATTTTACTGTAACTGTTGTTGTGGGGCGTGTTGCAGAACGTATTGCACAAAATAATCTAGACGCATATCTTGCGCCTACAGGAAACACAAGCGTTAAAACTGCTATTGAAGGCGATAGGTCTTTAGGCGGTAAGGCGCAAACATTAAGGGTTACCGAAATGACGGGCGTTAGTCCTGTTGTCATAGGTGATATCACATATCTAACAGCCGCATTTGCGGTAACTGTATACGCGTAGGAGGTACGCAATGGCAAAGTATGTCGCAACAGATCACAGCATCACTATTAACGGTTCATCTTTTGGTACGTCAATTCAATCTGTCGATTTGTCTTTTACTGCTGACGAATTGGAAACTACCGCGTTTGGTGGAACATGGCGTGAGCGTATTGCAGGTCTAAAGACTGGCAGTATCACAATTAATTTCTTTCAAGATTTTCAGGCAACTACTGGCGTAGATGCTGTTCTGTATCCGTTGTTCGGTTCTAATGCAACGGTAGTTATTAAGCCAACTAGCGGCACTACAGGTACTAGCAATCCTGCCTATACTGCAATTTGTTTGGTTTCGCAGTATCAAAGTTTTGCGTCATCTGTTGGCGATATCGCTACGGTCTCAGTGACGTGGCCGACAACTGGCACTGTTACGCGCGCTACTGCATAACACTAAAAAAATCTTCTATCCGAAAGGAATTCTGCGCTATGAGATTTCCCCTGCGTGTCTCCTATGGTGATGGGTCGGCAGTTGAAGTTGTTACATCGGCTGCCGACTCTATCCGCTTCGAAGAAAAGTACGATCGTTCTATAACTAAACTAGACACCGAAGGAAGATATACGGATGTAGTTTGGTTAGCGTGGGCAGCATTGACGCGCACAAAAAAAGTTACAACAGAATTTGATACATGGATCGATACAGTAGATGAAGTTTCTGTAGGCTCTGGTACTGCTGATGTTCCCCCTTTGGAGATAACTCCACGCATTGGCTAATAGCGTATCTAGCATGCGAAACCGGTATAGCGCCTAGCGTTCTATTGCAGGAATCGGATCGTATGCTGTTTACACTTGTGCGCTATTTGCGTTGGAAAAACACCAGCAGCAACAGATAACGTTAGGAAAAATTGTGGCATACGTGAGAGTACAAGGCACTAGCAATGTGCTTAAAGCGTTGTCACAGTTTGAACCTGCACTGGCTAAAAAGATTGGCAAAGACCTTAGCGATCAGGGTAGAAAAATTGTTAAAGACGCTAAGGATGAAATACCGCAACGACCGGGCCGCTTGTATAACTGGCGTGCTACGCCGCCTAAAGTTGCACGCGGTAAACGTGACGCTAAAGGTTCTGTAGGTTTTACGCTTACGCGCGGCGGTAGCGGCTGGCCCGCGTGGGAATCAAACAAAGTCAAGAAATCTGTTAAGTCTAGACGGTCACAAACCGTATTGACTATTTCGGTTAACGAAGCGGCGCTAAACATTTTTGCGCTTGCAGGAACTGTAAGCGACGGCAGCGGCCCACAAGGTCGCGCGTTCGTTGCAGGGTTACCCGCTGTAAACAAATCAGGTAAAGGCAGGTTGCGTACTGGCCGTGTGCTTATACCTGCAGTGAAGAAAAACTATAAAGACACGCGGCAACTTATCGAAGATTCGATTTTTGCTGGTATTGCTGAGATCAATAGGAGGTTAAACAATGGCGCTTAAAGGCACTAATAAGGGCATCATTGTTTCTATTGGTACGGAATATACCGACAAAGATTTGAAGCGTGCACAGGCCGATCTTAATAGGTTGTCGGCTACCGCAAAACAAACCAGTAACCCTGTTGGAAAACTTGGCGAAGATATAAAGAAAAAATTAGGTTTTTCTATGGCTAATGTTGCAGCACTTTCTGCTGGTGCCGCATTAGGAGTAGTTGCATTTGCAACCAGTCTTGCGGTAGATGGTGTGCAAGCGGCTGCCGCTGAAGAACAACAACTAGCCCGGTTAAAGAACGCACTAGACAACGTTAATCAGGGTTTCGCTTTGCCCGGCATTAATGAAGCAATTGATAAAATGATGTTTGCAACTAATGTTGCAGATGATGAATTACGGCCCGCCTTTCAAACTTTAGTTACCGCAACTAAAGATGCAGCAAGCGCGCAAGATTTGTTAGGTTTGGCCGTAGACATTTCTGTAGCAAAGCAGAAAGATTTAGGTAGTGTTTCACTCGCGCTTGCTAAGGCTAGTAACGGGCAAGCCTCTGCACTTACGCGGCTAGGTGTTCCGCTTTCGGATGGTGCTAAAAAGGCGGGTAACTTTTCGCTTGCTGTCGGTGAACTTACTACCGCGTTCGGCGGCGCTGCTGCCGCAAACGCTGACACATTCGCTGGCCGTATCCAAGGTATCTCTATCGCCTTTGATGAAGCAAAAGAAGCGTTTGGTACTGGCTTCCTTACAGGTTTTGAAACTGGCCTAAAAGGTTTAGGTGATATGCAAAATGGGCTAGTAGATATGCAGCCTGTGTTTGAAGATTTAGGTAAGAACGTTGGAATTCTTGCCGCAGAAATGGTTAATTTAATTAAACCGATTATGGAAGTGCGCGACGCACTTGGACCGTTTGAACAATTCTTTAACCCTATAAAAAATCTTAGCAATCAATTCGAATTTTTTGGTCTCGCATTAGGCACAGTGAAAGATCAGTTATCTTTTGGTTTGCCACAGGCTACAAAACTTTCTGAATCAGAATTAAGCGCGCTCATTCATACTGACTGGTCTGTCCTTATGGGCAACATTCACAATGTTAGCGGGTCATTAGATGAAGCAACACAAGACCGAACCGCAAACATTTTCTTAGAACTACATGGCGGGCGCGCTATGGGTGTAGGAATCGATCAAAACATTAATTCGATTCTGCAAAGGTTTTACGCTGCACAAGATGAAGCACAAGCGGCGGCGTCTAGTGGCGGCAGTGCACCAGCGTTACCGCCAAACTTTTTTAAAGAATACATTGCAAGCCTTACCAGTGAAGCGGCTAAAGTTACGCAACGTTCTAAACTTCTAGCGCGCGGTATTCCTGCAGCAATGGCC
>OFSE01000377.1_pt1 | contig 13869 bp, 10 predicted proteins | sample 1543261 | NCBI WGS metagenome assembly OFSE01 (sample SAMN07774225, study PRJEB24372) | wastewater metagenome | isolation source: Exp Tend VB 50WW | collected 2016-02 | reverse complement strand
ACAGATTACATTATCGGATTTTATAATTGCCAACGCTTGCATTCAACACTCGGCAATCTATCACCTGTGAATTATGAAAATTTAACATCAACTAATATACCTATTGTCGTGTACGAAAATACTTGATCACTACATATGCCTCACACTCCAAGAACTAGTACATCAAGTGCGCTCGGCGTTGAGTCTGCGAGCTCCAGCGACCGGTTATCGGCCACGTCTGACGTCATGCCGATACCCAGCAAATTTGAAGAGTTGCTTAGCGCAGGAATTGCCCACCGCTATATGCCAGTTCGCTTTTCTGTTCGGCGAGCCTTGATAGAAGCAACTTGTTCCCCTGAGAAGTTGTCCGAACTATTAGGTGAGGATATGAAGCATTTCCATCAGGTTAGAGTGGCAATTCGAGCCGCGCTAGGTTCCCAGCCGGATAAACAATCTGCGGCGGCGATTCTGTGGAAGACGTTTCTGCAATCACGCGTGGAAATGTTGGACTACTGGTCAGCCGCTTTTGCAGCCGCCACCGCATTCTTTGCTGCTGTGCTTGGGGTGGGGGTTGTTATTATGAGGCCAGTGGGACTTGATTATTTGTACTTGATCGCAGCAGGGATAGGCACTTCAGCATTCAGTATTTTGAAGTTTCAGATCGATCGGCAGAAGTCCTGGTACAAGTACCTTGTATCGCACCTTGAGGCGATTGAAAAATGACGCCTCACACGCAGTTCCAGTCGGAGCCTGAACTGACGGACCTCAATGTAGATTCGCGACGGTTCGAAATGGGCGGTGTTGCCGCTAATTGGACACCCTATGTTGGTTAAGTGTGTGGGTATGCGCACTTGATAATGAACTTGATTATTGAGCATTACTTGGCAGGTGGCACAAAGGATGCCCTCTGCGATTTTGCTTCGGGCTCAAATAGTTTTCTGTCGAGCTCAAGAAGCTGGTGTTGGTCATCGCAGCCGTGCTTTTGTCTCAGTGTTGAGCTTATCTGCGCAGATAGCAAATTGGTGGATGTCTGCTATTCTTCGGCAAGGGGTGAAAAATCTATTTCTTCGCCTAATTCTTTATTATTTTCCAAAATAAAAAGCGGCCCTTTGTGAGGGCCGCCATCATTTCAAATATTGAGATTTATTTCAATTATTTTGAGATCCTACAACCACTAAGTTAAACGTCAATATTCCCCGCCCTCAGCGCATTACTTTCAATAAACGCCCGACGCGGTTCTACATCATCCCCCATCAAGGTCGTAAAAATCTGATCCGCCGCAATCGCGTCTTCGATTTGTACTTTGAGTAAACGGCGCACGGTTGGGTCCATGGTGGTTTCCCAGAGTTGTTCTGGGTTCATTTCGCCTAGACCTTTGTAGCGCTGTTTGGTAACACCACGTTCGGCCTCGTCGCGTAGCCAGAGCATGGCTTGGTGGAAGTCTTGTACCGCGATTTCTTTGGCGCGTTCGCCCTCGCCACGGCGGATGAAAGCACCTTCGCCGATTAGTCCTTTGAAGGTTTGGGCGGCGGTTTCTAATACTTTGTAGTCGCTGCTTTCGACAAAATCGGCGTCGATGCTGCTGACTTTGATGTTGCCGTGGAATAGGCGTTCGATACGTAAGCTGAAGGTGCCGCTGAGTTCATCGCTGCGCACCACGGCTTTAACGGCTGGCTCGTTGATGGCGGCAGTGAGTGCTTGGGCGGATTGTTCGGCGTTTTCTGCGCTGTCTAGTTTCAGCGTCACACCGGTCATGATGGCGGTGAGGGCGGCACGATCAATCACGCGGGTTAGACGCAGCATGATGGCGTTGGCTAGATTGTAGCTGCGTACCAATTCGGCTAATGCGTCGCCATTGATTGGTTCTGCACCTGTGGCGGGCACTAATGATGCGCCAGTTAGCGCAACGGTCATCATGTAGCTGGCTTCTTCGGCATCATCTTTGAGGTAGCGTTCATCGCGCCCGGCTTTGACTTTGTAGAGCGGTGGCTGGGCGATGTAGATGTGGCCGCGCTCGACCAGTTGTGGCATTTGGCGATAAAACAGGGTGAGTAACAAAGTTCGAATGTGCGCACCGTCAACGTCGGCATCGGTCATGATGATGATGCGGTGGTAGCGTAGTTTTTCGACGTTGAATTCGTCAGGGCCAATGCTGGTGCCTAGCGTGGCGATCAAGGTGGTGATCTGCTCGCTGGAGAGCATTTTTTCAAAGCGGGCTTTTTCTACGTTCAGCACCTTACCGCGCAATGGCAAAATCGCCTGAAATTTACGGTCGCGCCCTTGTTTGGCAGAGCCACCCGCAGAATCACCCTCGACGATGTAAAGTTCAGACAAGGCGGGGTCTTTCTCTTGGCAATCGGCCAGTTTGGCAGATAAGCCTAAGCCATCCATCACGCCTTTGCGGCGGGTAAGTTCGCGTGCCTTGCGGGCGGCTTCGCGCGCGCGTGAGGCTTCGACGATTTTGCCGCAGATGATTTTCGCGTCATTCGGTTTTTCGGCCAAAAAGTCAGTTAAAGTTTTGGCGACGATTTCTTCTACCGGGCCGCGCACTTCGCTGGACACTAATTTGTCTTTGGTTTGCGAGCTGAATTTTGGCTCTGGCACTTTGACTGAGAGCACGCAGGTTAAACCTTCGCGCATGTCGTCGCCGGTGACTTCCACTTTGGCTTTTTTGGCGTATTCGTGTTCTTCGATGTATTTGTTAATCACCCGCGTCATGGCGGCGCGCAAGCCAGTTAAGTGGGTGCCGCCATCGCGTTGCGGAATATTATTGGTGAAGCATAAAACTTGTTCGTTATAGGCATCGTTCCATTGCATGGAGACATCGACGGTGATGTTAGTGCCTTGATCAGAAACACGCTCACCAGTTGCCTGAAAGATCGTTGGGTGCAACACGCTTTTGGCTTTGTTGATGTATTCCACAAAGCCACGGGTGCCGCCTTCAAAGGCGAATAACTCTTCTTTGCCGGTGCGGTGATCGTTAAGTTTGATGCGCACACCATTATTCAGGAACGATAATTCGCGTATGCGTTTTGCTAAAATTTCGTAGTGAAATTCAACGTGGGTGAAAATTTCTTCGTCGGCCCAGAAGTGCACTTCGGTGCCACGTTTGTCGGTATCGCCAATGACTTTAATCGGTGAAGTCAGCACGCCGTCAACGGTTTCTAATTCACGATTTTGCGGCACACCACGCACGAATTCCATGGCGTGAGTTTTGCCATCACGACGAATCGTGAGCTTGAGTAATTTAGATAAGCCATTCACACAAGAAACGCCAACGCCGTGCAAACCACCAGAGACTTTGTAAGAGTTTTGATCAAACTTGCCACCTGCGTGCAATTCGGTCATAACGATTTCGGCGGCGCTGCGCTTGGGCTCGTGTTTATCATCCCATTTGATGCCAGTCGGAATGCCACGGCCATTGTCGGTAATCGAGATCGAATTATCGGTATGAATCGCGACGTTAATTTCGGTGCAATGTCCGGCCAATGATTCATCGATGGAGTTATCCAACACTTCAAATACGAGATGATGTAAGCCGGTGCCATCTGATGTATCACCAATGTACATGCCGGGGCGCTTGCGCACGGCTTCCAGCCCTTCCAGGATCTGAATAGAGGATGCGCCATACTGATTTGGCTGCGCTGGTGTGTTGTCTTGGGTGTTCTCGGACATGGCTACCTTCTGAAATTAACGAGCAGCTTTTGGCTGCGCTGTTGAAACCTGATTACAAATACCTACTACAAATTTCTCTACTAACTACTAACTACTAACTACTAACTACTACTATCGCATTTACTAGCAATTTTTATCGTTCAATTTTTTTGCAAGAAAAAAATAACTAACTCAGACAAGGCAGCCGTCTGGCTACCTTGCCGGCGTTTAGTTTGCGATGAAAATCAAATCCGCATCGGCATTACGACATATTTAAAGTCGGTGTTGTCGGGGATGGTGATCAATGCAGATGAATTGGAATCGCCTAGGGCGATGTTGATTTGATCAACCTTGAGGTTATTCAATACGTCCAGCAGATAGGTAACATTAAAACCAATATCCACCGAATCGCCACCGTAATCGATTTCAATTTCTTCGACCGCTTCTTCCTGATCGGCATTGGTGGACATGATCTGCATGCTGCCCGGCGCGACCACGCAGCGCACACCTTTGAACTTGTCTGAGGTCATGATGGCAACCCGCTGCAAAGAACGCAGCAATTTTTCGCGGCTCAGGGTGAAATTATTTTTATACCCTTTAGGAATCACGCGATTAAAGTCGGGGAATTTGCCTTCCACCAATTTTGAAATCAACTCGATATCCGCAAACGTGAGTTTGACTTGGTTATTGGCGATATCCAATTGCACCAGCTCATCTTTGTCTTCCAGCAAGCGCTGCAATTCGATGATGGTTTTGCGCGGAATGATCACTTCTTGCCGCTCAAATGCTTGCTCAACTTCGACTTGCGCAAACGCCAAACGATGCCCATCGGTGGCGACGGCGATGACGTTGTTGCCATCCACGACTAACAATAAACCGTTTAAGTAGTAACGGATGTCTTGCTGCGCCATCGAGAAGTGCACCATGTTAAACAGATGCTTTAAGGCTTTTTGCGGCAGGCTGACGCTGGCATTGAAATGCTCGGCTTGCGCCACCGTGGGAAACTCTTCCGCCGCCAAAGTCTGTAACGAAAAACGCGATTTACCGGCCTGCACGGTCATGCGTTTGTTGTCGAGTTTGAGGGTGACATCGTTGTCGTCTGGCAGGGCGCGCAGGATATCCAGTAATTTACGCGCTGCTACTGTAGTGGCGGCAACTTCGCCGCCGGAACCGATGTCGGCATTGGTGGTAATTTGCACTTCAATATCGGTGGATAAGAACGATACTTTTTCGCCGTCCTTACGAATGAGGATATTGGCCAGAATCGGCAAAGTGTGCCGACGCTCGACAATACCGCTCACGATTTGTAAGGGCCGGAGAAGCGTATCCCGGTGTGTTTTAACCAATTGCATTGTTATCCTCGCTTAGTTATCAATCATTGACGGATGCCAAACACGCCCTCTCTGAATCGCTTTCACATTGCAATGTAGCGCTACATCAACGTGAAACTTCATTTCAAATCAGGTTCGCTCAAATTTCAGGTACTACGCTGTACTGCTATCTTTACCAACTTTACTGACTTATTTTTCAATACGATTACTCGTTACGCCTGCACGCTACTATTCACTACTATTCGCTACCATTCGCCCAATCTATCTATCTTTACTCTGCCGCCATCAACCTTTCAGGGTCTGCTCCAACACGTGCAGTTCATGATTACATTCGGGATTTTTACCGCGATCAGCGGCGATCTTGCGTACCGCGTGCAACACCGTGGTATGGTCACGGCCACCGAATAATTCACCAATCTCTGGCAAACTTTTCTGTGTCAATTCTTTGGCCAGATACATGGCGATCTGCCGTGGTCGGGCGATATTTGCCGGGCGACGCTTGGAATACATATCGGCAACCTTGATATTGAAAAAATCGGCGACCGTTTTTTGAATGTTTTCTACCGAAATTTGCCGATTCTGTACTGACAATAAATCCTTCAGCGCTTCCTTGACGACATCAATCGTGATGTCTTTGCCGTGAAAACGCGAATACGCCAAAATCTTGCGCAAAGCGCCTTCCAGTTCGCGCACGTTGGAGCGCAAATGTTTGGCGACAAAAAACGCCACGTCGTCGGAAAAATGTACCCCTTCGATGTGTGCTTTTTTCAGTAAAATTGCTACCCGCATTTCCAGTTCGGGCGGCTCAATCGCCACCGTCAAACCAGAATCAAAACGCGAAATCAAGCGATCATCCATGCCGGTGATTTCTTTCGGATAGGTATCACTGGTGATGATGATCTGCTTTTTGGCGGCAATCAGGGCTTCAAATGCGTAAAAGAATTCTTCCTGCGTGCGGCTCTTGCCGCCGAAGAATTGAATATCATCGATCAGCAATAAATCGAGCGAATGATAATAACGTTTGAACTCGTCAAAACCTTTGCGCTGATACGCCGTCACCACGTCGCGCACATATTGTTCGGCATGAATATAACGAATTTTGGCGGCGGGATTATCGGCCAGAATCTGGTTGCCGATGGCGTGAATCAGGTGAGTTTTACCGAGGCCGACGCCGCCGTATAAAAACAGCGGGTTGTATGACACGCCCGGATTATTCGCCACCTGAATCGCTGCGGCGCGTGCCAATTGATTGGCCTTACCTGTCACGAAACTATTGAAACTTAAATCAGGATTAATCCGGCTTTGATCGCGACGCGGTGGCGCGTTGGCGGGTTCCTGCGCCTGCGCTTCGCCAATCGTGCGACGACTCTCATCGCCTTCGCCAGCATTAGCCGAATTGCCATTTGCGGTGGCGGCACCCGTGGTGCTAGCGGCGCTGCCATTCGCTTGATTGGCTTTTTTATTGGCGTTAGGGTCAAGCACAAAATGGACTTCGACAGTATCGTCCCAAAATTGCGTTGCCAACTCGGTAATGCGGCTAGCGAATTGGGTTTTCACCCAATCGAGCTTAAAGCGGTTGGGCGCACCGATGCGCAGCTTGCCCTCTTCAAAATCGAGCATGGCGAGCGGTTTAATCCAAGCGCTAAATTGTTGCGGCGTTAATTCCTGTTCAAGTTGGGAAGTGCATGCCAGCCAGAAATTTTCCATGAATACTCAGTAATAAAAATGCTTGTGTGCGAGGTGAATGTTATTTGTTCTTTTGAGCACAGTTCATTGCAGCGAACTCTTTGCAGCAAAATTACAGCTTGTTTTGTTTGTTTTTCTTGGTGCTTGCAGTCCTCAACTAACGACTTCAAGCACGCATACAACCAACATCCTGAGACATCCCGATACCTCTCCCAACCATCAAACTATAGTTCAAGCGATGGTGCCAAAGCCTGCGCCACGCATAGGTTTTCTGGTCACAGACACGATGCGCTTAAAGGCGATTGCTTGATTGGGAAATAGTCGTCGGTGCAAAGCGCTTTACTGCGCACAAAACAGGCTTTTACTGGCCTTTGTCCGGCGCTCGTATTGCGACAAAACCATTGCATTCAACCGACACACTAATCCTCTATTCTACCCCTGACAGTCCAAGTTATCCACAGGCTGGGCAAAATTTGTTTGTTTTGCGCGGAGAACAAGATTGCCCCAGAGATTCTTCTTGACTAGCAAAAAACTTGACAAAAGTGGTGTCAATCGTGTCTAATTCAGGGTTCCCTAGCCCTCTTTTGGTAATTGGCGCTTCGTTTTGTTCTGGTTTATTCTAGTTTGATGGCATAAACGAAACTACTAAGTTGATGAAGAGGTTGCAGTCTTGGGGTCTGTAATGGTGTAGATGGTGTAGATGGAGTGAGCGTTGTACGACACTGTGCGCTATTACCAGTAATGGTGACTTTTATTTTCCTTGTTCGGCTTTTGCTTCGCGTTGAATTCACGCAATACTTTGATGCTGTTTGGTGTTGTTTAGTATTGTCGTGATAAACAGACGAATCGATTGATTCCAGCGAGATCAATAAGACGATCCTCATTTCGATTTTTTATTTGCTCAAATAGCGAGACCAACATGAAACGTACTTACCAACCTTCCGTCGTTCGCCGCAAGCGTACTCACGGTTTCCGCGCACGCATGGCTACCCGTGGCGGCCGCGCTGTTCTGAATGCTCGTCGTGCTAAAGGCCGTAAACGCCTAGCAGCCTGATTGTTCAGTTAATGCTTTTGCACAAGCCAGCGCAAGCTTGTGGTGATGTGTAAGGCAATAACATGAACGCCATTGTGATCAGTGCAATCGACATAGCCCAGGCTAGCAATGATTTTGCTAGAATCAGGCGGATCGTAAAAACGGATGAATTTTCATCCGTTTTTCGTTTGCGCCCGGTGCAAAGAACAACGCACTTTGTCTTATATGCACGCCCGAATAATTTGCCGAACGCACGTCTTGGCGTGGTCGCTGCCAAGCGTTTTGCACCGCGTGCGGTAACGCGCAACACCATCAAGCGGGTTACCCGTGAGGTTTTTCGGATGGCGAATCTGATCAATGTCGATTGCATCGTGCGTTTATCAAAACCGGTGAATAGTAAATCGGGGCCAGCCACCACGGCGCAACTAAAACGCATACTGCGGGTCGAATTGCAAAAGCTGTTGCTATCGCAAGCCTGCACCAACCGCACCTGTGTGAAGGAGTCGCTGACATGAAATCGGTATTATTACTGGCGATTCGTGGCTATCAATTCATCATCAGCCCGTTGCTCGGACAAAATTGCCGCTTTTACCCGACTTGTTCTAACTATGCGTTGGAAGCCATCCACACGCACGGTGCGGGCAAAGGTAGTTGGTTAGCGGCGCGGCGCTTGTGTAAATGCCATCCTTGGCACGCCGGTGGCGTCGATTTGGTGCCACCCAAAGGTGCTGCCAACTCAGCAAACGCGGCCGCAAATCTGGCCACAAACCCGGCCATTGAAGCAACAAAGTCTGATGGCGCTACTGAAAAATTATCTTCTGACCCCATATCATTTGCGGGTCACTCTTCTAATCTCTCCTGACATACACAAATGGATATCAAACGTACCGTTCTATGGGTTGTTTTTTCGATGTCGCTGTTGCTCCTCTGGGACAATTGGATGCAACATACCGGCCGCGCTTCGCTGTTCTTCCCATCACGCACTAGCCAGCAAAGCAAACTGACACCAGCAAGCACGCCAGCGAATGCGGCACAGGCAGTAGCCAATACCAATTCAACAGCATCCGCTGCCGCATCTGCGGTAACAACTGCGGGCGAAGGCGCGACTGATGCCAATGCATTCAAGAGCGAGCGCATTACCATCACCACCGACGTCGTGAAAGCCGATATCGATACCTTGGGCGGTGAGTTGGTACGTTTAGAATTATTGAATTACAAAGAAGCGATTCATCAAGAACACTGGTACGACAGCTTTTTAGAGCTGGCTGGCATGAAGCCACGGCCAGTGGCAAAAAACAATGTGGTCTTGTTTGATCAATCTGCACAACGCACTTATCTGGCAGAAACTGGCTTAATCGGTGGCAATTTCCCGAATCATAAATCCGGCTTCGTCGCGCAACCTGGTGTGCGCACGCTGGAGGGCAAAGACCAATTGCAACTGGTGTTAGAAGCCACGCAAGGTGATGTCAAGCTAATCAAAACCTATACCTTCAAAAAAGGCAGCTATGTGATTGATGTGAAACATCAAGTCATCAACAACTCTAGCGCCGCAATTAACCCAACACTGTACCTGCAATTGCGCCACGACGGTACCAAACCTACCGGTGGCTCGATCTTCACTGGCACTGCCGAATTTTATGCGCCAGCGGTGTATACCGATACCGATCATTTCCAAAAACTGGATTTTGAAAAGATCGAAAAAGGTACCGTCAGCCATGCCAAGCAGGCGGACAATGGCTGGGTTGCGGTGATTCAACATTTCTTCGTATCCGCTTTCATCCCACAAGATAAAGCCCAACGCGAAATTTTTACCGAAAAAGTGGGGCCAAACCTGTACACGGTAGGCAGCAAAATTGCGCTTGGCAATATTGCGCCCGGTGCCAGCGCGATGATGGATGCGCGTCTATATTCAGGGCCACAGCAATCTAGTATTCTGGAACGAGTTGCCCCAGGTCTGGATCTGGTCAAAGATTACTGGTATTTCGCGGTGATCGCCAAGCCGATGTTCTGGGTCATGGAATTGATTCACAGCGTACTTGGCAACTGGGGCTGGACCATTATTCTATTCACCATCGGCATCAAGCTAGCGTTGTTCCCGGTATCTGCCGCTGGTTTTCGCAGCATGGCCAAGATGAAACAAGTCACACCGAAGATGACAGCAGTGCGTGAACGCTACAAAGACGACACGCAAAAAATGAATCAAGCCATGATGGAGTTATACAAAACCGAGAAAATCAACCCACTCGGCGGCTGCTTGCCAATGTTGATTCCAATGCCGATTTTCTTGTCTCTGTACTGGGTGTTACAAGCCAGCGTAGAAATGCGCGGCTCACCTTGGATTGGTTGGATCCAAGATTTGACCGCACCTGATCCTTGGTTCATCTTACCGGTGCTGTATGCGATTTCGATGTTCATCACCACCAAACTGAATCCTGCACCGGCTGACCCAGTACAAGCCAAGATGATGATGTTCATGCCACTGGCGTTTTCAGTGATGTTCTTCTTCTTCCCGTCTGGTCTGGTGTTGTACTGGGTGGTGAACAATATCTTGTCGATTGCCCAGCAATGGATCATCAATAACAAGCTCATTCCCAAAGAACACAGAAGCTAACCCGCATCAAAATTGATGCTCAATCTGTAAAAGCATCTAAAAATCCATGAAAGCCCATGAAATTCATGGGCTTTTTTATAGAAATTTTCTTGCGGGCTGTTGTATCACCGCAGCAGACTTGCCGCAACATCTGCCATTCCAGATGCAATGATGCTATGGTATTTAACAAACCCTATCAAGCGCCATCAAACCTCTGATGTTTTTATATACTAGGTACAGTAATTTTAAAAACGCTTATAAATAAGCGGGATATGCACAATTTTTAAGCATACTGCCACTTTTTTATCAATAATCAACTGCCGCACCGACCACCAATACGAGCCATTATCATGATTTACGATCTCAGCCCCATCGTCGCCATCGCTACCGCTCCCGGGCGCGGTGGCATTGGCGTCGTGCGTATTTCCGGCAAAGATTTAACACCGATTGTTAGTGCGCTGTTTGGCGACAAGCAATTCACGCCGCGCCATGCGACGTATTTACCTTTTACCGAACAAGACGGCAGCATCATCGATCAAGGCATCGCCCTGTATTTCAAAGCGCCGCATTCTTATACCGGCGAAGATGTACTCGAATTGCAAGGTCACGGCGGCCCGGTTGTCATGCAGATTTTATTAAGCCGCTGCCTGCAAGCTGGTCAGGCGCAAGGCTTGCGCTTAGCGCTTCCCGGTGAATTCACGCAGCGCGCCTTCATGAACGACAAGCTCGATTTAGCGCAAGCCGAAGCGGTCGCCGACTTGATCGAAGCCTCCACCGAATCAGCCGCCAAATCAGCCTCGCAATCGCTATCTGGCGCCTTCTCCAAAGTGATTCATGATCTAGTTGAACAAGTCGTACACCTGCGCATGCTGGTCGAAGCCACACTCGACTTCCCGGAAGAAGAAATCGACTTTCTCGAAAAATCTGACGCCCGCGGCCAGCTCGCTACCATTCAGCTAGCCTTGCGCAAAGTGTTTGAACAAGCCGCGCAAGGCGCGCTACTGCGCAGCGGTTTAAATATCGTGCTGGCCGGCCAACCCAACGTCGGCAAATCCTCGTTACTGAATGCCTTAGCGGGCGACGATGTGGCGATTGTCACGCCGATTGCTGGCACCACACGCGACAAGGTTACCGAGACTATTCACATCGAAGGCGTGCCTTTAAACATCATCGACACTGCCGGTATTCGCCATGAATTTGATGGCAAAGATAGCGACAATATTGAGGAAACAAGCAACACCATCGATGCGGTAGAACGCATCGGCATCGCCCGCACCTGGCTGGAAGTCGAAAAAGCCGACGTCATCTTGCATCTGCTCGACGCCAGCCGCGGCCCCACCCGCGCCGACGAAGACATCGCCGCCAAATTTCCGCCCGATGTTCCCGTCATTCGCATCTGGAACAAAATCGATCTCTCCGGCCACCATGCCAGCGTCGATGTGATGGAAGACGCCACCCACATTTATTTATCCGCCAGCGAACATCAAGGCATCGACTTATTGCGCAAAGAACTGCTGCGCATCGCTGGCTGGCAGCAAACTGGCGAATCATTATTCCTGGCACGCGAACGCCATTTAATCGCACTGAAACAAGCCAGCCAACATCTAGAAAGCGCCGCCAGCTTCGCCGCGCAAAGTGATCAAGCACTGGATTTATTTGCCGAAGAACTGCGCTTAACGCAGGATAGATTGAATGGTATTACCGGTGAATTTACGTCGGATGATTTGCTCGGGGTGATTTTTTCGCGGTTTTGTATTGGTAAATAATTTTGTTTCGAATAACTTCAGTCTGCTCTATGACTGCTTTCTCCTAGTATGATTGCAAAGCTCATTTCCAATTGGCACACGGCTATATAATGGCAATTTACTATGTACCAAAAAGTCCGTGTATACCCCATCAATCGACTCCTGTTACCGACACTAAAATTAATTCGCTTAAAGACGAGAATAGACGAGGCTTTTTGACCAACTGAACGCTGAAATTACAGGCACAACATCGCAGTGTGAAGTAATCCAGATTACGCCTGACAATAACTGTCAGATAAGTTAGAGTCTTCATAGGCCACTGGCACCAAAATTAAACGAATGATGTCAGTAACCAAGCCCCTGTATGTATCAGTTTAGGTTTATGCCACTGCAAGGATAATTTAATGAGCAAAGAGGATTCCATTTACTTCGGTACTTTCAAATTGCACATGCATGACGTTTGGGGGCAAATAAAACTTGCCGGATCGAAGACTCAACTAGCTTTGAGGACAGAGCAACGATTGATCGAAGAATGTGCTCCTTCAACTATATTTGGACGACTTCACGACTTCAGACTCGTATCTTGCATTAATTGCGTTGGAGGGAAATTTCCAACCCATTCTAGGAATAGTGAAGGTCTCACTTCCATGTCATGGAATATTTTTCCGCATCAGATCCTAATCGGTAACTCGTATTTTGATCCGACAGTAAATCGGATCAGGAAAGTATGGTTTTCGACAGGAGATATATATAAAATCTTCGACGATTTCGATTCGTTTGGCATAGTCTTTTCACCATCAACAGTCGAACAGGCTGTAATTCCGAAGATGATCGGTAAACGAGAAATACCTTTTGGCTCTAAGCCCAAGCTTGCATATTTTGCCGGTCGAACGAAGTTTTTAAGTACGCAGCTTCCTTTCGGAAAATTCGAAGTGCTGAACTCAACACTCCATAGCACGAGTTCGCGCGACGCAAGAATTGAAGCGCACATCTGGTTGCAGCTTGAGTTTGAGCAACCTACCGATCTAAAATTTTGCCTCCAAAGAGTAAGAGAAATTGGACAATTCCTCAGTATTGTTGCAGGTAGATCGCAAGGTATTGAAAGGTTACAAATCGAAGTAGATGGTGAAGTAAATGGAACTTTGCCTCTCGACGTACATTGGATTCTTGGCCCACAACAAAGTGACGAAGAGCAATACATGCCTTCATGGTTTGATATGCCGCTCGACGGCGTTAGGCAATCCGAAGAATTTGCAAGCGTTATTCAAAAGTGGTTTACTTTGGATACGCATAAAGCTGCACGAGTGACACTTTATTCTTGCCTTAAAGATGGCAATAGTTTTACACCTTACCGACTCGTGGCTGCCGCAAACTTATTTGACTTGACGAGTATGGATTCGTCTAGTGCAATCTCGCCTGAATTGGAGCAAGCCAAACAAGAATGTTTAAAAATTCTTCAATCTGCACCGCCTAGCTATGATCGGGATAGTGCTATTCAAGGAATACAGCGGATTGGCTCCCTTACACTTCTAAAAAAGATACTTTCGAGAGCACAGGTTCTGCATGGGCACTTTCTCTTGCCTGATTTAGATAAAATTTTACGGCAAGCTGTTTTGTTCAGAAACTATTTTGTTCACGGTCCAGGGGACACTAGATTTAAATTTGCGATAGTTGAACCACATCGTATTTTCTTGACGAAAACCTTGGAGTTCGTATTTACAGCAGCGGAACTCATTGAGTGTGGTTGGGCGGCATCCAGCTGGCACTCGCGTGGGCATACCGATCACCACTGGTTTACTCGTTATCTTTCTGATTATGAGCGTGCTAGTCAATCGCTTTTGGATGCACTAG
>OFSE01000374.1_pt1 | contig 13963 bp, 9 predicted proteins | sample 1543261 | NCBI WGS metagenome assembly OFSE01 (sample SAMN07774225, study PRJEB24372) | wastewater metagenome | isolation source: Exp Tend VB 50WW | collected 2016-02 | reverse complement strand
TCACGCAACCCATCTTAAAAGGTAAGCGAATTCTTGTGGTCGACGACAATGCAACCAATCGCCGAATATTGGCTTTGCAAGCGGCCAAATGGGGAATGGTTGCCGAAGATACCGAATCACCCATGCAAGCTTTGGACATGCTCAAAAACACCCGCAACATCGAGCAAACTGCAGACTTACACGCACACTCAAACACGGTTTTCGACCTAGCCATTATTGATATGCATATGCCAGTAATGGATGGCGCAACATTAGCAAGAGAAATTCGAGCGCAAGGTTTCACCTTGCCTTTGATTTTGTTTTCCTCCTTAGGGCGACGCGAAGACAATCTTGATCTGTTCGCCGCCATCGTCAGTAAGCCTTTGCGCCAAAGTCAGCTGTTTGATACGTTAGCGACTTTACTTGAGCCACACGAAAGTTTCACACAATACCTTCCTCCTGTAAAACCACGCATTGACCCGAATACATCGACTTTGCATCCGCTCAGAATATTGGTAGTGGAAGATAATGTCGTGAACCAAAAACTCGCGTTACGGCTGTTACAACAACTAGGCTACCGAGCTGACCTCGCAAGCAATGGCGTCGAAGCAATCGAAAGCGTTGCACGTCAAACCTATGATGTAATTTTGATGGACGTGCAAATGCCCGAAATGGACGGCTTAGAAGCCGCACGACGCATAACAGAACGATGGCCAGCGACCAACAGACCAAACATCATCGCAATGACCGCCAATGCGATGCATGGCGATAAAGAAGCGTGTTTAGCGGCAGGCATGAGCGATTACATCACTAAACCCATCCGGATCGATGCATTGGTTGAGGCATTGATGCAAGTTCCAGCACAGAAAGAACCACAAAATGACGCCCCCCACAATTGATCAAGCAGTGTTTGATGAATTAGTGCAGACAACCGGCGAAGAATTTGTTGCCGAACTCATCGACTCATTTTTAGAAGACGCACCCCGCATGTTGGCTTCATTGCGCCTCGCACTTAACACACAAGACGCAGAAACTTTTCGCCGCACTGCGCATTCGCTCAAGTCAAATGCTGCAAGCTTCGGGGCAATGGCACTCTACGCGCAAACGCGGGAATGTGAAATACTTGGCTTGGCAGGTCTAGCGGAACAGGCAGAAACCAGCGTGGCAGCGTTAGCACAGAGCTTTGACGATGCGGCGACTTCCCTAAAGAAATTGCGCCATGCGTGATCGTCGAATAAAAACTGCCCGCATTTTATTGGTCGACGACAATCGAGTTAACCGACTTTTATTGGGCCGCAATGTCGAGTTACTAGGCCACCGTGTCGACATGGTCGAGAACGGTATGCGTGCCATCGAAGCCTTGCGTGGCGATCAATACGACTTGATGCTGATGGATATTGAAATGCCTGAGCTAAACGGCTTCGAACTACTAGAGCATCTGCGCCGCGACCCGCGCCAACGTGATTTGCCAGTTATCGTCACATCTGGTCTTGAAGGTATTGCCAATGTGATTCGCTGCATTGAACTTGGTGCGGACGATTACTTACACAAACCTGTAAATCCAGTTTTGCTTAAAGCCAGAATCAATTCGAGTCTCGAAAAAAAACGTTTGCGCGATGAGCAGCGCGAGTTGATTCGTCGATTTGCCACGCTTGAAGTCGCGCAAGAACTGGAAATATCGGGTTTTGAACTGGGCGGCCGCCAAATCTACGCGACTGTCATGTTCATCGACATTCGCGGATTTACGACGATTGCCGAATCGCAGCCCCCTGAAGAAGTCATAGAAATGCTCAACACCTATTACACCCTCATGTTCGCTGCGGTAAGCGAATATGGTGGCGTGATCAATCAAATGATAGGTGACGGATTAATGGCGGTTTTTGGCGCGCCCGTGGCGATGGAAAATCATGTCAACTGTGCTGCAGAAGCTGCGCAAGAAATGATCGCCATGGCACGCCAATTTAGCCAAGAGCAAGTGACTTCAGGGAAACCGGCTATCCAGATCGGCATAGGTATCGCAACCGGAAAGATGGCGGCTGGTTATACCGGCACCAAAACCCGTGCAACCTATACCTGTATCGGCGACACTGTGAATTTAGCCGCGCGATTAGAAGCCCATACTAAAGCGGCCAATTACGATATTCTGCTTGATGGCGCGGCAAAAGGCGAACTAGGTCAACACTTTCTAACCGAAGCGCTTGGCCAGATGCAATTTAAAGGCAAGACCAATTTTACCGACGTTTATGCCCTAATACCGCCAAGGTCTTTTCCGGTTTAGCGCTGGCTTTAATTCTCAATTAATGCATTGTGCCGACATCACGCCGCGCATCGAATTACACAAAATAATTTCATCGGCAGTGCGCAAATCTTCCAGGCGTAATTGTTTTTCCGTGGCGCGGTAACGTGCATCGTTGAGTACCAAGGCTCTCATCACACCGGGCAACACGCCATCGCTTAGAGGCGGTGTGAACCACTTCGCACCTTGGCGTATAAACACATTACTACGCCCGCCTTCGGTCAAAAATCCGTTTGTATTAAAAAAGAGCATATCGAAAGCGCCCTGCTTTTCTGCCGCTTGCCACCCCGCATCGTATTGCTCGCGGTAGCTGATTTTGTGCGCCAAAAGTAGCGGCTCAGTGCGGCAAGGCACTTCACTGATGATCACTTTGATTGGGGTGGATAAGGGTTTAAGTTCGGCGCTTTGTAGATCAAACATCCCGTTGGGATGCAAGGACAAACGCAAGCGCCATTGCGTATTCTCGGCGAGCTGCGCGCAATATTTGTCTACGGCGTCTTGCACCGCTTGCATGTCAAAGTGAAAACCAAAATACTGCGCAGAGCCTTGCAAACGCGCCAAATGTTGTGCGCGGTGTTGGCACCCAAAGCTGCTTGCTCGCATGGTTTCAAACAAATAAAACGGTGCTTCAAGCGAGGTGAGGAAACGCGCCTTCAACTGACATTCGGCATACTCTTCTTCGGCAACGCTATCAAACACAATGCCCGCACCGACACCCATCACGCCTATGCGCTTGGTCCGAGCACTTGCGTCTTTAGGCGCGGCAAGCTGCAAGGTTCGTATCGGCACCGACAAACAAAAATCACCCACTTCTTGCGTGGGCTCAGGCGGCGCGAACCATCCTATCGCACCTGTATAAATGCCCCGAGGCGCGCTTTCTAGTGCCTGAATAATTTCCATGGTGCGATGTTTTGGCGCACCGGTAATCGACCCACAAGGAAACAAGGCGCGCATGATTTGCCCCAAAGGCAATTCGGGACGCACATGCGCCTCTATGGTTGAAGTCATTTGCAAAACGCTAGAAAAGCGCTGCACAGAAAATAGGGCGGGCACTTGTACCGAACCTGTCACGGCGATGCGCCCTAAATCGTTGCGCAGTAGATCAACGATCATCAAGTTTTCGGCCCGATTCTTGGCGTCTGCAGCGAGCTGTTCGGCTCGCCGTTGATCTTCCTGCGCGTCACCACTGGCGGCAGCCGTGCCTTTCATGGGTCGCGTGACGAGCCGCCCTGCCCGATGTTGCACAAACAGCTCGGGCGAAAACGACAATACCGCTTGACCGTCGGGAAGTTGAATCAATGCGCCATAGGGCACAGGTTGGCGCTCGCGCAAACGCGCATACAGCGCCAATGCAGAACCAAATACATCAAAGTTTAGCCGGTAGGTGAAATTGACTTGATACGTATCACCTGCAGCAATCAACGCGTGAATTTTTTCTAGTGCTGCGGCGAACTCAACCGCATCTATATTGTTCCGCAAGCCTGCAATGCCGGCAGGGGCAGCCCCGTTTAAATACGCTTCGCTGCCCGGCGATTGTTGCGCCAACCAAGCCTTGACCTGCTCACTATTGAGGCTATGCCGCTGGTCAAAAATCAGCACTTGCGAGGGCATAATGTTCGATTGAGGTCCCGCTCCATTGACCTGTTCAAATGCAATACCATGAAGCTGTGCGCCCGTTTCGTAGGACAGCATGGCCAAGGCAAAACGACCTGCACAAAGTGCTTGCTGCGTGCGTGCAAACATCGCATCCCAATCGCCAGCTTCGCTGCAAATCAATACTTCACGCAAATCTGTAAAGAGTTGCGAATTAGGCGTCGTACTCAGTGCATCGTCGAGCAAAACAAAACATGCTCGTGCGTCGGGCAAGCTCGAAACGGTTGGAGTTAGCGAAGAAGTTGAATCCACAATGATGTGATGGCGATGAAAGTCTGCAAGTTTACTCGTTCAGCGAGCAGTGTGTTTCAGTATCGAAATTGCCTGCATTTCATCATGCGAATGTGATTCCATTTCCAAATCAATTGTGTCTAGGGAAGCGCGGATTTATTCGCTAAATTTTGCACTCTTGGCATCTATTTCTTTGCAGAAAAACACAGAAGTTTTACATATACTCCCAATTTTTTTCTTAAATTACTCTCAATTGCGCTTATACAAAATGCCTAGTAAAAAATTACTCCTACTTGTATGTGCGATTTACCGAAAAAAAGCGCAAGTCATTGCCACACAGTTTCGATGGCATCAAAGTTTTCTTCAAACAATCGATAATGCGGCGTAGTATTGTCGGCTGTGCTCAAAAAAACCGTGCTATTTTGTTAGCAGTCATGTCCAAACTTGGTGTACAAGCTCGCTAAAAAAGCCTGATCGCGCTTGCTCTAGCGATATGAATAGAGGATGCCTCCTTTGTTACAAGCTGACCATCTTTTTCGCCATTCACCCATCGGTATTGCGGCTATCCGTTTCGATGGCATTGTGCGCGACGCCAACGACGCTTATTGCGCCTTGTACGGCACTCCTGCAGAGGGCGTGCTAGACCACCCATTTACCAATGTTTTACCAATCGCGTTACGTGAGCAAGCGATGGAAGAACATCTGCGCGTTATTCAAAACGGTGGCGAACAAGAATGCGAATGTGAAATTCTGCGCCCCGACAACAACGTTTTGCACGTGCAAATTAAATCTACCCGCGTACTTTGTGCCGAAGGGCATCACTGGCGTATCGCCTACGTAACGGATATCACTGCTAGACGCAAAATGGAACGTGATTTGGAGATTTCCCATGCGTTCTCTCAATCGATTTTAGATGGGCTGCGCGCCCATATTTGTGTACTTGATGAACAAGGAAAGATACTCACAGTCAACCAAGCTTGGCGCGATTACGCGAATGCGAACCAAGGACGCCGCGAAGACACAGAAGAAGGCACGAATTACCTCGATGTGTGCAAACGTGCTGCGCAAACGGCGGAAACCATCTCAAAAAATAATGAAGCGCAACATGCCGCCAATTTCCAAGATTTACTACGCGAACTGATCAACAACAAGCGGCAATATGGGGAATTCGAATATCCCTGCCATTCACCAGAGCAACGACGTTGGTTTCTCGCCCGTGCGGCGCGTATGCGTGACACGAATCCACCCCGCATCGTGGTTGCCCATGATGAAGTGACGGAGATTAAGCTAGCGCAAGAGCGCCTTGAAACGACCTTGCATTTCACGCGCGACCTGATCAACGCTATGCAAGATGGCTTCTTGGTACTTGATGAGCATAAGTGCATCATCGATGCGAACCCTGCCTTCTGCGGTATGACAGGTTATACGCGCGAAGAATTATTGGGCAACTGCGCGCCATTTGCATTTTGGCCGCCCGACGAGGTAGCGCAAATACAGAGCGAAATGATGGAACCAAGCGGCGGCGACATTAAAAATCTTGAGCATAATTTCATGCATAAAAGCGGCCGCCGCTTTCCCGCCATTGTTACCGCTTCGGTAATTCGTGATAGTTGCGGAAAACCGATTAGCTATATCACTACCGTGAAAGATATCGATGAACGCAAACGTGTGGAAGAGCGGGTGCAACAAATGGCGTTTTACGACTCACTCACCAATTTACCGAACCGCCGTTTGCTCACTGACCGCTTAAATCAAACCCTCCTAGCCAGCAAGCAGTCGGGCAAGTATGGCGCTTTACTGATGCTAGACCTCGATAATTTCAAACCCTTAAATGACGAACATGGGCATCATGTAGGGGATCTTCTCTTGGTGGAAGTGGGCTTGCGTTTGCAAGAATGTGTACGAGATTTAGATACGGTGGCACGGCTTGGTGGCGATGAGTTCGTGATCATCATTCGTGAGCTGTTTACCGACTTCGCTGATTCATTTCAACAGGCCGAAGTGATCGCGGAAAAAATTCGTGCCTCCATCGCGGAACCCTACCGTTTGGTACTCACCAGCACGCGAGGCAATAGCATTATCGAGCACGAATGCACAACCAGTATCGGTGTTACTTTTTTCGTCAACGGCGTTGGCAATCAATTCGACATTTTGCGCCACGCCGATCATGCCATGTACAGAGCCAAGCAAGATGGGCGCAATTTAGTGCGAATCTATGAGATAGATGACTAGTTAAATTTACACAAAACCTAAATTGCGGCTGCTGACATTGTAGTTCTTCAGGTTTGGCAAAAGACTTAAGAGATCAGAATCAGAAACTCCCATCCAGCGCCCTAAAGTAGCCGCATATTGATCGACCGACGTCGTTGGTAACAGACGCCCTTGCCCCACATCGTCAGGGCCATTATTTGCCACCACGGGCGCCGTACCGTAAAAGCGTTGGCCTTTCACTGCGCCGCCCAACATGAAGTGCATGCTGCCCCAGCCGTGGTCTGAGCCATCATTATTACCACTCAAGGTGCGCCCAAAATCTGATGCCGTGAATGTCGTCACTTGGTTCGCCACACCCAACTCGACAGTCGCGTTGTAAAACGCTGTCATCGCATCAGCTACCGTGGTCAGCAAAACGGGGTGATCGGTCAACAGGCCGTCATGCGTATCAAAGCCGCCAATTGCAACAAAAAACACTTGCCGTTTCGCGCCAATTTGATCGGCTGTTGAAATCATACGGGCAACTATTTTTAGCTGATCAGCCAAATTATTATCGGCTGGAAAAACCGTATTGATCGTTGGGCCACCGGCAAGTGCTGAGGTGAGCGTGACGTCCGCATCAATCGAGCGCTTGCTGATGCGGTTGTATTCATTTTCAAACAAATGGGTACGCTGTTGGGTCACTAGCGTGCGCAAAGCGTCAGAACATGCAGTCGAACCAAACAAGGGATTTTTTAAGCCAGCGAGTGGCACCGAGCCTTTGGTAGACACTTGATATTGGACTGCCGTTTTACCCGCCAAATACACCGCATTACCGGCCACGTTCACACAAGTAAAAGTCGCATTGCCATTACCTGACTCAAACAAATCACCGATGCGCCCTCCCCAACCCGAAGTGGCGCCTTCTGGCGTGGAGGATTGCCATACCGATTGCTGATCATTATGTGAAAAAAGTTTGGGTGGCAATGCTGCAGTTTTGTTGGTGTACTGCTGCTTGGTAATCGGTTGTACCAAGGTGCCCACATTCAATAAAATACCCATCTTCCCTGCATTGAACATCGGTAACAAGGGCGCTAACTCAGGCGCTAATGCATATTGGTGCGCCACGCCTTGCACATCAATTGGGGTGATCGTCGGCGTCAAAATCGTTGCACTCAATTCATTGCGCGCATAGGCTAAGGACGGACGTTGCTGTTGATAGGCGTTGTAGTTACTCGTGTCGTAGGGCACCAAAGTATTACCGTAATCATTGCCGCCATACAGGAACACACATACGATGGCCTTGTAATCTGTGGCGGTGGAGGCAGATGCTTCCGCCAAGGCGGCCAGATTTAACGCCCACGGTGCCGCAACGCCAGCCACAGAGAGTGCAGATGCGCGTTGCAGGAACGCACGCCGCGAAGCATTCGTCGATGAATTGTTTTTCATTTCTTCTTCCTTATTTTAAGACGATGAATTCCGGCGCTGCGAGCACCAAAGTCAAGGCGGCGTAGATGCGTTTGAGCCGATTTGCGTCGCTTCCTGCGGGCATTGTTCCGACTGCACTGCGCAAGCTTGTGAGCGTTGCGAGGCTGAGCTGACCAGCAGCTAACACGGTGTTAAGTTCGTCGAGCAAACTTGCTGCATCATCTGCTAATGGCAAAAGATTGCTGTAGTTACCGATCACATCGTTGATACCACTCACGCGACTCACTGCTGCTTGCATGTAATTCACATAACCCACAACCGACGATTCGTTCGTAATTTGAAATTCTGGTGCGGTGAGATTCGCGCTACCGATACTGCTGTTTGGCGGCACATAGCCAGGGCGGAAAAAATTGAACACTGTCGGTGAACGCAAAGGACTTTGCCCTAAGCGCGTAGCAGGATCACTGGTGTCGCCTAACTGCCAAGTGTCGCTACTCGAATTTGCATTAAAAGCGCGTGCCCAAGCCAAGAACCGCAACATGGGTTCGCGTACTTTGCCAAACGTTGGATTGGTCAAGTTGGCTGCATTACGGGCTTCGTCGTCCAACAAGATGGCCCTGACGACGGCTTTCAAGTTACCTTTAATGCCCTTGCCATCATTGTTAAACACCGTGGCGATTCGTGACACATACGCCGGTGAGGGATTGCTCGTGACTAAGCGCTGTATCAATTGGCTGCTGATAAATGGCGCGACATTAGGGTGAGCGTAGATAATATCCAATGCCGCTTTTAGGGCATCAGTAGCACTCAAGCCGGCGGGAACCGTGCTGCCTAGGAAGGTGGATGCGCCCGTTTCATGTCGGCTTGGAACTTGCACCAAACTGCGCCGAATAAAATCTGGCGTCTTACCAAGCTCTGCGCGCAGATCAAAGTCCCATCCAGTGAATATGCGCGCTAAACCAGTTATGTCATCTAATCCGTATGTCTCGACTGGTTCACCATTAAGCAACTTCGCTGTTCCATCCACGTTAAGCTTTACCAGACCAATCGAAAATAGTTGCATGATTTCACGAGCATAATTTTCATCGGGTAGCGCGCCAGTGATGGGGTTGTATTTCGTGTTTCCTAAAAATGTCAGGTATTCGCCCATCGCAGGGCTGGTTGATACCAATTCCAACAAGTTGCGATAATCGCCAAAGCAATTGGCCTCTAATAAATCCAAATATCCAGCACCAGCAAATGCTCTCCATCCACCGCCAACCAATCCGTTAATTGACACGACAAGTATCTCTGACAGCGCCAAGGTAACCCGTTGGCGTAAAGTATCGGGCGAGGTAATCAGTTTGCGCCACGTGGTCGAATCAAAACCTGCTTGTGAATTACGGAAGGTGGAGGCGTCATAACCGTTCGAAACCAACCAATCCCAGCGTGTACCGGAGGCTGGCATGGCAAACTGAGCGTCTAGCCACCCTGCATACCCTAAGCGTTGTACATTCGCGATTTCGCTCCTTGGGGCGCCCATCGCCGCTTGAAACAAAAAACGCGCCGCTTCGTTGGCACTAATAGCGGTCGGCGGTGGTGTGGGGGTGGGCGTGGGGGTCGGAATGCCAGGCAAAGCGGGTAAGCTGCCAGCGCCGCCGCAGGCTGTCAGCGATGCCAAGGCAGCAACGCTCACGCCCAATTTGACATGGTCGACTACTTGACTGGCGACATCGCTTGCGTCTGATACGGCAGCGCCTTCAGCGATTTCTTGGTGACCTTCAACGATATTGTCGTACATGGCGAACTTTCTCAAAATGCGCAAATCAAAACTTCTGGTTGTTCGGCTAGATGCTAGTTAGGCTTGTGAGCGCCGCGTCGTGCACGCTTGGCTTGCGTTAGGCGATAAATTTCTGCGACGTCGATGAACACAGCGTAGCGCATGCGAAATGATTTGCCCATGAACGTTTTGTAAGGACTTGTCAACATTGTCAGGAAGTGTTGATTTCTGTAAGCAAAAGCCTGTGCTTATCGACTGCAATTAGGGCCTTGCCTGCGCGCCTCTCGGCGAAATTCGGCCAAAATGGGCGCTTGATGCCAGAAAATGTTTTAACTTCGTTACATTTCTTTTCTTTATGAAACACACATCATTCGCAATCTGCAACAAGGCTGATTCACCTCGAGCATGTTTCAAGAATGACAAACCACGCCGTCCGAGCAATGCTTTGTTACAGGCAATTAGCCCAGATTAGGGTATCCTTCCGCCTTCGGAGTTCAGCAAAATTAGTACCTGCCAATGAAGTTGTACATAGAGTCAAATAAATACGAGCAAATCGAGCCGGGTGAAGTACATCTTCACATCAAATTCCGCCCAGCCAATATGGTTGGTGTGGTGCTTATGCTTTTATTGCACGGGCTATTGCTGTACTACTTGCTGCACCTCAAACACGAGAAAACAAAACAGGGCGACGTAGAGCAGCCGCAGAGCCCCATCGTCTTATTGTTTGAGAAGAAAGTCGCAGAAACCAAGGCGAGTAAGCCTGAAACAAAGAAAAGCGAACCGCCACCTAAGTCCATCACCCAGCCTATCGCCAAGGAAAGAAAAACGGCTCCGCCGGTTATTCTCACTGACGAACGCCGTGATTTGCCACCGCCACCCGTTGAACCTGCGCCGCCAGAGTTAGACATGACGGCCATGATCAATGCAGCGCGCGAGAAGCGTAGGTTAGCCGAGGCGGCTTCTGCGCAAGAAAACCAAACTGCCCAGCAAGGTAATCGCGGCTTAAGCGCGCAAGAGGCAGCGGAAGCCAATGTCAAACGTAGCTTGCAACTGGCAAGCGGCCGTGCTGGCACCAATGGCGTGTTCACTATCCTGAACAAAAGTACCCGCACCGGGAGTTTCGCTTTCCGTGGCTGGACACCAGGCGCAGGCAATAGTTGGCGTCAAGTGATTGAAGTGGATGCAGGTCTGGGTGGCGACGTCGAGCTCGCGTTGGTACGCCGCATGATCGAGCTGATACGCACGCATTACACAGGTGATTTCAGTTGGGAATCACGCCGGCTCGGGCGGGTCGTCAACCTTTCGGCTCGCCCCAAAGACACGGCCGAGCTGGAAAACTTCATGATGAAAGAGTTTTTCGGAGGAAACGGCTAGCTTTTCAAGCTTAGGACTTACACAAAATAGTTCTATCTAGCTAGGCACGCTGCAACGGGCGGCACTTCTGTACGATCAGGCAGTACAAGAACGCTGGGACAATTTTACGCAAGTCCTAAAGATTTGATCGGTTATCATGGCGTCCACATGCCTCTCCAAGGAAAACGACATGGCTTTATTCGATCACTTCCTCATCATCGCACTGCTCGTCGCCATCAGTGCCTTCTTTTCTATGTCAGAAATCTCTCTGGCAGCCGCCCGCAAAGTCAAATTACAAGTGTTAGACGCTGAAGGCGAGGCACGTGCGGGCAAGGTGCTGGCTCTGCAGTTACAGCCTGGTCATTTTTTTACGGTGGTACAAATTGGCTTAAACGGTGTCGCCATTCTGGGCGGTATCTTGGGCGAACAAGCCTTAACGCCTTACTTCATTAGCGTATTCCACTCTTTGTTCGGCCTTGCTAGTTGGGTAGATACGGCCAGCTTCATTAGCTCGTTCGTGTTTGTAACGTCCTTGTTTATTCTATTTGCCGATTTAATTCCCAAGAAAATGGCGATGTTCGCGCCAGAAACAGTGGCCATGAACGTGGTTGGCCCCATGCTGTTATGCGTGCGCATATTTAAACCATTGGTACTCTTTTTTAATGGCTTATCGGATCTCATCTTTGCCATGTTCAAAGTGTCCACTACCCGCGATGAGCAAATTACCTCTGACGATATTTTTGCGGTGGTTGATGCAGGCGCAGAAGCCGGAGTGCTGCAAGCAAGAGAGCACCACATGATAGGCAATGTGTTCGAACTGGAAAACCGCACTGTGCCTTCCGCCATGACGCAGCGTGACAGCGTGGTGTTTTTTAGCCTGCATGACAACGACGCTGTGATCCGGCAAAAAATTGCTGAGGCACCCCATACCAAATTCTTGGTCTGTGATGGTCACATCGATAATGTTGTCGGCTATGTGGAGTCAAAAGACATCTTGAAACGCGTGATGACAAACCAAGCGTTTTCCAAAGTCCAAGAACTCTCTTTACGTACGGCGCTGGCCGTGCCAGATTCACTGACACTGTCTGATATGTTGGAGCACTTCAAAGGGACGCGTGAAGATTTCGCCGTGGTGCTCAATGAATATGCGCTCGTAGTCGGTGTGATTACACTCAATGATGTGCTCAGCACGCTCATGGGTAATTTAGTGCATCCCTTCTCGGAAGATCAAATCGTCAAACGCGATGCAGATTCTTGGCTGATTGATGGGGCAACTACCGTCGAAGACGTTTGTCGTGCGCTGAATATTGATGAGTTACCCGAGCAAGGTAACTACGAAACCATTGCCGGCTTCATGATGACGATGTTAAAAAAAATCCCCAAACGTACCGATTGCGTGATCTGCGCTGGCTACAAATTTGAAGTGGTGGATATCGACAATTACCGGATTGATCAATTGCTCGTCGTACGACATTTGCCCACAGATGACAAATCAATCAGCTAATGCTTGGCACCAGCCGCAAATCAAAAGCGACAAGCTTGCTTAACAAATAAACTCAAACCCTAATGGAATTCTCATGGCGCAAGCGTGTGGCGTAGATTTTGGTACTTCGAATTCCACCGTCGGTTGGCAACAGGCCGGCCGACCAGCTCTGCTTCAGCTTGAAGACAACAAAGTCACGCTGCCTTCTGTGGTGTTTTTTAACGCCGACGAAAATGAAACCAATTTCGGTCGCGCCGCATTGAACTCTTATTTAGAAGGCTACGAAGGCCGCCTCATGCGCTCCATGAAAAGTTTGCTCGGCACAGCGCTTTTAGATGGGCAAACCGAAGTGCAAGGTCGCTCCTTGCCGTTCAAAGAATTGCTAACGCTATTCATTGGCGAACTTAAATCACGCGCTGAACGTGATGCGGGTCAGCATTTTCAACAAGCCGTTTTCGGCCGACCAGTCCATTTTATCGACGACGATGAAACAGCTGACCAACAAGCGCAAAACAGTCTAGAGGAAATTGCCCGGGCGGTTGGTTTTAAAGACATCGCATTTCAATTTGAACCGATTGCCGCAGCGATTGATTATGAATCGCGCATCAACAAAGAAGAACTCGTTTTGGTGGCCGATATTGGTGGCGGCACGTCGGATTTTTCCTTAATCCGTTTGTCGCCAGAACGCAGCAAGAAAATTGACCGCCACAGCGATATTCTTGGCCATGGCGGTGTGCACATAGGCGGCACTGATTTTGATAAATACCTGAGTCTCGCCCACATCATGCCGCTACTCGGGTCTGGTGGTCACTTGAGCAGCGGCATCGCCATGCCTTCTTCGTATTACTACAACCTAGCGACTTGGCACACAATTAATTTGGTCTACACGCAAAAAGTTGCGCGCGAGTTACATGAGGTGTTGCGTGAAATTGATGATGCCGATTTGCGCACAAGAGTCGAGCGTCTCATGCATTTGTTAGAACAACGCGATGGCCATTGGTTAGCAATACAAGCGGAGGAGGCGAAAATTGCCCTCTCTGAACAAGACCATGTGCGGCGCATTTTGAGCCGCCTTAAGAGCAAAGATCGTGCGGCGGAGGCCTGCTGTTTAGATGTCACGCAAACGGCGTTTGACAGCGCCATTGCGCCGCTGATGACAACAATCCAAACCACGATTTCTGACGTGGTGCATTCTGCGGGCATCAAAGCTGACCAGATTGACACGCTGTTCTTTACGGGCGGCTCTAGCGGCGTGCGCGGTTTGCGGCGCGGCATCGCCAGTCTCTCGCCCGCTGCCAAGCAAGTCGAAGGTGACCTGTTTGGCAGCATTGGTGCGGGTTTGGGCCTAGACGCAGCGCGGCGCTACGCCTAAACATCATTCCATTTCCAAATCAATTGTGGCTAGGCGACGAACCGCAGACAGTGCTGTAGCACGGCAAGGTGAAGGCAACAACGACACGATTGATTTAGAAATGGAATCACGTCGTGAAGTGGCTCGCTGCGACTACCAAGCGGCGTGTGAAAAGCCCGCCCCTCCGCGCCCGTGCATACATCCATGCATTCTTTCGTGCATGATTTTATGCAAGCTTTC
>OFSE01000373.1_pt1 | contig 13970 bp, 36 predicted proteins | sample 1543261 | NCBI WGS metagenome assembly OFSE01 (sample SAMN07774225, study PRJEB24372) | wastewater metagenome | isolation source: Exp Tend VB 50WW | collected 2016-02 | reverse complement strand
GGCACAAGGCATAAAAAAAGAGAGAGAGAAACTTTTGGTTTCTACTCTCTCTTGGTTGTTTTTTATGATTGTGTCTTTACATAAGACTTATCATATTTACATCCAAGAAAGAGTTCTCCATATACCAATAGGTAATGGGGCAACTATCAATCTTCGGTTGTGAATGTGAATAAGTCATTTTGTGGAACGATGTATGTTTATTTATAGCAGAAATTAAGTGGATTGTAAAGTACCATCTTTTTTGAGTTGTGAAATGAGTTTGCCGATACTTTCAGCAGTTTGAACTTTTTCTTTTACAACTTCAATTTCATCACACTTAAAGAGATAGAAAGTTTCGGGTTTGTAGGTATAAGCAATCCCAACTTCATTTTCTGCGTCATCAAAAGAAATCTTTGCGATTGCAGAAGAGTTTGTGATTTCAAGAACTTCCATAGTGTGTGCTTTGATTACTCTGTAATTATAGCACAAAAAAAGACCCCTTGGGAGGGGTCTTGTGCCAGTTTGGGAAGTGGGTTCAATTTAATTATTATGGTCTATACCGTAGTTACGTGTAGCAGTACTAACTCTAGGAACTCCTGAGCGACTAATGTGTGATAATGGATTTTTTGTGGATTGACTAGGAGGGATATTTTCATATTTTCCAGAATACCCTTGCTTATATTGCGCCTTGTCCAAATCTGTTATTGTAGATTGTGGACCAAAAACCTTTTGATATGGAGCAAAATACTCAGTTCCTTTTGAATCCGTAGATTTTACTCCTTTATTTCCACTCAGAGTTGCTGGATATGGTTTATCCACAGTAACTTTTCCTCCTGCCCCACCAGAACTTGCTACTGTCGATGCCTGCTCAACAATACTATCTCTCCAATCTTCGCTCATATTCACCATAATGCTTTCTGCATTTTCAACAGTATCAGCATATCCTTCATCAAGTAAGTGTGAGAGAATGATGTCATAAAGGTCATACTCTTCATTAGTTTTCTTTCTAATGATTTCAAGGTTCTTTTTCTTTCTCATTTTTTGAGAAGTTGGTGCTCCAGGATCACCACCAGTTATTGTAGTAATTTTTGATGCAATTTTGTCTCTATGAGCTCCAATACCGTGAGGAATATTACTCATAATTCTACCATAACCACCTTTCTTAGGTGCTGGAACAGTAGTTCCTGGCTTTTCGATTTTATCATCTGGTTTCTTGAACTTTTCGTCACCACCATATCCACTCCCATCTCCCTTCTCACCTGAAAGTGGTTTTGATTTAGAATACTTCATACCAAATTCTGGACCACCTTTATATGCTTCATTATAAATATCATACATTTCGTTCCAGGTGTAATCACTCAGGTCATATCCTTCATCAAGTAAATCAGTAACCCAAGATTTAAACTCTTGCTCTTCTTTTAGGTCATCATCATATACACCATTATATGCTTCTTGCAGATTGCGAATATCTTTAGAATTCATTTTAACAAATGCTTTTTAGTTATTTATACATTCTTGTTCTTTTTGACTTATTTTGACTTATTTTGGTTTATTAGTTTACTAATAGCACCAGACCTAGTAGATCCATATCCAGGTTCTCCTTTTTTGGGTGGTTTAGAACCTTTTGCTAGATTTTCTGGTTCTGAAACTACTGTACGATTTGAGGAAACATCTCCAGGAACAACTGCTTGAAATCGTGCCTTATATTTTGGTTTTCTTTCATATTGTTGTGGTTGTGAATGATCTACAACGTGTTTTATTCCAGTTTTTTGAGTTTGTTTTGTTGCTTCTCTTGTTTGAGTTGCTTTTCTTGATCGTTCAGTATTATGAGCCTTTCTTGCAACTGATCTAACTTCTGAATTTGGAACACTAAGATCTCGTTTTACAGCACTAAGGATTTCTTGATATGACAATCCTTTTAAATTTGTTCTTCTTGTAGTTGCCTGCCTCGATAATGCTTCCTTACGTTTGGTGGTCCAACTTTCTTCTCCTGTCCTTCCTACTTTTCTAACTCTCCATTCATTTGGATTTTGTTTTGCCAATCTTTTTTTCTCTGCATCTTCTCTAGATTGCCCTTCAATCAAATATGCTTCTACAATAAACTCTCTAAAGGTTTTCATTATAGTTTTTTATATATTTATCATTCCTGTTCTTTTCTTGAATGCTTCTAATCCTTTATTGATTGGACGCACTTTTACATAAAGTTCTTCGGGCACAAAACCAAAGTATCCTTGGTTCCAGTTGCATAACCACACAGGAATACAAAGTGTTGTATCCATATAAGTTGTTCCATCATCATCACTCACTTCTTTTACAAGCAGAGTATCATAATCAGCAGGTTCTTCTGTATTCAAAATGATTTCCATTTGGTCATTTTCAACTGCGTGTCGTCCAGTTCCAAAATAAAAGTGCTCGTCAATTGCTTCTTCAGTTCCATTCATCAAAAGTTCTTCTACTGTATCATTATGAGGATGGTCAAATGCCCACATCCCATCAGACAATTTATACGCAATAATAGTGAGTTCCATAATGAATTTCAGGTATAGAGGTATTGTAGCACCTTTTAGGTGCCTTTGGGGATGTTATGTGCCAGTTTATCTAGGTGTTCTTGGGATATAATCTGACCCTTATATCCTGGATAGTATTTTTTTACAAGAGCACTAATACCCATCGCAGTAATAGCACTTTCACATATCACATAAATTCCTTTTGTTTTTTGATTTACAAAATGTTTTAGTGGAAATTGTTTTTTCATTAACCTGCTTTACCTACCATCAATCCCGTTTTTTCTGATTTTTCAGTACTTCTTTTGCCAAATATCTTCTTATAAAGTTTTGCCCGTTTTGCTTCCCCAGTTTTCTTATCTTCACCACTCATTACTGCTGTTGGTTTTCCAATTACAGTTTCTCCAGGCTTTGCTCCTGCTCTCTTTAGTTGATCTGGAGTATCTTGGATTGCATGAGTAAAATTCCTACCTCTTTCAATTTGTTTTGTTTTATCTCCTTTACGAAATTCACCATCACGAGGCATAATATCCACAGTATGGACTTTTCCAGTTTTAGTTGCACCGATTTTCGTCATCTGCTTTCTCAAATCTTTAACTCTTCTCACACTTTCACTTGAAGGTGCAGTTTTGAGTTTAGTCATACCAGATGCAGTTCTTCCTGCTGGTTTTACCTTACTAATCAAACGTTCACCTTTTGCTGCTCTTCTTGCTGATGAGTATGTACGAATGTAATGATCTTGTTCTGTGCTTCCCATATCATCCAGATCATCATCACTATCATAAGTTGTATAATCTTTTGCTTTCGTTCTCAAATCTTTTGTAGATAGTTTACCTGTTCCTTTCAATCCTGCTTTTGTTGCAATCGCAGCAGTGCTTTTTTCGTCACGTTTCATTTGATTTAATGCACGACCAGTTCTACGACCAGTACTACCACGAGGCATTCTTTCATCACCAGAACTTTCTTCAAGTTCAAACTCTTCTTTCACACAATTATTATAAGTTTTTCCAAATAGTTTTTTGGTGCCTTTCTTTTTATATCCAGGCCAACACTTCTTTGCTTCTACAATAAACTCTTCAAAAGTTTTCTTCTTACGATTTCTTGCAGGTTCGGATACTCTTGGATTATCTAATCCTGATGCTGTTGCTTTTTTTCTTTTATTCATCATTCTAGACATTAACTGTATTCCAGGTCCTTCTATATTTCCTGAACGAATTAAATCTTTTGGTGATTGTGCAGCAGAAGCAGCAAAGGATAATGCTAAAAGTGCATTTGCTGCTGTATCTCTTTTTCTACCTTCTTCAAGTTTCATTTTATTTCCTGATAGGTGCTGCTGGTTTTTTTCTTGCTTTTGGTTTATTTGGATCTGGAATATCCCTTTCTGCTCTGGATTTTGCTAACGGACCATCTGGTCTATTTGGATCAGGCATTTCTGCATATCTTGATTTTGGCTTGGTTTCTCTAGTAGGAATACTATTCAAAAGATTATGATCTACACCACCAGGAAGTACTGTTTTTGGTGTTTCTACTGGTCGTGGATTATTTCTTATTTCTTGTGCAGACCTTTCTGCTCTTTCTTTTTCTCCCTTGGTAGGTTCGGCAGTTCTTTTTCTTGCTGCTATTAATCTTTGTTTTTCTGCATATTTCTTTTTAAAGTTTGGATCATCTGGTATTGAATAAACAGGACTGCTTATACTTCCCATTCCTCCAAATTTTCTTGCTTCTACAATAAATCTTTGAAACGTCTTCATACAAAAAAATGAAACCCTTGATGTATTTATCAATCAAGGGTTTCATTAAGTGTATCTACCATTCAAGTGTCTCTATATCTTCCTTAACTTCTTTCCAGTTTCTTGAGTCTTGTTCTTGATATTCTGTGTATAAGGCATTATGTATCGTCATTAAATTATCTATCCAAAAGGCTTCTGGATAGACACCAAGAACGCTCATTAGTCCTCGGTGTGATGTTCCTTCTCTTTCTGCCTTACAGATAATATGACAGAATGCCTCTACTGCCTTATACTTTTCCTCGGCAGAGAGCATATAATACCACCCCACAGATGCCTCAATACTTTTCTTATGAGCATCTGCAAGATCTTCTCTCATCTTCACCATTTCTGGGGAGTTGAGACTTTCTAGAAGAGTATTTTTCTTTGATATTTCTTCTTGGAACTTAGGAGAGTCGATAAGTTCTCCTGTGGAAACTTCATTAAATCCAAATGGTTCATTCATGATTAAACTTCTCCTGTAAGTTTTCCATAGTGTCTATAAACTCTTCTGTTTTAATAATATTTGTAATATCAAAAATCAAATCTGCAATGTGCTTACCAACAAATGCCTTTTCATTTCTTGCGGCAAATGCAAGTGCATTTCGCAAATGAGACTCTGCCTCTGCAAGTGAATCTGAAACTGATTTAGAAAGGGCCATATCAGCATCCCTCCATATTCATAATCCAAAATCCATCATCAGTCATCGTATAACCAGCAGCAACCATCTCATCATAAGTCATTGGTTCTTTCTTACGAACAATCACACCACCATTACAGACTTCATAAACAAGAGTATCACCTTCCTTCCAACCACTTCTTTCTAATAAGTCTTCTGGTAATGTAACCACACCCTCATCATCTACAGGTAGAATCCAGGTCTTGGGTTTATCTTCTTTTGGATGTTTTGATGCATATTCCAAATCACTGTGTCCCCAAGGAGGCATACAATCATCCTCATTAGGAAAGTTGCTTTCTCTTTCCTTTGATAAGAACCCGTCCTTATTATCCTCAATAAACTTAGTCCAGGGTGCCTCATAAGGTTTAGCAGTGCCTTTCAGTAAATCAAAGAGTTGCTGACTCTTCTCATACTGTAACTGCAAATATTCTGTGTGTTCGGCAACAGTCTCTATAATTCTCTCATAGATTTGTTGAGAACTCAAATTTTCATCATTCAGAGCATCATAAAGAAATGCACTGATTTGATCCATCGTGTATCTTGCCGTCATTTGCCGTCTCCAATAATAAGATTTTCTAAAGTTTTGATTCGTTCTTTGAGCATATCAATATCAATTTGAAGTTCATAGAACATATTATTTGTATCTATATTTTCATCTTCAAGTTGGAGAACTCTTGCCTCCAGTGGGGGCTTATAGCACTCATGAGTCATACATAGTCCTCCTTATAAAAAACAGAGTATTGATTTTTCTTGAGATTCGAACTATCCAGGTATTTCTGCATATGCTTCTTATCTTGGAAAAAGCACACTTTCTTGTCTTTCATTTCTTTTCCTTCCATATGCTCCAATCTTACCGGAAATTGACTATGAGGAAATTCGGGGGGTTTAGTCATTTGGTTTTTGTTTACTCCATTATTATAGCAGATTTATTGAGATTTGGAGATATTGTTGTGCCAATTTGTGAACTGGATTTCAGTCACCAATCCATGAGACTATAGATGTAAGAAAGCCCCCAGTCTAAAGTAAAATGAGGGATTTCATATAAGTTATCAAAAAGTATTGTTCGTGCCTTCAGTATTCTCTCCTTACCAATGGCACCTAGATTTGCAACAGATGCGACCATAAACTCTTCATAGTCTTCTTGATTTTGTTGCTTAAATCCCGATATATAAAGTTCTCTTACTTCACTCATAATCCTTGCAGTTTCTGGTGCGAATACAATCACCTCATCACCCAGTGGGATTTCTTGAGTTTTCATACATCCCATACTAAATTTCATTGCTGCTCTGGTTTCTTCTAATGAAAGAGCATCAGGGTCACCATTTCTGTGCATATGTTGTATCACACCATTTGTACATTCCACTAATCTTAACAGAGCAAGTTTATCCTGTTCCTCATCAGGTAATGCTTCAAATATCTTATTCCACTTTTTCATTTTATTGAGATTACAAGTAAATGTAGTTTATTAAGATTACAAGTATTTTATGCATATTGGAAACTCTCCAAATAACTAATAATTTCGGGCATTCTATTTACCAATTCATCTACAGGACAGAACCCAAGATGAGTATTATAAGTATTCAACCAGTGTTTCATATTCTCATCATCTCCACCCAGTTGGTTATAAAGCAAAGTGTAAAAATAAACGAACTTGGTCTTATCAATATTATGATGTGGAATTTTTAAGATTTGAGATGCACTCTCTGCTGCTTTTTCTAAAATTTGTTCATTAGTTTTCATTTTATGCAAAGTTGTAGTGTAACCTGCTGCTGTACTCAAGGAAGCATCGTTGGTCTTTGAGTTTCACTAATGATGCTGGTAGTTGATTGGCATATCTAGTGAAGAATGCCTCACGAGTATGAAATCTCAATCCATGTAGATACCAAGTGCCAAAGAGTTCATGAAACCCTCTAACAGCACGATATTGTTTTGTGTTTATTGGTTTATAGTCATCTGGATATGGTAGTGTTCTATCAAAATCACCATTATCACCACCACGAGGATTTGCTTGTGTCATCTGTAGGCAAAGAGTTTGCCCCTCACCAGTTCCATAATACTCTGCCTCCAAAAACATCCAGCTGTCATTTTCTGGCATCTCACCATATGTTTTGGTGTATTCTTCCATACAAGCATCAGCAACCAGTTGGAAGTTTTCTTTCTGCTTTGCTTCTAGTTCTGCTCGTAATTCCACTTTTTCAGTTTCATCAAGATCTTTGAGAGCATCAGAATACTTACCGATACCAGCAATAGCAGTTTGAATTTCAGTCATGATAAAAATACCTTCATTGTTCGTTCGTCATCTTGTATTGATATTTTAACGTTAGAGCAATCCCATTGTACAAACTCTCGTCCATCCTTACCAATCACCTCCACACGAGTAACATGTGGAAATGCTTCAATGGAATCACCATTTGGTGCTAACATAGATTCATCCCAAGGCTTTTGTCCAAAGGAATCATTATCAATTTCTAATACTTCTTCATCAATAAAACCAACTGTTTTTTTCATTAGTTCTTTATCATTCATTGTGAGTCCATCCATACAATCCAACCAAGGGGCATCATCGTGAGTTTCATTCATATAATCGTGTAGCAAACTCCAACTGTTCATTTTATCCTAACAGATTTTTTAGTTTTTCTAAGTTTTTTGTCCACCAAGGGGGTTCAGGTACTGGTGGTTCATATTGCTCAAAATATTTCGCATCAGGACCACATCCATAATCAGTAAACCTTTGCGACGTACAAAAATTTATATAAACCTCACCTCTCACTGCATCTTTTTCCTTTATAACCAGAGGGCAAGTGCATTCATCATAAATCCCTGTTGACCCTCCATAACCATAATATTTCTTATAATACTTACAATCTTTACAGAGTTTTTTCACTTTTTTCCAAGTCTCCAATCATTTCAGTTTATTTTGGAGTTGTTGTTCTGTGAATGTAGTTGCCTCATACATTTTTTCAAATCGTACGTTCTCATCACCATTATAATCACAGAAGTATTTTTCATATTGCGACTTATAATAAGTTTCTCCAGATACTTGTGGAAACTCACCATTCACTTTTTTTTGAATATAGTTAATATCACCCACATAAGTAGAAAGAAGACCCCTATCTGATAGGGTACTTTTGGGAATAGTATCCATAAACCTTACAGATGCTTCTACCAGACTTGTGTCAGGTTTTTGATTAATATATTCTAATTTTAGATTAAATTTCGCAAGAATTCTGTTGATTAGATTAATCATTCTTTGTCCCATTCCTCATAACGAGTCTTTATCTTACCACAGTTTGTAAAAATATTCAAGTGCCCTATGCGACCATTTTCCAGGTAGAATGCCATCCAGACATGCTCACCTTCATCCATCACCTCATAATGAAATGATTTAATATTATCAAGCAGAAACTCATCTGGATTATAAAGTTCAATATCTTCTTTATAATTCATAATAGTTTGCTATTTTCTGAAATTTCATTTACATAATACCAAGTAACAATAACTCTCTTCTTTCCACTTATAACTTTCTGTCCAGAATGTGGGAAACACCAATTCGATGGAAAGAATAACCCATATCCTGGAGATGGTTTGTATATTTGATGTGGAAATTCTGTACCGCCACCTTCAAATTCTTTATTTAAATATAAAACAATACTAATTATTCTATGATGTTCTTTTTGATTTACGTTGTTTGCAATGTCATGGTGAAATATATATTCTTGTCCGGGAAAATATTCTAATACTTGTATTCCTTCACGTTCAGACGAAGTATTATATCCTCCAGGAACAGGATAACCTTGAAACATGCAATTGACTTTTATTAATCTTTCTCTGTAATCTAAAAGACATTTGTTAAATTTATTATGAAGAATTTTTGTTGCTTCATGGTTCTCATCTAATACAGATCCAAGGTTAGATCTAAATGAATTATTACCAGGTTTAGAGTCGAATGTCCCAACTTTACTAAAACTTAGAGTATCTATATAATCATTTACTATTTTTATTTCATTTTCTTCAAGAACTTGAATAATTTGAATAAGATCTTTCATAAAGGATTTGTATATGCAAGGCAATCATCACTTACACCATACTCAGTTGTAATACTATCCACCACCCTGCTATCACCTTTAGCATTCCACAGATTAGCAGTCGCAATAGCAACCTGCATAGTTTCATGCCTTTGGTGTCGTCGCTCTAAGTCATTATTGAAGTGATAAGTGATTAGATACTTCATCGTAGTTTCCTCTTAATTTTTTGGATTGCATCATTGAAACCTTCTACTATGTCTACATCACCAAGAACATTTTGTGAACTAGCAGATTTTTGTTTAGGTAAAAATTGCTCTATTTGGTCTATCAAATCCGCAACACAAGTTTCCTTATCCCAATCAATATGAGTTGTGAATGCATCATCCCACCAACGATATAAAATATCAGTCAGGGTCTTTGATTGTTTCTCAACAGGTTTCTTTGATATCTCATTACTATTTTCTAAACCATCCCCATATCCACAACTATAACCTTTCTGAAAGGCAAACCACTGATTATCATCAAAATTATGAACACTTGGGTCGGTTGGAGGATACGCACCAAAAACTCTTTTATATGCTGCTTCTACTGGTGATTTTGGATAGGCACTTCTGATTTTATCAAAGAGTTGTCGTGTATCATCATTCAACTCTACATACTTATCAATCTGTTCCAACTCCTCAAAAGTGAGTTTTAGTGAGATTTGTTCAGTCATTTGGTTTCCTCCAGTTCTTCAGCAAGTTCATAAAGTTTGTAAGCATCTAAAATCATATCCTCACCTTCACTTGTATTGTAGTATTGGAGTTCATTTGCTACTTCACGAATAGAAGTCGCAAGTGCCTTTCGCATATCATCTGTGGGTTCTTGTGTAAGTTCATCAACAAATGCTTTCCATATTTTTTGTGTGGTATTACTAGTTTCTATTACTCGTTGATACTTCACCCCCATAATGGTTGCGGTGTCTCCTTCTATGAGAACCCTTGAGATGTCTATTTCAGTCATTTAGTTTGCTCCAAATAATCTTTATAAACAATATGTAATAGAGTATCTTTGAGTTCTTCTGGACTTTTGTTTTGTGCTTTTGCCCAACCAGTATCTGCTATTAGTTCGTCAAGAATATCATAACTCATTTCATCAGAGTTTTTCCATTCTTCAAAGGATAGTTTAGTCATTTGTTGTTCCTCTCACACCGTTGCTTATAAGCATCACAGACACTTTTTAGGACATCTGTAATCATAGGCATACTCAATTCTGCAAATGTATTATTGCAAGTATGACAAGTGATTTTGCAAGGATTTCCGTGTGAAATCCATATATCACATTTTTTAGTTTCAGTCATTTTCAGTTCCTCCATAATACTTCTGTGCATTGAGTGTTTCCCACCTCACAATCTTTTCAAAGCATTCTCCCAAAGTATAACAGTATCCAGTGCATTCGTCAATATGTTCTGGCCCAGTATAAAGTATCCAGTGATACACTCCTGTTCCTGAAATGTCTTGTGTGATTTCAACTTTCATTCTTCATCCTCCACAGGAAACCTAGAAGCATATTCTTCATCAGTAAGTGTGAGATACTGAACATCAGCATCACGGTGTTCTTCGGCATACACCAGTTGATAGTGAGCAAAATCACTCAAACTGGTGCTACCATATTCTACAACATTATCAACAAGGCAGAGGTAGTTCATTTCAACTCCTTAACAATTCAATAAGAGCATTTAGACGTTCAATCTCACGACAGGCATCATAAATCAAACGATGTGGTTTGTTATTCCACTCATCTACCAAATCTCCCCCACCTGATGGAGCACGACGCAAATGATAAGTCAATTTTGTAGGCATATCAGGGATTTCACAATCATTCTTCAATCGTAGAAGTTCTTCTTGTGAAACAGCAGTGAGATATGCACCTGGATTTGGGTTAATCATTTTAGTTGCTCCAGAGCATCAATAAAGTTTTGAATACAATCTTTGGGAATGTGAATGTTTTGAAAGGTTTTGTCATTACTGGTAGTCACACTCACAGTTCCATACTCATCAGTTTCAAAATTAAAATCCCAACCATCTTCATCGTGGTGAATACAAATTGATTTTGTGATTGAATAAGTCATCAGGTGTCTGTGTGTATGAGAGTATTATAAGGCATCACAGGGGGCTTTGGGAAGTCCTTGTGCCAGTTCTTCAGGTGTCCTCAATCCTCAATAAGTTCTACAATATCACAAAAGATATCAAAACTCTCCATAGGGGTCATTAGTGCTTCTGAATATCCTTCACGATAAGTATCCCAGATTTTTTGTGCTTTGGTTTTCATATCAGTCATCGTAGTTTCCCCTTGATTTTATTGAGACAATCGTTGAAACCTAAATCATAATCCTCACCATCACTATAATGCTCATCAGGCAACCATTCTTCAACAGCATCTAAAATATCACAACCTTGCTTAACTGCTTCTCTAAATGCTTCTTTCAATCCATCAGCAACTTGCTCTGGTGTTTGTGGTTTCACCCAATCTAATGGATTTTCATCTGGATGTTCCTCACACCATTTCACACTCTCACGGACAGCATCTTTTATTTGTTGTCCTTTCCCATAAGTAAATACTGCCCACCTAAACCAAGCAGAAGGAGAAAGTTCATAATAACCATCACTCAAATATCCACTCAACTTTTCACCAAAACGAAGAGCAACAGATTTCCATTCATTTTCTTCGGGTTCTTCTACTACCTTTTCTTTCTTCACTTGAATATGATTATAGTAAATGCCTTCCAACAATCGTTCAGTTTCGGCATCCTCAACCATTACCAAAGTAGGAACATAATAAATCCTCTCATCCTTTTTGATATACCAAGAGAAAGTAACTTCACCTTCAAGACGATAATATGTTTTACCATTATATGAAACAACAGCATACTTACCCTCCTGTTGAAGGTTCATTCGTGGTTGCTTCTCAATCTCTTCAAGTTTTTGTAGTTTCTCTTGGAGTTCTTGGATTTGTGCTTTGAGTTTTTCCGTTTCGTTTGAAAAAGTCATTTGGGTTTTCATCTATAAGAGTATCATACCACAAAGGACACCTGTTTTCAAGTGCCCTTGTGCCTGTTCTTCAAGTGTCCTCATTCCACAACTTCAACTTTTATAACATCTTTATGTTTTTTATATTTTCCTGTATATACACTATACAAACCATTTTGATGATAGTTATTTTCTTTGCCCCATCCATACAATCCACATACTAAAATTTCTTCACCATTATTTTTAGTTATTTTCCATAGTTTAGAACGATAATTTTTTTCACCTTTATTTGCCTCACTTAATTTTCTTTTGGTTTCTTTAGAATGTGATTTACCTTTTTTTACTTCACTTTGTTTTCTTTTGGTTTCTTCAGAATGCGATTTACCTTTTTTTACTTCACTTAATTTTTGTTTATGTTCTTCTGTGAATATTATACCTTTTTTTACTTCACTTAATTTTCTTTTGGTTTCTTCAGAATGTGATTTACCATAAAGATAATGATTTTCACCCGCATATTTTCCTTTCATTTTTTTACTTAAATTTTTTTTAAATTCTTCAGTGCGAACAGCACCAGAAGAACCTTCTCCACCATCAGTTCTATTATGAAGAATACCAGTTCCTAAATCTTTTCTACCAAGAACAGCAATCATATAGATTTCGTGCTTGAATGCTTTTTCTTCAGTTAGATTTTGTTTTAATAAGATTATTCTGGATTTATCTTTTGGTGGTTTTATTTCACCTTTATTTTTTTTATATTTTCTTTTTCCTTCCCCCTTACCAATATAATAAGGAGTTCTATCTTCCCGCAAGTATGCGTAAGTATAAAACCTAATAGGATTTACCATAGTTCTGCTTTATAGTGTGTCGTATTACTATTTATACAAGAAAAGGTGCCCGAAAGCACCTAATCTTTGCTTCTGGTTACGACACACATAAGCATTTTTATTTATACTGACTACTTTAAGTTCTCCCTTGCTTTGCGAGCAGTATCATAAAGTTCCCGAAGTCGTTGCGACCTCTCCTCTCGTTTTTTGATTTGTTCTGGACTATTATACCACAAACTATCAGTTCCGTGTAAAGGGCAATCTGGATTGAGGTTTTGAGTGTTTGAAGTTTTGGTTCCTATTTGAATGTAGGAACAGGTGCATTTGGTAGTCATACATCCTCCATATCAAAACTCATATCATAATATGGACCCGGTACTCCTGCTTTACTATAACACCAATTACAAAACTCCATACTTTCTATCATATCAACATCCCAATTACAACATTCCACGGCAGTATGAAGTGTAGAAAGAAACTCTGGTGTGAGAAGTTCTTTGAGTTCTTGTTTAGTCATCGGTTCATCCAGTCCCTCAAATCAACAATTTTATACCAATCACAACCCCAATCCCGTCCATTTACTGTATATCCTTTGGTTTTTTTGGGTTCCACTTGTGCCTTTGCTTCTTCATAGGTAGAGAAACACCCAACCCAATCACCAGTATCAGCAGAAGGGTAAAAATGTTCTCCAGCAATCAGCAAATAAGTTTTCATCGTAGTTTCCTCAACATTTCATAGTAAATGTTTAACTCCCTCCGCACCGCATTCAATTCACTATGCGTTGCACCAAGAGATTGAAGAGTATCAAACTCTTCGTGCAATACATTAAGTTTGGATTGAATCTTTTGTTTGTCAGTCATAAGTTCTCCAATTCATCACTCCAAGGATAATAATAATCTACCTCAATACATTCTAAAAGTGTGCGGGCAAACATAATCTCACCATAATCAGAACCATCTTCAAAAATATCCCAGTTATGGTATGGATATTCATAATCAGGATTTAGATTATAACAAGTTGGTTGTTCTGCGTAATTTTTGAGAACTTTGAGAAGATGGGTGAGTTTTTGTTCGTCAGTCATCAAAATTCATCCACAACAAGCATTCCATTCACATAATCACTACCACTTGATGAAGTATAAGCAACTCTACAATCCATATTCTTGGAGTAGAGTTGTTGATAGG
>OFSE01000371.1_pt1 | contig 14018 bp, 12 predicted proteins | sample 1543261 | NCBI WGS metagenome assembly OFSE01 (sample SAMN07774225, study PRJEB24372) | wastewater metagenome | isolation source: Exp Tend VB 50WW | collected 2016-02 | reverse complement strand
ATGATTTTTTATACGAGAACAATGGGTAATAGCCTATTGATGGCTAATTGCCACCCGTGTTTTTATCGAAGCTCAAAACAGGTGTAACTGAACAGATTGGCGAGATTCAACGATGCCAACTGACGCGAGCAAGCTAAAATTGGAAATAGCTGTGCCAAATGATCCAACAAATACGCTATTGAATCAGTTGAAAACGTTCAGCAGATATATCACCATTCGCCCATTGGTAAAATCTTTCGAACTTTCCAAATATTTTTTTGTCCGAATCAGGTATGTTGAGTGTATTAAAAGTACGGAACATGCTGCCGTGCCCTCCGAGCCTGCAAATATCAGCGGTCGAATTGTCGCTTTTTTTCGTCTTATTTCGTCTTATTTCGTCTTACTAATTATTGTGAACGAGCTTACTACCATGACCATGAACATAAAAAAACTTGCCGCAGACAATAAAGGTTTTCTTTTCTTCCTGTTTGCCATGATCCTCATGCGCAGCGCATTGGCTGATTGGTATCGGGTACCGTCTAGCTCGATGTATCCCAATTTACTAGAAGGCGACACCGTGATCTGTAACCGCTTGGCTTACGATCTGAAAGTGCCATTTACCGACATCATCCTGACCCATCTGGGTGAGCCGCAGCGCGGTGATATTGTCACCTTTTCTTCGCCAGAAGATGGTACACGCCTAGTCAAACGTTTAATCGCCGTACCGGGCGATGTGGTTGAAATGCGCGATGAACGTTTATTCATCAATGGCGTTGCCGCCAGCCTGCAAGCCCCTTCCGCCAATGATGTGCAGCACTTAACACCAAGCCGCGAATACGATGGCAAACAAGTGGTCTTGAAAGAAAGTTTGCATTCACTTCAGCACACCATCATCGTCATGCCAGAGCGCGGTGCCTTGCGCGATTTCGCGCCGATCAAAGTACCAGTGGGGCAGTACATGATGCTGGGCGACAACCGCGATAACAGCCGCGATTCACGCTATATCGGCCTGGTGAATCGTGAGCTGATTACGGGTCGGGTGCAGCATTTATTGTATTCGTTAGATGTCGATCACTACTACCTGCCACGGATGGATCGTTTTGGGGCGCGGGTGTGAAATAACAGTGTGCAGTAACAGTGTGAAGTAACATAGCGTAAGCTCGAAATAAAACAAAACGGCGCGGTCATTACCGCGCCGTGAATATTAGTCAATACCGATTGGTCAATACCGATTGGTCAATACCGATCAAGCTGGGTTAGCCACAAAACCCAAGGTCGTCGAAATCTGCTCTGCTGTCGTCACCAAATCGCTCAGCCAAGACTCTTGCAAACGATCTGCTGGTGCCGAAATCGATAAGCCTGCAATCAACTTGCCGCTATCATCGCGAATACCAGCGGCCATGCAGCGCACACCGAGTTCTAGTTCTTCATTATCACGTGCCACGCCAGTTGAGCGTACCAGTGCCAATTCTTTTTCTAGTTTTTGCAGATCGGTGATCGAATTTTTATTGTGTCCCGCCAGTCCGGTGCGCATCGCGTAAGAGCGAATCGCTTTGGCATCATCCAGCGACAAAAATAATTTGCCAGTGGAAGTCAAATGCAAAGGCGCACGGCCGCCGATGGCACGTACCACTTGCATGCCAGAGCGCTCAGAAAATGCGCGGTCAATATACACAATTTCATCACCCTGACGCACCGACAGATTCACCGTTTGCTGCGTTGCACGATGCAGATTGCGCATGAATTCCAATGCCGCCTCACGTACATCGAGCCGACTCTTGACCACATTGCCCAGTTCCAGCAAGCGCATGCCGAGGCGGTAAGAGCCGGTATCGGCACGGTCAACAAAGCGCGTGGTGACCAGATCATTCAAAATCCGGTGCGCAGTGGAGGGATGCAAGCCAGTGACTTGCGCCAATTCCTTCAAACTCACCGGGTCTTGATAGCGCGAAAGTGCATCCAGCAAAGAAACCAAACGTTCGATGACTTGAATCGTGGTTTTTTCAGGAGGTGTAGCGGGGGTTTTCATAGCTATTTTGCTTAAAAAAGAGGCTTCTTTATACCACATTGTGAAAAATTACGGAAGGTGCGAAGGGGTTTTGGGGTGAAAAGAAGTATCAAAATATATAAAAATCTCATTGTTAGGACTTACGCAAAATTGCGTTGGCTAGGCGCAAAGCCGCAGACAGTCCATACAGTACGGCAAGGCGAAGTAACAACGCTAACGTCTATTTTGCGTAAGTTCTAATTGTTTAAGGTCAGCAAAGATAGATTGTTTGTTGCTCTTCGGTATGAAACAGTAAATATCCGTACAATGTCACTCCCCACATATCACGTTCCGATGCCTGTTTATACAGACATCGCTTGAATCATCGAATTTGAATAAGGAAGTTGAAGATGGATGCAGAAAATACAGTGCGGGCTTTTTACGCAGCTTTGGGGGCAGGTGACGCGCCCGCGGCGTTGGGTTTGATGGCCGATGACATTGAGTGGAACACGATGTGGCATTACAAGGTCGACGGTCGTGGCCCGCAGAAGGTGGCGGAGGGTTTGTTGATGCCGTTGATGAAAGAGTGGTCGGCGTTTGGTTTGGAATCGAGCGAGTTTATTGTGCAGGGCGATACGGTGGTGTCCTTGGGGCGCTTTGTTGGCACCCACGCTACCACTGGCAAGCAGGCCGATGCGGCGTATGCGCATGTGTGGAATGTGGAGAATGGGCGTATTAAACGTTTCCGCCAATATATTGATACCTTGGCGGTGGCAGAGGCGCGGCGCTAGTTGCTTGCTGGCCGTAGGTCGCTGACTTGTGTGTTGGCTAAAGTTGCCACGAAAAATGCGTCCGTCAGTATTTTCAAATTCTGACGGACATGCTTGATTTTTGGTGCGCTAAAATAGTTGGGGCGTGGCTTACAGTTTCCATGCATAGGAAAGGCCGACAATATTTTCATCTAGATGCACATTGGCGTTGCCGCCGCCGAACGGTGCTGGAATCGAATTATTGCCACGGATGGTTTGCTTGAATCCATGCGTGTACGAGAAGCTGATCTCACTGTTTTTGGTGTTTTTATAGGTTGCGCCGAATGTCAGGTGATTTTGCACCACGCCAGGTGCCAAGATGTTGAAGAAAGTTTGCGTGCTCTGTACGGGTTGCCCGCTATGGTTGTATCCGGCGCGTAAAGTTAGTGATTGATCGTAGTCATAAATTCCGCCCACTTTCACCACGGTGACGTTTTTCCAGCCAAAGCCTGGGCCGTTGGCTGAGCCTAATGGATTGCCGGCGAATAAGTTGGCCAGTGGATTGGCAATCGTCTTGATATCACCATAGTTAATTCTTTGTACGTCGCTGGTTAGGGTGAGCGTTGGTAGGATTTTGTAAGTGATACCTAGACCGTAATTTTCCGGTATATCGAATTCGCCGCCACCAAGAAACAAGCCCCGGTACTTGCTGAAGTGGCCGGTTTTGATTTTTGATGCCCAAGTGGCACCCAGACCGAGTTCGGGGGTGATCTGGCCGATCCAGCCGAGATGGATGCCCCATCCGTTTGAGGTATCGGTGCCACGGTTGCTTAAATTGTTCGGGTCAATCGAGCTACTTGCAAAGATGTTCAGGCCTTTGGCGGAGAAGCGTTGATAGGCGAAATTTGCGCTGACGCCGATGGAGTGATGATCGTTGAGTTTGTAGGCGATTGATGGCGAAATGAAGAGTTGCGCCAAGTTGACGCCAGCTTTTCCTTGACCGCCAAAAGCGCGAAAAGGATTGTTGGCATAGTCGGTATTTAAACCGCCGTTAGCGTAGATCGCTAAACCCACTGCGGTTGAATTTGATAATTGATTGGTGTAGCCAAATTCTGGTATCCAGAAATTTTTGGTGTCGTTGCCATCGTAGTCACCATTAGCACCGGGTACGCCATTGCCGGTAATTTTTGCGCCACGATTTGGGCGAAACCAGCTGATGCCTGCATCGAATCTATCCCCCACCAGCGCTGTACCAGCCGGGTTGCTTGCGGCGGTGAAGCTGTCTTGTGCGAACGCAATGCCTGCGCCACCGGCGGCTTGCGCCTTGATGCCAAATCCATGTGAAAAATAGCCGTCAGTGGCAAATACCTTGCTTGATGCCGATAACGCTAGCAACAGCATTCCTAGGCGGCGTGAAGTTTGTGTCATTGAAAATCCTTAGAGGGAAAGTGTTTTTGCCAGAGCGAATGGCAGTTGTTCTGTATTTTGTTTTGCGCAGAATTTGTGATGGATCGAGATTGGAACACGCTTGGCGAGCAGCGAAAACGATTTTTTTTGAATATGTATATGTGGCTTTTGTTTCGGCGCGTAGTAGATACATTTCCGGTTATTACGTGAGATTTGCGGTTGGATAGTTATATGGCATTTAATATACTGCACTATGTATTTTTTCATTTGTTAGCAATAACGTGCGGGATCGACATATAAATTAATAAAAAAGTGGCAGTATCTATATTGATACAGATCTATTCGCCTTTGTTCATCGAGATCCAGGTGGCGAAGGCACTGCATTGAGGCATTGTTGAAATTGTTTTGAACCGAGATTTTCCATTAGGATTTGAGATGATGGCGGATGCATTTTTCGAGGCAGTTTTGGCGTGAATGAGGCGCTCATGGCTAGCCATCAAGGAATGACAATAAGGAAGAACGCCGAAATTGACCGAAAATGCGCCGCCAGCGCTCAAATAGCACCGATGGTGTGTCTAATGGAAAATCTCGCTTGAAGGCGGCTTGTCTTGTGCGTTTGCATTAGAAAGCCTGTAAATTGCGCGGGTATCGGGTGTGATGATGCAGACGCATTTGCGATGCTGTTGGCGCGCCGCGTTTCATATCCTGTTAAAATCACTGATTGCCTAAGTAAAATTTTTAGCGGAAATAAGCATGAACGACACGGAAGAATTAGTCAGCGAATTTAAGAGCCAGAGCGGCATGAAGCGCGTTTTTTACGCCTTCTTTTATTCGGTGGATGGCTTTAAATCGGCTTGGAAAAATGAACACGCTTTTCGGCAGGAGTTGATGCTGGTGACAGTCGGGGTTATCGGGGCTTTTTTTCTCGATGTGACGGCGTTTGAAAAGTTGATGATGATTGCGGTGCTGCTGCAGATTTTGGTGGTGGAGTTGATTAACTCGGCGATTGAGGCGGTGGTGGATCGGGTCTCATTAGAGCGCCATTCTTTGTCGAAGCGTGCCAAGGATTTGGGCAGTGCGGCGGTGTTGTTGACCCTGGTAATGGCATTTGCGACTTGGGGTGTGGTGTTGTTCAATCGTTATATGTAGGGTTAACGAAAAACCATCTTAAGATTCGCAGTAGCGTTTTCGACTTGCGACTGGTTGGGGCAATTCGGGGTAATTTTGCGCAAACCTGAATACGCATCAATGAATGTAGAAACCCTTTGTTGAAAATGCTTGTGCAGAGAAAGTATTTGGCATGTTAGAAAAAAGAAAAACATCACGTCCCAACGTGGTGTGGCGCGGCGCCATCAAAATTGGCGAGGGGAAGATTGTTGCGGCGAAGGTGATTAATGTATCGGAATCTGGCTTGATGTTTGAGTGCATGCTGCCAGTTGAATTGCAGAAAGAGTATGAATTCATGATGGAAGTGCCGGGCATTCATCAAGCTGCTGAGGCGCATCAGGTGCGTTGCCGCGTGAAAATTCTGCACACGATTTTAAGTGAAGGTATTTATCGAATCGGGGCCAGATTTGCCGAGCTGTCCGATTTACATCATGATCTAATTGCGGCACAAGTTTCAATCTTAAGAAAAGCATAAATAAAAACGCGATGTGTATTTACCTTGCCGAGCCGCTTGCCTCGGCATACAATACCGCTGTTTTGGTGCTCTCGAACATAATCATGTTCGTAGTTAAACGGGAAACACAATGCCAAAGTTTGATAAGAAATTGAGGCAAAAGTGTGCTGCCCCCGCAACGGTGTACAAGTGTGGTTTTATTTTGTCGTGTTCAATAAAACTGCAAGCCATCTGCAATACCACTGTGCTTTGTGCATGGGAAGGTGAGATGGTGATGCTTGTCAGCCCGGATACCGGCCAGAATAAGTGAAGTGCTGCGGACGGGGAAATTTCGACAAGCGGTGTGAAGTCTTGGTGTAATGCCATTCTCATCTCGTGATCTAGGTCAATCGATAGTCAACAATAGACCTTCATCAAAACTCATGCGATGCCCAATCTAGTTTTGCTGGTTTGGTGTTTGGTATTGGGTAGTTTTTTTCGATTGACTTGTTCAGATTGATTCGGCGGTAGCACTTTGTGTTGATGTAGCTTGCGGGGACGCAAGCTGCTAGCCCTTACTCTGAATGAATCATGATCTCTGCAAAAACTTCTTTTGCGCTCAGCACGATTGCTGCGGCGTTATGTTCTATTTCTTTTTCTAGCACCGCGTTTTCTCAATCTCATGGCAGCGATAAAGCGGATCAATCTGCACCCGCTGTCATCGTTACCGCCAGCCGTCAGGCGCAGGCGGCCTCTGATGTCTTGGCTGATCACGTGTTAATCAGTGCGGACGAAATTGCTAAGTCCGGCGCTGCCACCATCGTGGATTTATTGCAGCAACAGCGCGGCGTGGAAGTGGCACGCAATGGTGGCGCTGGTACCTTGGCGTCGGTGTTTATTCGCGGCGGCGCGAACGTGCAAAATGTGGTGTTGCTCGATGGCGTGCGGATTGGTTCCTCAACCACCGGTGGTGTGAACTGGTCCACCATTCCGCTGTCGCAGATTGACCATATCGAGATCGTGTATGGGCCTTTGTCTAGCTTATACGGGGCAGATGCGTTGGGTGGTGTGGTGCAAGTGTTTACCAAGAAGGGTACGCAGACTTTGAGCGGGCAGGCAGGCGTTGGCTTGGGCAGTTTTGGCTTGCGTAAAGTCGATGCAGGCATTACTGGGCCGCTGTCTGATGCTTTGCGTTTTTCTTTGCATGCCGGACACGAAAAGGCGAATGGTTTTAACGCCACCAAGCCGGATAATTTTTCTTTCAACCCCGATAAAGACGGCTACCAGCAAGATAACGTCAGCGGTGATTTGGTGTGGCAAGCCAGCCGTGGGGTGGAGTTGGGTGCCAGTGTTTTTTACAATCGATTGAAAAGCCAGTTTGATGCTGGGTCTTTTTTTGATGATCATGGTGAACAACGACTGCAAACTGAAGCGGTGTATGGCAAGTTTCAGTTGACGGAGCAGTGGAGCAGCCGCTTGCAATATGCGCAATCGGTCGATAAAGGTTTTTCAGATGGCTTTTATGGCAGTGGGATCGATGATCCGTTTGCGTTTCACGACATCAGCAGTTTTAAGACGCAGCAAGACATCGTGAGCTGGCAAAATGATGTGCGCTTAGGTGCCGATAGTTTGCAAGTGTTTGCCGAATCGCGTGACGAAAAAGTACAAACTTCGACTGAAGGTTTAAGTGGTAAGCGCATCACTAATTCGCTGGCGGCGTCGTATGTGTTGAAGCAAGACGCGCATCTGTTGAGTGCCAGCGCACGCTATGATCACAGCACGCAGTACGGTGGTAAAACCACTGGCAGCTTGGCGTATGGTTATCGATTGAGTGACGTGCTGCGCGTGAATGCCAGTGTTGGCAGTAGTTTTCGTGCGCCGACTTTTAATGAGTTATATTTCCCCGGTTTTGGTATCGCTTCTAATCAGCCAGAGCGTGGCAAAAATGCCGAGGCGGGCGTGTATTTTGATGATGGCCGCTTGCAGTTAAATGCCGTGGTTTTTCACAACAAGGTCAAAGATTTGATCGTCAGCACTGATGTCTGCCCGATTGAGCAAGACACGCACCCTTTTGGTTGCGCATATAACGTGAATCAGGCAACTTTACAGGGCGTGACTTTGGCGGCAGCGTACCAACTTGAACGCTGGAAATTGCGCGCTTCGTTCGATTTGCAAAACCCGAAAGATGACACCACCGATACGCGTTTGGTGCGGCGTGCTAAGCAACATGGTAGTGTGGCGGCCGAGTATGCTTTGGAACAATATCACTTCGGCATTGAGACAGTTTTTTCGGGTAAGCGTTTTGATGATGCCGCCAATCAAAATCGATTGGCGGGTTATGCCTTAGTGAACTGGTATGCGCAAATTGGACTCACGCCTTCGCTATCTCTAACCGCACGTTGGAACAATGTATTCAATCGTGATTATGAGTTAGCGAAGACGTATGTCACGGCGAAGAGCAATGTATTTGCTGGTTTGAATTACGCTTTTTAAACTGAACATCAATCTAATGAAACAACAGCAGCAAGCGAAATGGGTGTTATCTGGGCTGGCGCTATGTGCCGTGGCGAGTTTGGTGTTCGCTTGTTTGCTGGGGTCGGTGGCGATTTCATTCGCTGATTTTGTTACGGCTTTGGGCGCTCTTGTCAGTAAGCACGCTGGTCAACCCGATACGCTGGCTGCTACCTTGCTGCATTTGCGGCTGGAGCGTGCTTTATCGGGTTTCGCCACTGGCGCTAGTTTGGCTTTGGCGGGGGTGTTGATGCAGGCTTTGTTGCGTAACCCGCTGGCAGACCCTTATGTGCTGGGTATTTCTGGTGGTGCCTCGGTCGGTGCGTTGCTGGCGATACTTTTGTTTGGGCTGGCTTGGGTGGTTGATCTGGCGGCGTTTATCGGCGCGCTGGGCGTGGCGGGTTTGTTGTTTGCTTTGGCTTATCGTGATGTGCGTGGCAGCGTGGAAGGCGGCGTTGGTGGTGGCATTGGTGGTGCCGGAGGCAATTCCTCGATACTACTTTTGACCGGTGTGATGATCGCTTCAGGCTGTGGTGCGGTGGTGACCTTGCTGCTATCAATTGCACCTGACGTGCAATTGCGCGGCATGGTGTTTTGGATTATTGGCGATTTATCGAATACGCCGCCGCGTGTTTCGGTTTGGCTGATTTTGATTGCTGTGGGCGCACTGGTCATGCGTTTGGCGCGTGCCATGAATCTGGCTGCCATGCACGCCGATCACGCAACCACCTTGGGCGTGAATATCGGTGGCTTGCGCCAAACCTTGTTTATTGCCGCTTCTTTGTTGACTGCCAGCGCAGTGAGTAGTGCGGGCAGCATCGGTTTTGTTGGTTTGATTATTCCGCACGCCTGCCGTTTTGCCTGGGGCGCCGATCATCGTTTGCTGATTCCGGCTGCCACTTTGGCCGGAGGGGCATTTTTGGTGTTGGCCGATACCTTGGCACGTAGCGTGGTCGCGCCTCAGCAATTGCCGGTGGGTGTGATTACGGCGCTGATTGGGGTGCCGGTGTTTTTACTGCAATTGCATCAATTGCGGCGTAAAGCTTGATCGTGTGAGATGAACATGCGTGATTTTAGCCATCCTCCGACAGCGCCTTTATTGCAGACAATCTCGCTGAGTGTGCGCACGCCAGATCGGGCAGCGCGCGTGCTGGTTAATGACTTGCATTGGCAGATCGAAGCGGGGCAATGCTGGTGCCTGATCGGGCGCAATGGTGCAGGCAAAAGCAGCTTGCTGCGCAGTTTGGTTGGGGTACGCAAACCGGATGCTGGTAGTGTGCAAATGAATGGCAAGCCGTTAGCCAGTTACCGTTTGGACGAGCTGGCGCAACTGCGCGCCTACCTGCCGCAAAGCCGCAGCGATGCTTTTGGCTACAGCGTGCTGGAAACCGTGCTCAGCACCCGTTTTCCGTATGCGGATGTGCATTATTGGGACAATGCCGACGAAATCGCCCATGCCACACAGGCTTTGCAATTACTGGATGTGGCCGATCTGGCGCAGCGCGATATTCGCAGCCTGTCGGGCGGCGAACGCCAGCGCGTGGCGATTGCCGCCACCCTTGCTCAGTCCAGTCCATTGCTGTTACTGGATGAACCCACCAACGCGCTGGATCTGGCACATCAGGTCAGCGTCATGCAATTACTGACCACGCTGTATCGCCAGCAAAACAAGGCGATTGTGATGGTTAGCCACGACCTGAACCTGACCCACCAGGTCGCCAGCCATGCGTTACTACTGATGGGCGACGGGCGCTATCTGGCTGGCCCCAAAGAACAGGTCATGACCAGCGCCCATTTAAGCGCTTGCCTCGGCCAGCGTATTGAACGCATCCAGCATCACGAGCGCATCTTGTTTTTGCCGCTGGAGTGAGGTTGGCGTTGTATTCATATACTGCCGAATTTTTGTAAAAAATAGTGCAGTTCCCGCAACTCAATAAAGCGTGTTGAAAAAATACACCATGCAGTATTTTTTTTGCAGAATATATCAATCATTTTTTCCGTAATTGCAGTGGCTCTTGTAGGAGAACACCGAAGCAGTTGGGGCTTTGGTAACAAGTGCTGACAAATTGACGGTGTTTTGTACAAAGTTTTAGCATCAAAAGTCATGATTCGACGAACTTTCTTCCGTTAAAATGGTCAGATTGTTTTCCATCCAGTTTTCCGATTTGATATCTTCTCTTTCAACTGACCTTTATGCCCTCATTTCGTCTTACCCCAGAGCGCGCTGCCGCATCCGGTATTTGTTTGTTTAACGCAATGATTAACACAGCCCAACCCACGCCACGTAAGCGCTGGCGGTTGACTTGTTTATCGTTGGCATTGTTTTGCGCGTATGGCGGCACCGCCTTGGCGCAGCAGGCGGCTGAGGTGGCTGAGGGGGCGGTCACGAAAGAAGCGCAGGCCGACGCTAAAAAAGACGGCAAGAAAGACAATAAGCGAGACAGCAATGCAGGCAAGCAGCCTGAAACAGTGCAGAAAGTTGAGATCAATGGTGCCAAAGGCTATGACGAACGGCGCCAGGATACCGCCAGCAAAATTGTGGTGACCCAGGAAGAAATCTTGCGCTATGGCGATACCAATATTGGTGATGTGCTGAAACGCTTGCCGGGCGTGACGATTGGCGGTGTGCAGGGGCGTGGTGGGGCGATTCGTTTTCGCGGTCTGGGTAATGGTTATACCCAGATTTTGTTGAATGGCGAACCTAGTCCGCCGGGGTTTTCGCTAGATTCGGTATCCCCTGATCTGATCGAGCGCATCGAAATCATTCGCGGCGCGAATGCCGAATTAAGTAATCAGGCGATTGCTGGTGCCATTAATATTGTCTTGCGTAAAGCGATTCAGACCGCGCAGCGCGAAATTAAGGTCGGTGGGCAAGATGAGAATGGAAAAATAGGCGGCAATCTGAGCTTGCAACTGTCGGACAAGGTGGGTGCTTTATCGTATTCGCTTTCTGGTAATCTGGTTCATGGTGGATTTGACCGCCCCTCCAGCGGTGACCGCGTAGGAACTGATGCGGCTGGCAATCTAATTTCTGCGAGTCACACTGATAGTACCAATGTGGGTAATTTTACTGGCGTTGGGCTGGCTCCGCGGATTAACTGGAATATCGGTGGCGGCGATACGCTGACCAGCCAGTCGTTTTTAAATGCCAATCAATTTAAAGGTACAGTCACTGAACATGAAGCAACTTCATTGGGTGCGTTTCCTCCTTATACCTTTGATGATCAGCGCGTGAAATCGGACGGTGTGTCGGCACGTACCAATATCAACTGGGTACACAAACTGGCCGATAGCGCCAAGCTCGATGTGAAGGTGGGGCTAGATTATAACCACCGCACCAGCGATCTGACCTTGCTGGGGTTTGATGAAAACAATCAGCCCAATTTGCAGCGCACGTCTAACTCGTCGTCGAGCGACAAAGGTTTTACCTGGGTCGGCAAATATACGGCACCGTTTGTGACCGATCATTCGATTGTGGTCGGCTGGGATGGTGCTTACAGCAAACGTGACGATTCACGTGTGCAGGAAGACATTACGCAAGGTGGTCGCTTACGTCCGATCAATCTGGACGAAGACTTCAATGCCAATGTGTTGCGTTTGGCGGTGTATGCGCAGGATGAATGGGCGGTGAACAAGCAATGGTCGATATATTTTGGCTTGCGTTGGGAAGGCTTGACAACACGCAGTTCCGGCAATGATTACGACACGGTGAAAAATACCTCCAGCGTCTGGAGCCCGGTTTTACAAACTTTGTGGAAGCTGCCGGATAGTAAAAATGATCAGGTACGTTTTGGCATTTCGCGCACATACAAAGCACCAAGCACCAATAGTCTGATTCCACGCCGCTCGATCTCGAACAACAATACGGCCACTAGCCCGGACAGCATCGGTAACCCTGATTTGAAACCAGAATTGGCCTGGGGTATTGATACCGCGTTTGAACATTTCCTGAAAGACGGCGGCTTGCTCAGCGCGAATGTGTATTTCCGCCACATTGATGATATTACCCGCACTATTTTGACGTTTGAAAATGGCTTGTACACCAACCGCCCGGAAAACGTGGGAATTGCGAATAGCTACGGTTTAGAGCTGGAAGCCAAATTCCCCTTGCGCTCATTCGTCAAGGATGCGCCGAATATTGAATTCCGCTCAAATCTGTCGTTTAATTTCTCACACTTGAATACGGTACCAAGACCGAACAACCGTCTGGATTCGCAAACCCCGGTCAGCGCTAACATTGGGCTGGATTACAAGCTCGACAGCGTACCGTTAACACTAGGTGGCAATTTTAATTTCACCAATGCGGGGCCGGTGACGATTTCAGATACGCAAACCAGCTACGCCACACCGAAGCGCGTGCTCGATCTGTATGGTTTATGGAAGTTTTCACCAAAAACCAGTTTGCGTATATCAGCCGGCAATGTACTGTCGCAGGATAACTTTGGTGCGAATACTTTCCACAACAGTGCCGGATCACTGGTGCAAAGCACCACGACACCGACCTATGTGGCGGTGCGCGCTTTGCTGGAAGCGAAGTTCTAAATAAGTGAGGACTTACGCAAAACAGGCGTTGGCGTTGTTGCTTCGCGCCCAGCCAACGCAATTTTTCGTTAGCCCTATTCTCGGTTAAATGCCAAGCTTATTTGCCTTGCGGGCGGCAGATTAACGGCAGTTGTTCTGCTTTCACCGTGGTTTTATCGGTGCCGTGGATCGTCATATTGGTGGGTGCTTCGGCACCCGCACAAACCCATACCACGGGCACAATCGGCGAGCCTTCCACCACCGCCGGGCGCAGCGTTAAAACTTTGCCTTTTAGTGCACCATTGGCGCGATTGCCAAACGTGATGTGAATCGCACCATCTTGCACCGCCACTGCGCTGACATAACTATTTACGATTTTATCGGCGTCAGGTAAACCAGCCGCCGCATTATCAGCAGGGAAGCTTTGTTTTGCCAGCCATTCGGCGGCCAGTGGTTTTTTGACGATGTCGGTCAGGGTGATGGCGTTTTCGACCTGTTCCCGCACGATTTTAAATAAATACGAAGGCACCGCCAGCGCTGCCAGAATCGCGATGATGGCAATCACTGCCATCATTTCCAGTAAGGTAAAGCCGAGAATTTTTTTCATCGTCAATGTGAGCAAAGTTCGGTGCAAAGGTGGAGGTAAAAGTGATGGTGCATTGTTCTTGAATGATTGTACAAGACTCTACGTGCATTGACATGACTTAGGAGAGCGGATCAGCCATAATGGCGAGTGCTGCCTTCACCCACATCTTGCTTTCTTCATGAATCAGACACTCTCTCTATTTTTCGGATTATCCACCACACCGCTTGAGCTGATTTCTTTCCTGCTGGCGATTGTGAATGTGTTGTTAAATATCCGCCAAGTGCATTGGGCCTGGTTGTTTGCGATTATCTCATCCGCTTTATACGGCATCGTGTTTTTTGATGCGAAACTGTATGGCGATATGGGTTTGCAATTGGTGTTTATTGTGGTGTCGGCCTGGGGCTGGTGCTTATGGTGGCGTGATGCCAGGCAAGTACGCGTACAGAACGTACAAACTGGTGTACAGAGTTCTACATTAAGCCGGGTTGGTTACGTTATATCCATGTTGGCATGGTTGTCAGGCTTTGCTGTACTGGCGTGGTTTTTGAAATCTTATACCGACACCGATGTACCGTATGCCGATGGTTTTTTAACGGCGGGTAGTTTGCTGGGGCAGGTATTATTGTCGCGTAAAAAAATTGAAAACTGGCTGGTGTGGATCGTGGTGGATGTGTTGTA
>OFSE01000370.1_pt1 | contig 14053 bp, 10 predicted proteins | sample 1543261 | NCBI WGS metagenome assembly OFSE01 (sample SAMN07774225, study PRJEB24372) | wastewater metagenome | isolation source: Exp Tend VB 50WW | collected 2016-02 | reverse complement strand
TGCATGAAGGGTTTGCGCCAGTGGCAGCGGTATTGGAAGCGGCACGCTTACGTTTTAGACCTATTTTGATGACTTCGCTGGCCTTTATTTTGGGTGTTGCGCCGTTAGCGTTTTCGACGGGCGCAGGCGCGGCGGCACGGCAATCTTTAGGTAATGGTGTGTTGGGCGGCATGTTGGCCGCGACATTCCTAGCGATTTTCTTTGTGCCTTTATTCTTCAAACTGGTGAACGACAGACGCATTAAAACCTTGCCGGAAGATTTTCATCATCCTGAACCTAAGCATCATGTCGGCTCTGCGGATTCGATGGCGACGACAAAGGAATCATTATGAAGCACATAAAAACAAGTTTGATTGCTGGGGCTGTCGCGATTTTGTTAAGCGCATGCGGCTCGGTTGGTAAGGATTATCTGCGTCCGACTCTAGAGACGCCAACCACCTTGGGTGAAGTGAAATCAACACACGGCTTGAATAGTAAAACCGATTTTCTGAGCTGGTGGCAGAATTTTCATGACCCGGTGTTGGATCAGTTGCTTAAGGAAGCGGCTACTAACAATCAGGATCTGCAATTGGCGGTCAGCCGTATTGCGGAGGCGAAGGCGAGTTTTGATGCGGGCGCAGTCAATCATTATCCGACTGTCGATGCGACCTTTAGCTCGGTAAAAAATCGTTTTAGCCAAACCGGTACGCGATTGGGTATTCCTTCTTCTTCGACGTTCGTACTGTACGATCTGGGTGTCAGTGCTTCGTATGAAGTAGATTTTTGGGGTAAATTTACCCGAGCCGACGAAGCCAGCAAGGCGCGTTTGTTAGCGCAAGAGGCAAATCGTGGTGTGACTTTAAGTGCTTTGTATTCTGATGTCGCACAGACTTATTTTGCACTGCGGGCGTCGGACGCACGTTTGGTCTTGGCACAAGAGGCATTGAAATTGCGTCAGGATAATTTTGCTCTGCAGAAGAAGCGTTACGAAGCTGGCTCAATCGGCGCTTTAGATTTGCATGAAGCAGATTCTGAAGTAGTATCGGCGCAAATTATTTTGTCACAAGCAACGCAGTCGGTGCATTTATATGAAACTGCACTTGCCGTATTGTTGGGACGTTCGGCAACCGCAATTTCACAACCACAAATTGCCCGTGGCAATGATATAGATAAGCTGTATCAGGAAATGCAATTGCCTGCCGACTTGCCTGCTGATTTGTTGAATCGTCGTCCTGATATTTTATCGGCAGAAGAAAATCTGATTGCCGCCAATGCGGATATCGGGCAGGTGAAAGCGCAATACTTCCCAAGCTTTAAATTGACTACGGGTGTCGGCTATGAATCACGCAAGCTGGCTGATTTGGTCAATCCTAGTGCCTTGTTCTGGAATATTGGTAGCAATATCGTGCAACCGCTATTTCGCGCAGGGGCTATTGGTGCCGAAGTGAAGGGCGCCCAAGCAAGGCAGCAACAGGCTTTGGCGCAATACACGAAAGCGGTACAAGAAGCGTTTCGGGATGTGCATGATGCACTGACCAATAGCACGGCGAATGATGAAATTCATGTAGCGACAAAATTGAGGGTCGATACGCTGAAAGATTCATTACGTTTGGCTAATCTGCGCTATCAAAATGGCTATAGCAGTTATCTCGAAGTGCTGACAGCGCAACGTGATTTATTGGCGGCAGAAGCTAGTTTGATTGATACCAAGCGTGCGCATTTGTCGGCGGTTGTCGGCATTTATCATGCAGTGGGCGGTGGTTGGGAAAAAATTCCCGCCTTTGCTGAAAAGTGAGTTCTCTGATCTCTCTGAATTAGGCGAAAAAAAACCGCTACTGGTTGTTGAAGTAGCGGTTTTTTTATGAGATCAAAAAGCTAAATTATTTAGCCACCACGCCGCATCATTTCAAAAAACTCTGCATTGTTTTTGGTTGATTTCATTTTGTCGAGGATGAACTCCATTGCCTCGATCTCGTCCATGCTATACAGCAATTTGCGCAAGATCCAAATTTTTTGCAGTTGATCTGGTTTGATCAACAATTCTTCGCGCCGCGTACCAGATTTGTTCAGATTGATCGCAGGATAAACGCGTTTTTCTGCCAGACGACGTTCCAGATGCACTTCCATATTGCCAGTGCCTTTGAATTCTTCGTAAATCACGTCATCCATACGGCTACCGGTTTCAATCAGGGCAGTCGCGATAATGGTGAGCGAGCCACCTTCTTCTACATTACGCGCAGCACCGAAGAAACGTTTTGGTCGTTGCAGTGCATTGGCATCCACACCGCCTGTCAACACCTTGCCAGAAGCAGGGATCACGGTATTGTAAGCGCGTGCTAAACGGGTGATTGAATCGAGCAAGATCACCACATCTTTTTTCATTTCAACCAGACGCTTGGCTTTTTCAAGCACCATCTCGGCAACTTGTACGTGCCGCGTGGCAGGCTCATCAAAGGTAGAGGCAACCACTTCACCGCGCACTGAACGCTGCATTTCGGTCACTTCTTCAGGACGTTCGTCAATCAGCAAGACAATCATCGTGACATCGGGATGATTGGTGGTAATTGCATGGGCAATGTGTTGCAACATCACTGATTTACCCGATTTCGGCGAGGCGACTAGCAAGCCACGCTGCCCGCGACCGATTGGGGCGATTAAATCGATAATGCGGCCAGTGGTATTTTCTTCGCCGCGCATATCGCGCTCCAGCGTCAAGACTTTGCTTGGATGGAGTGGCGTTAAGTTTTCAAATAAAATTCTGTGTTTCGAGGCTTCTGGCGCTTCGCCGTTAACCTTGTCCACTTTCACTAGAGCGAAATAGCGTTCACCATCTTTCGGTGTCCGTACTTCACCTTCAATCGAGTCACCTGTATGCAAATTAAAGCGCCGGATTTGTGACGGTGAGATATAAATATCATCGGTCGATGCCATGTAGCTGGCGTCCGGCGAGCGTAAAAAGCCGAAACCGTCTGGCAGCACTTCAAGTGCGCCGTCGCCGAAAATCTGTTCGCCAGATTTTGCCCGTTTTTTAAGAATCGCAAACATAAGTTCTTGTTTGCGCATACGAGCGGCATTGTCGATATCTAAACCGATCGCCATTTCAAGCAAGGCTGAGACGTGTAACGCCTTTAATTCTGATAAATGCATAGTGAGTGTCCCGAGACGGGAAAGAAAGGTGGGGGAGTGAACTGAAGTGAACTACAGAGTGGAGTTTATGAAAATTTCGGCTACTGTGCCAGAAAAATTATAAAAAAGTGCAAGTGGGAATAAAAAAATTGCCGAAATACAAGAAGCCTGACTTGTCTTTGGTCGACAAGTCAGGCATAGAGGTACTAAAAGCTTAGATATTGCTATCGATGAAGGAGGTCAATTGACCTTTCGCCAAAGCACCTACTTTTTGTGCGGCTGCAACACCGTTTTTAAACAAAATCAGTGTAGGAATACCGCGAATGCCAAATTTAGCAGGCACGCCTTGGTTCGCATCGACGTCCATTTTGGCGATCAATACTTTGCCATCGTATTCTTTAGCGACTTCTTCGAGAATAGGAGCGATCATTTTGCAAGGACCGCACCACTCTGCCCAGAAATCAACCAAAACGGGTTTGTCGGATTTTAAAACGTCGGCTTCGAAGGAGGCGTCGCTGACATAAATGATGTTTTCGCTCATGGAGTTCTCGTTGAGAAAGAAAATAAAAGTTGTTAAAAATAATCTAAAACGCTTAATCGGCAACCGATTACGGCCACTAATTTGTTTTGATTGGTCTATCTTACATGAAGAATGAGTCGTGCTAAGTTGAATCATCCTTACGACCATCTAGATTTCCGGCTTACCAATCAATAAACGGACTTACCACTGAAATCTGGAGCCAAAAGTGTCGAATTCAATAGCTTTTATCCGTTAATATTGTAGAGAATTAAGTATTAAGCTTATGCTGAAACTTGGTACTAATCCGCTACTTCATATCTTGAGAGATATCGATGGTAACCATCTTAACCTATTTTTATTGGATGGTTTTGCACAACATGGTTTTGCCATTGTTTACAATGATGCACCTAGTGCGCACTGCCAGATTCAAGTACCAAGCCTCTAACTAAATACTTTACCCTTATTATTCTAGAGTAAGTCGGGTTCGTGCCGCACTATCCATTTCAACAAGCCATATCATTGACGATTCCATGCCACTTTCTACCTTGTTGATTCAAGCATCCCCGCACTTTTGGCAGGATTTAGTTGAACAGTTGCTGCATACGCAGTTATTAAAGACGGAATTTTCTGATACGAGCAATGATTATTCATCGTTGCGTATCATTGTGCCGACTTTCGAGCATGCTAAGTTGTTTCAACAAGCCTTGGGCGAGCATGTGGCCAAGGATTTTATCCCGCCGCGGGTTAGCACCCTATTTGCGCTATTGGGTATGCAGATACCATTAGCCAATCGCCAGAAAGCCAGTTCACCTAGTGAAAGGTTGATGAGTTTGTTCGCCGAGTTGCGCCAACATGCTTGGCTGAAAACCTTGTTTGGCGCAGATAGTAATACCGATTTGCTGCCATTGGCGCAGTCTTTATTGGATTTATCGGACGAGTTAACGCAGGCATTTCTGCCTCTCAATGTAAAGGGCAGCGCAATGCGTGAGCGCTGGTTGGCAGCCTTGGCGCAATTACCTGCGCCAGTCAATAAAATCATCTCCGATGAAGCGCAATTGGTTTGGACGATCTGGCAAAGTCAATTGGATCAGAGCGACCCAACCGTGCAGCGCCTTGAAAAGCTCATGCAAATTGCCGAAACCGCTAGCGAGCCTTTGCTTTGGATTGCACCGAACGCGCCTAATCCAATGGAAAAAGCGTTTTTAGAAGCGTATCAAAAACGGCAGCCTGTCGTGGTAGCTCATTTGGATTGGGAAGCAAAAAAATTACCCACTATCTTAGTAAAAGCGTGGCCAGATTGTGCTGATGGCACTACAGAAATAGTCATGCATGACTTGCCTTTGCAATCTGATGAGAGTGGTTTTGCCCAATTGCAGCATATCGCGATCATGACGGCTGATTCGATGGAGGACGAAGCACAAAAGGCTGCACAATCCATCGTACAGTGGTTAGAGCAAGGCAAAAAAGAATTGGCGATTATTGCACAAGACCGTGTGGTGGCACGTCGTATTCGCGCATTGCTCGAACGTGCGCAAGTTTTCGTGGCCGATGAAACCGGCTGGAAATTATCGACCACACGTGCGGCGTCGTTGTTGGTGGCATGGTTTGATGTCGTCAGTACGCGGGCAGATACATTCGCCTTGCTCGATTTATTGAAGTCTCCTTTCGTTACACTTGATTCGGCCAATTTAGGCAAAAACAGTGAACTCGAATTACAAGATGATGCACAAGGCGATAAAGATACATTGGTAATGCAAATCGAAATGTCGCTACGGCGCGCAAATGTTTTGGGCAATTGGGAATCAATTCTGGCGGCGCTGGAAGATCAAGTTATCGCAAAAAAATGGATAAAGCGCCTAGCGTTTTATGCGAAAAAATTTAACGGTGCTAAATCCTTGTCGGCATGGTGTGCTTTGAATCAGCAATTGTTGCTCGAATTGGGTTGGCAACGCGCGCTGGAGCAAGATGAAGCGGGTCGCCAGATGCTGCAAATGTTGCAGACTATTGAGCGAGATTGCCAAGCTCTGTCAGGTCAATTTACCTTCGCCGAATGGCGCGGGTTTGTTAGCTTGCAGTTTGAAAGCACGCCATTTATTGCACCCTCAAAAGATCGACGCGTCGTCATGTTGCCATTGAATGGCGCTCATTTAAGAACCTTTGATGCAGTGTTTGTGGTCGGGGCAGACGCCACACATTTACCTTCTCGACCACAAGAGACACTTTTTTTCACCAATGCGGTCAGGCGCGAATGCGGCCTGGTGACCAATCAGGAAAGACGACGTCAACAATTGCGCGATTTCGCCGAAGTGCTATTAGCTAATCCCTTGGTAGTCGTCTCTTGGCAAGCGCAGCGTGATGGCGAAGATAATCCGATCAGTCCTTGGCTGGCGCAACTTGCGTTAAGCTTCGAGCAAGCGGGATTACCTCCTTTGCCGCAACATGATGTTTTATTGACGCGACAAAATGTGGTCGCACAACGCACTCTACAACCAAGGCCACGCGCCGCTGTATTGGCACCCAAAACTTTATCTTCCAGTGCTTACGCCAGTTTGGTGGCTTGTCCTTATCAATTCTTTGCCGGACGCATGCTAAGGCTGAGTGCCATTGATGAGCTATCTGATTTACCTGAAAAACGCGATTATGGCGATTGGTTGCATGCGATTTTAAAAGCCTTTCACGATGAGTTGAAATTGCACCCAATACCCCCCGGAGAAGAACGGCTGGCGCGCCTTAGCGCGATTTCAGAACAATTGTTTGAAGGTGTTTTGAAGAAGACGCCTGCCGCGCTTGGCTATAAAGTGCGCTGGGAAAAAGTAATTCCGGCATATCTAGATTGGTTACAGAAAAAAGAAAGCCAAGGCTGGCAATTTGATATGGGCGAAGTCTGGCGCGAACGCCCGTTGGCTTGGGATGATGGTGAAATTTTACTGCGTGGTCGGGTGGATCGGATCGACAAAAAAATTGCGGATGGTAATAGTAGTTTTCATGTGTTGGACTACAAAACTAAGACCGTATCGTCGTTAAAAAACCGACTTAAAAATGGTGAAGATCATCAGTTGCCGTTTTATGGTTTATTGGCGAATGAACCTGATCAAGGCATCGAGGGCGCGAGTTATGTTGCGCTCGAACTTGAGAGAAAAATGATTGACGATGTTGAGGCAATGTCGTTTGAGGCGTGGGTGGCCGCTTTAGAGCAAGCGATTATTGACGATATGCAGGCGATTCAGGGTAACGCCGAATTACCTGCGCACGGTGCAGAATCAACTTGTCAATATTGTGAAATGCGCGGCTTATGTCGTAAAGGAGTTTGGCAATGACAGAAGCCCATGCCTATGAAATAAACGCGCAGGATGTTGATGCTGAAAAATTTACGGCGACTGCGTGTAATCCAGCGTATTCAGTAGTGGTCGAAGCTTGTGCTGGTAGTGGTAAGACCTGGCTTTTGGTGGCAAGGATGTTGCGTTTGTTACTGGCAGGTGCCGCACCAGACGAGTTATTGGCCATTACCTTTACGCGCAAAGCGGCGCAAGAAATGCGCTCGCGCCTTCTGGATTTATTACACGAATTGGCGACCGCAGACGATGATCTGGTGAAGCACCGTCTGTCGGAGCGTGGCGTGTTAAGCCACGAATTAGCGCAACTAATGCCAAAGGCACGTCGTTTATATAGCCAGATATTGGCTAGTCCGTCCGGTTTATCGATTGATACATTTCATAGCTGGTTTGCCCGTTTATTACAACTGGCACCGCTCAGTTCTGGCGTACCACAAGGTTTTAATTTAGCCGAGGCGACTGGCGAATTACGGCATGAAGCTTATCGGCAATTAATGCAATCGTTAGCGGAGCCAGAGCGGCAGGAGATTCGCACAGCGCTTTTGTTTTTGTATCGTGAATTAGGTGATCACAACACAAAGAAATTACTGGATGCGTTTCTTGAAAAGCGTGCCGAATGGTGGGCGGCAAATAGTAGTTCTGATCTAGGTACACCGATGACATGGTTGCGCGAGTTGAGCGGCGACGACAGTGAATCCGATGCGCGATTACATATCTGGGACGATATACCGTTCATGCAAAGAATCGCTGCAATTGCCGCTTGCTTGGGCAAAGGTTCTGCCATCAATCAAACGCGTGCAGAAAAGATGATTGCGGCCTTGGGCAGTGAGCCAAGTTTAGAGAGCTTTGCACAACTGGCCAATGAATTTTATGGTGCGGATGGCAAGCCACGTGCAAATCGAAAAACCAAAGACTTGATCAAAGCGATTGAGCAATGGATGGGTGCCAATAACGAAGCCGCTTTTGATGATGAATGCATCGCACTGGCAGAAACTTTGCAATATTACGAACGTCGTAGCCATGAAAAATTTGTGATCGAAATGAATCAGGCAATATTCTTGGTTGGCGAGGCTTATTTAATCGCTTATCAGCAATTAAAAGCGAGTCAGCGTGCGCTCGATTTTGCCGATCTTGAGTGGCATGCTTTTCGCATGTTAACCGATCAAAGCCTGAATATGGCTGCCTATCTGCAAGGGCGACTAGATGCGCTTTATAAACATATTTTGCTCGATGAATTTCAGGATACCAACCCCTTGCAGTGGCAGATTATACGTGCCTGGCTCGACGCGTATGGTGCTGATGTATCTAAACCGAGCGTGTTTATTGTTGGTGACCCCAAACAATCGATTTATCGATTTCGGCGCGCGGAACCTAGAGTTTTTGCCGCAGCCAAGCAGACATTGATTGCGCAAGGGGCTTTCTTCTTGCGCACCAATCAAACTCGGCGTAATGCAAAAGCCATCATCGATCATTTGAATCAAGCCATGCTCAGTAATGAGCTATATGCAGCGCAATCAACTTCAGCGAGCGGCACTGGTGAAGTTTGGCGTTTGGCTTTAATTCAGACACAAGAGGACGAAAAATCACCTGATAGTGCGCCGTTCCCGCTACGAAATCCTTTGCTTACTCCTGTCGCAGAGGAAGAAGATTTTCGTCGTTATGCCGAAGGACGTGCAGTAGCGCAGGCTCTGCAATTGGTGCGCCAGCAGCATGGAGCGACCAATTGGAAATGGTCTGAGGTCATGTTATTGGTGCGGCGACGCACGCATTTAGTGTCGTATGAGCGCGCATTGCGTGAGGCCGGTATTCCATTTGTTTCAAATCGACGTGGCGGATTACTGGATGCATTAGAAATCGCTGATTTAGTGGCGTTATTAGGGTTTTTAATGACGCCTGGTGACAACCGCTCCCTAGCACATATTTTAAAATCACCGATAGTTGGTGCGAGTGACGATGTATTGATTATGCTTGCCCAGCGTGAAGAGCCGTCTTGGTGGCTTCGTTTAACTGCAATGGTTGATGAAGGTATAGCCGATCAGGCATTGATCCGGGCTTATGAGTTACTGTCGAACTGGATGGATGCTGCACATCATTTGCCAGTACATGATTTACTAGACCGAATTTATCATGAGGGCGAATTACCTTTGCGCTACGCGCAAGCCGCACCTTCGGAAACCCGCGCACAGGTATTGGGCAATCTGACCGCGTTTATTGAATTAGCTTTAAACCTGGATGCAGGGCGTTATCCAAGTTTGCCAAAATTTATTGTAGCGCTGAATGCTTTTCAACAAGCTGCACAAGACGATGCGCCAGATGAATCTGCGGTTGACGTCAATACGGATGCGGTACGCATCTTAACGATTCATAGCGCCAAAGGCTTGGAGGCGAATGTGGTGGTGCTGTTGGACGCCAATCACAGCGAGGCCAGCGAAGATTCGATTGGAGTACTTTGCCAATGGCCTTTGCAGCCTGAAGAACAGATGCATTTTTCGGTATATGGAAAAAAAGAGCAACGCGGCGCGGCCAGAGATGCTCTATTCGCGCAAGAGGAGACGCAGGCGGAGCAAGAAAACTGGAATTTATTGTATGTAGCGGCGACCCGTGCCAAACGACATTTAATGATCAGTGGTATTGCGGCAGGGCGAACCAGTCATTTATCTGGGGTTGCTGATGGTAGTTGGTATCAGCGATTTGAACATGTTGAACAGTTTTCGGGCGCGGCAACAATGGAATCGCCGACGATAAAACATTGCAATGAATTTTCCGTGGAAAGTTTTGTGCCACCGATTTTGGGTTTACCGGAAGCAGAACCATCCCTTGTGGTGACAGTCGAGCAAACCGAGGGTATTGCACTCCATACATTGATGGAGCGGATCAGCAATCGTGTCAGCAGTTGGCCTGTTGTGTTACCTAGTCCCGAAGCAATTGCAGAGTGGCTGCCCTGTAGCTTAAGCATCGCCACAGTGGTCAGACAGCAGGCAGACAAGATTCTGAATAACGCTGCACTGGAAAAATATTTTAATGCCACCAAATTTATGACGGCATTCAATGAAATGGAAATCTGGTTTCAGAAAAAGCTGTTGCGATTGGATAGAGTGGTGCATTTTGCCGATGAAATCTGGGTGCTGGATTACAAACGTCAGTATTTGCAGATGGAAGTGGCAGCTTATGAAGCGCAATTGCAAGAATATGTTAACGCATTAAAAACGCTCGATGGCAGTAAGCAGGTGCGTGCCGGATTAATCCTCGGCGATGGTAGTTTGATTGAATTGATCTGAAGCGGTGTGTACAAAGGTATTGCGTATGCAGAGAATTTTTATATTAAATTTTTAGCATGAAAAAATTTAAAAGAGTTTCACTGCGCTGCGTCCTAGACAGAGGGAAAATAAAAGCCGAAAAACACGCGCCGTGATTTTGCTGGCAACGGAAGAAAATCCCCGAAATATCGTGATATTTTCACCGTATAATAGACATTCCCCCGCTTGACGAATTTTGGCTCCTGACGAGAGTTGATCTATAAAGTCAAATCACTGGGAAATTCATGGAGCCTGTGTATCGGCGAATGAATGCGAGGATGAATGTAAACTACTTTTCGCACTAAGATTCCCCGATTGTTTATTTTTCCGTTTTGAGAAATAGAGAAATGATTTCTGAATTTGAATTGATCGCCGATAAAGTCAAACTGTTGACGGAGCTGACGCATAATCTCAGGCTTGAGAATGCAGAATTGCGTCGTAACGCTGGTTACATGGCTGCTGACAATCGTGAATTGCAGCAACGGATACAGTTAGCGCATGATCGTGTTACTCAGTTGTTGGCGCAATTACCGAAAGGTGAAACCAGCGATGGCGAAACCAGCAATATGAACGGGCGGGCAGAATGAACGAGAAAAAAACAATTCAACTGGATGTTTCGATTTTAGGGCAATCCTACAAGTTGGCATGTAAAGAAGGTGAAGATTTCGCGTTGTTGAATGCGGCAACCTATCTGAACGATAAAATGTGCGCCATTCGTGATGCAGCGAAAGTGAAGGGCACTGATCGTATTGCTGTGATGGCGGCACTCAGCCTGGCTACCGAGCTATTGGCGACTAAAGCACCAGAAGGTCCCTTATCAGGGTTGACAATGGCCGCAGTGAAACAAAAGATGGATGAAATGAATGCGGCGCTTGATCAAGCACTGACTCCGCAAGAGAAGCTATTTTAAAGTCGATCTATATTACAAAATTTAATAGAAAAAGAGCAGAACAATTTCAAACTTAGGAGTACACTTCAGTTCCCTACCGTGTTCGCCAGTGCCATATATTCCTTGAACCATTTATGTGCATAGGCTGTGGAAATTGTTTGACAGGTGTGAGCGTCGCTCGTTCGATGAACCCGAAGTTGAACTGACCGTGGCCAACTTGAACCGTCAGGTTCAGGATGCCGGCATAGCGGCATTGGTGGGGACTTATTCTAAAAGCACTTATAACCTTGGTTGTGAGTGCTTTTTCATTTTTTGCTTGTCGTCATTTAACCTAGAAACGGCAGTTGGACGAGCGTGAGTGTACGTTTTTGCGGCTTTCTGCCTAGGCGCGACGACGACGCGGACTGCATTCTGCTAGGAGAAGCAACAACGGCAGGGAGCCGTAAAAATGGGCAATCGCGCACGTAGCGTTGCCACCAAAACGGCGAACGTTTAGAGCACGAAATGGATGATTCAAAACAAGGCTTTATTGGCAAATTTTAGCGGTCAACTGCCGTTTCTAGGTTTAAAAAGGGGTGAAATTTATGGCGTATTGGTTGATGAAGTCCGAGCCTTCCGAGCTTAGCATTGATGATGCCTTGCTGGAGGGCGCGGCACCCTGGTTTGGTGTGCGTAACTATCAGGCACGTAACTTTATGCGCGATCAGATGCGAGTTGGAGATGGTGTTTTGTTTTATCACTCAAGTTGCCCACAACCAGGCATCGCCGGTATCGCAGAAATTACCAGCACACCTTATCCAGATGAAACACAATTTGATTCAGCAGGTAAATATTTCGATCCGAAAGCAAGCAGAGAATCACCCCGTTGGATGTTGGTCGATGTCAAAGCATTGCGCAAAACACGCTTACTAAGTCTCGCAGAACTGCGTGCTTGTGAAGAATTATCCGATATGGTGGTTTTGCAAAGGGGCAGTCGTCTGTCAATTAACCCAGTGACGCCCCATCAATGGAAGACGGTTATGAAATTGCTGGGGGAAAAATAAGTAAAATACTTGGGGTTATCTTCCTTTTTTAGCGGATTTCTTTTTAACCGATGGCGGGTTTCCCATCAATGCTGTGGAAGCGCTAGCGCCCGTTTTACTTGTCGGTTTAGGTGTAAACACCCCGCGGTAGGCCAGTACCAGCAGAATGAGCCCACCTACGATCATTGGCAACGACAGCATTTGTCCAGCAGAAATGGTGATGCCAGCGAAAGTCACTTCATAGTCTGGTGTGCGGAAATACTCGGTGAAAAAGCGTGCGCACCCATACAAAGTGACAAACATGGCTCCCACCGCCAAAGTCGGCCTGGCTTTGCGCGCGTAAAACCAAAGAATACAAAACAACAAGACACCGTCCACCAAAGTTTGATAAATAGGTGAAGGGTGCACCGGATACGGCACCCCCGGCCAGATCATTGCCCAAGGCAAATCTGGCGAGGCAATACGACCCGGTAATTCGTGATTGATGAAGTTGCCAATACGTCCGGCGGCATAACCAAGTGGCACCATGGGTGCGATAAAATCATAGACTTCTGGCAGCGAATGTTGCGTCTTGCGTGACCATAAATACATGGCGATCAATACACCGATTAGCCCACCATGAAATGACATGCCACCTTGCCAGACCGCTAAAATTTCCAAAGGATGTTCAAAGAAATGTGCTGGCTGGTAAAAAAATACTTCACCCAAGCGGCCACCAATCACTACGCCCAGTACACCATAAAACAGCATGTCTTCTATATGCTCTTTGGTCCAACCGAGCGCTGCTACATGTGGCATGCGCAGGCGCAAGCGTCCCAAACCGACAAATTGGGCAAATGCGACTAAATACATCAAGCCATACCAATGAACAGGAATGAAAAACAATTTAAATGCGACCGGATCTGGATTGGGATGCACTAGCATAAGAAACTATCCTGGGTGAAGTAATTCTAAAAATTGAGCCAAGGCGGGCGACACATTATCTTGTCGCCAAGCGACACCGATTTCGACTTTTGCACTGATCTCTGGCAGCGCATGATAAGTCACGCCGGGGCGCTGTAAATTAGAGACGGATTGTGGCACAAGTGCGATGCCCATGCCAGCGGAAACCAGCGCGATGATGGTTTGCATCTGAATCGCTTCTTGTCCTATGGTGGGGGTTAACCCTTGTTGCCGAAAACAACCCAAAATCAAATCGTACAAAGCTGGTGCAATGGTGCGCGGGAATAAAATGAGCGGTGATTCTTTGTAGCTACTCAATTTCTGTGGATGCGTGAGCTGCCAATTGCTTGGGGTTGCCAGTACCAGCGGTTCGCTCAATAGTTTTCGATAATGCAGCGTTGTGGCAAGCGAGCTTGGGATCGGAGGAATCAAAAAACCGACGTCAATTTCGCCAGCATGCAGCAAGGCAAGTTGAATGTCGCTTGTGGCTTCTTTTAAACTTAACTGCACATCGGGTTGCTGCTCATGGAAGTGGCGCAAGAAGGGGGGTAGCACGCTGTAATCAGCAATCGATACAAAGGCAATCTTAATTTGACCGATATGACCAGAGGCGGCACGTTGCGCCAGCGCAGGTAAAGTTGCAGCTTGCTGCAATATGCGTCGTGCTTCAGGCAATAAGGCTGCACCTGCGGCACTTAACGCAATTTTGCGGGTATTGCGAATAAATAGTGCCGTACCTAAATTCTCTTCTAAGGCCTGAATCGCTTGTGACAAAGGGGGTTGTGTCATATTCAGCTTGAGTGCTGCACGACCAAAATGCATTTCCTCAGCGACCGCCACAAAATAGCGTAATTGGCGTAGCTCAAGGTTCATGGAGCTGGCTGTATTGAATGAACGGATGATGCAGATTACGTGGCATGTGCCGAAGGATTATGAGAGGGGGGGGA
>OFSE01000369.1_pt1 | contig 14072 bp, 8 predicted proteins | sample 1543261 | NCBI WGS metagenome assembly OFSE01 (sample SAMN07774225, study PRJEB24372) | wastewater metagenome | isolation source: Exp Tend VB 50WW | collected 2016-02 | reverse complement strand
TATTTGTGACGCATTGATGTCACTCAGCGGCGCATTTTCGGCCATTTTTGCTGCTCTTCGTTGTCAATAGCTCGCTATTGACAACGAAGAGCAGCAAAACTGCCTCGAAAAATGCATCAGCCATCTTCATAAATCCTAATGGAAAATCTGGATTTAAAAATACAAAAATAGGGCAGTATAGGTAAAAATAATCCATATCCCGCAGCATTGACGGGCGGTAAATTTTATACATAGTCCAGTATATAAAAACATCCAAAATCAACACGGTGCGCCTTGATATAGCGCAAAAACGGTGCTTGGTCGTTGTATTTCTATTAATCAGTTATGTAACTGCTGTTGATCGTGCAGAAAGACGGTAATATGTTGTCATCATTGACCGCTATTTCTTTGAGAAGTTATGCACGAAGCCGCTTTTCAAATCAGGGATGTACTCAGCCAGGATGAACTGGCGGTACTTGGTATTCCAATACCATCCGTACAAACCTGCTTCGCACAGGTGTTGCGGGCGGTGCGGCAGGCAATTGATATGCCGATTGCTTTCGTTCATATCAACAACTTGCGCGCAGATTCCATCGCGCCTAGTACTTCGTTATGTGGCCTAGCGATGCAAGCCGAATCGATCTTGCTGATCGAAAGTTTGCCGACCGATACGCGTTTTAAAAGTCATCACTACTTTGACATCGCGCCGGAGCTGCAATTTTTTTGCGGGCTGCCTTTGTACGACGCCGGCGGCAATAGCGTTGGCGTGCTTTGTTTAATTGACCGCCGACCGCGCCATCTTGGTGATGAGCAGATTGCCAGCTTACATAATTATGCCGCTTGGGCACTGGCCGAATGGCGCGCCTACCAGGCCCATCAATCGGTGCAAGCTGCGCGCGAGGCCGATCGTCGCCTCTCAAATGTGTTGGAAAATGTGCAGGATGCCGTATTCACGGTCGATGCATTAGCCAACATTACGACAGTAAACCCGGCCGCCATCAACATGTTTGCCTATGATCAGAGCAGCTTGCAAAGCATGAATCTAGCTAGCTTGATTACTATGTCAGATGTTAACTGGCGCAACAACATTGCGGCCTTGGCGCAATCTTTATCGGCTTGGTCAAATCGTGCTGGCGTAGTAGAAATGCTTGGCGTGCGTAGTGACAAAACCGAATTTTTCCTAGAGCTCACCGTCAGTGTTTTGCAAAGAGCACCAGCGCCCTCATACACCGTGATTGCACGAGAAATCTCTGAACGCAAACGCGCCGAGCAAAAAATTCGTGAAAGCGAACGACTTTTCAAAACCGTCATGGACAGCACCGCATTTTGTGTCTATGTGCGCGATCTGGAAGGGCGCTTTTTATACGTCAATCGCGAGTATGAGCACGTCTTTCATCGCGACAACCGTGTCGATAAAGGCACTCTGTTTACCGAAGTGTTGAATCCAGAGCTTGCTCATACCGTGTATCAAATCGAACAAACAGTGATCGCCAATCGAGAATCGATCTGGGCGGAAAATCTGGTGCAAAGAGAAGATGGTGAGCATGTGTATTTGGTCATTCGCTCGCCGCTGCTAGACGAAACCGGTGCAGTGATCGGCACTTGCGGCGTTGCCACCGACATGACGCCGATTAAAAAGCTCGAAAAAAATATGGCCGAAGCGATGGAAGCCCTGCGCGTCAGCGAAGAGCGCTGGAGTTTCGCGCTTGAAGCCAGCGGCGATGGCGTATGGGACTGGGATATTGTCAACAATGTGGTATTGCTCTCCAAGCGCGGCAAAGCACTGCTTGGCTACGAAGAGCACGAAATCGGCAATGGCATGAACGAATGGGATCAGCGAGTTCATCCAGACGACAAACAACAAGCGCTGGCGTCCCTGCAAGAAAATTTGGACGGCATCACCGATAGTTTTACCAACGAACACCGAGTGCGCTGCAAAGACGGTCACTACATTTGGCTGCTCGATCGCGGCAAAGTCGTACAGCGCGACGCTAACGGCAAAGCACTGCGGGTAATTGGCACCCACACTGACATCACCCAGCGCAAAAATCTGGAGCGGATTAAATCCGAATTCGTCTCCACCGTCAGCCACGAATTGCGCACACCACTCACCTCCATTCGTGGTTCTTTAGGGCTGCTGGAAGGCGGCGTACTCGGCACTATCCCGCCTAAAGCACTGGCCTTGATCTCAGTGGCCAGTAAAAATTGCCAGCGCCTAATCACGCTGGTCAACGATATTCTGGATATGGATAAACTCCTTTCCGGCAAAATGAATCTCGATATCATCAGCACCGACTTGAACGAACTCATCCTCCAATCCATCGAAGCCAATGCAGGTTACGGTAGCAGTTATCAAGTGCAATTTAATTTTGAAAATAACGCGCCAGACGCAAAAACTCCTAAATTCGGCCAAGTCGATGTCAACCGCTTTATGCAAATCATGGCCAATCTACTCTCCAACGCGGCCAAATTCTCAAAGCCACAAAGCCAGGTCAATATACGCCTGCAAGCCAATGAACACCTCTGGCGCATCGAAGTAGAAGATCACGGCGAAGGCATCCCACCCGATTTCCAAAGCCGCATCTTCGAAGCCTTCGCCCAAGCCGACAGCGCCAACACCAGAAAACAAGGCAGCACTGGCCTTGGTTTGAATATCAGTAAAAATCTGGTCGAAAAAATGGGGGGTGAAATTGGCTTTCAAACCAAGCTAGGGCTTGGCACCACGTTTTGGTTTACGGTGCCTGCGGCGTAATGACCAAGATTGGTTATTTACAAAGAACATTTGTCTTTTAACTACGACAATATTTGTATTGAACAGATTTTTATGGCGCATTTAGCTCTGTTGATCTCAGAAAATATGCCGATAACGAAGTAAGACGCCTATCAAAATCACCAAAAGGGCAGGTTTGTTATCATTTTGCATGTATTTTTAACAGGAAGCGTAATGCAGAAGCATTTATTTTTCACTCTTCGCGGTGCATTGTTAGCTTTATTGCTGGTGCAGTTGGGTGCTTGTGATCGGCTTGGGTTGGCGGATCCGGTCAAAGATGCGGCGATGAAAGAAGCTGATGCGCGGGCGACCGGCGGAGCTTGCCGACATGCGGGGCGTGGGATCGAAGATTGTTATGCATTGAACCCTGATTTTGCGCGTGCTTCTGTGTATGCTGGCTGGAAGGAAATGAATGATTACATGCGCGAAAATAATATTCAGGAAGTAAAGTCCGAGATTGCCCCAAAATCTACTGCTGCCAGCGAAACCGATGAGTCTGGCAAAGGCGATGCTGGCAATAATACAGCGGCTGATAGCGGTGAAAAAAGTTCGGCGAAAAAAGCCGAACATTAATTTTGATTTTCCTCTTTATTTGATGAATAAGTTTGTTTGTTAGGTTACTTATTGTGGGGGATCAGCGAATCCCATATCGAATGCCGCGATCATCGCGGCATTTTTTTTGGGTGGCGGTGTAGGTTGCTAGCGGCTGCGTTGAAATAAGTGGCGAAGCGGCAATTACTTTTGAAAACGGGCTTATTGGGTGTGGAAAGCGGTTAATTACTGTTTTTAGATTTAACAGAGAGCAATTTTTTATAAAGGTTCTGTAAAGAAATATATGGGAAATCTATTGGAATTTGAATGTTAATATATCTGATTAGGCTAATAAAACTCTGAGCAAAAAGTATTTTATTGCCAAAAAGTACAGAGTGATCAACAGGAGATGTTATGAAATTCAAATTGTGGCGTTTAAGGTCATCGATTCAGTTGAGTATTGCGCAAAAATTGATCTTTAGTTTTTGTGCCATTGTGGGTTTGTTATTATTAATTGCGGTTTTGTCTTATTTGCGTGTGGCAACGTTGAATCAAGAAATTAGCTTAACCAATACCAGTCGTTACCCAAATATTGTGCTGGTGCATCGTATTAAAGATCAAGTCAATGATGGCATTAATACGATCAATAATATGCTCAATATTTCCGATGCGGAAGATCTGAAAAATCAATATCCGAAGCTGATGCATAGTGCGCAAGTGATCGATGAAACGATCAAAAAATTAGATTCACTGGTGATGACAGCAGAGGCAAAAAAAAGCCTGAAAATGCTGGTTGAGTTGCAAGCCAGATATACCAAAGCGCATGCCGAATTTGTAAAGTCGATGCAGGAAAATAACGTGGATGAAGCAAAAACCACGATGTTGTTTGCAATACAGCCTGCCTATATCACTTATATTCAAGAGATTGATCATTTGTTGGAGCACCAATCTAAAATTATGGATGATGCGAGTCAGCAATCTGATAAGTATGCAAAACAGACCAGTGTATTGATTTTCGTTATCGCTACCTTGGCTTTGGTATTGACCGGAGTGGTCGGTACCCTCACAGTACGCAGCATAACGCGCCCACTAAACGACGCAGTAGCAATTGCGCAAAGAGTCGCCGATGGTGATCTCACCAGCGAAATCAGCACCACCTCGAACGACGAAACTGGCAAAATGCTCAACGCCCTCAAAGCCATGAATGACGGCTTAGTCACCATCGTCGAGCAAGTGCGACAAGGCACCGAAACCATCGTCTCCGCCTCCAATGAAATCGCCAGCGGCAATCTCGACCTATCGATCCGCACCGAAGAACAAGCCAGCTCACTCGACAAAACCGCCGTCTCCATGTCAAGCTTCACCCAAGCCATCAAAGCCAACGCCGACAAAGCCCAACAAGCCAATCACATGGCCATCACCGCCTCGCAAGACGCGGTACAAGGCGGCAATGTCGTCACCGATGTCATCCACACCATGGAAGCCATCAACAGCTCCTCCAAAAAAATCGTTGACATCATCAGCGTCATCGACGGCATCGCCTTCCAAACCAACATCCTCGCCTTAAATGCAGCGGTTGAAGCCGCCCGTGCGGGTGAGCAAGGACGTGGTTTCGCCGTGGTCGCCTCCGAAGTGCGCAACCTCGCCCAACGCTCGGCTTCAGCCGCCAAAGAAATCAAAACCCTGATTGACCAATCGGTGCACAACGTCAATCTCGGCACCAAGCTCGTCAACCAAGCTGGTGCCACCATGCAAACCGTCGTCAAAAGCATCCAAAACGTCACCGACATCATTGGCGACATCAATGCCGCCAGCAATGAACAAATAGCTGGCATCGAAAGCGCCACCCAATCGATTGCCGAAATGGACGAAGTCACCCAACAAAACGCTGCACTGGTCGAACAAGCTGCCGCTGCCGCGGCATCGATGAAAGATCAAGCGAATAGCTTATCGGTGATTGTCAGCCGCTTTAAAATCTCTGAAGCAATGGCGCTTGAGAAACCATTTGTCACTTATCAGCCAGCAGTGGCGCTGCGCTGAGTAAATCATGGCGCAAACAATGTTGGGCCAGGTTTTATTTTTGTTCAAATTGGGCGCGAATCGCTTCTAGGCGTTTGCGGTTTGCGCCAAAGTCTTTTAAGCCCAAGCGTGATGCAGAGCGCATCTGGATCACGCTGGCTGGCGCATCTAAGACAAATTCCACGTCATCGATAAATTTCAGCATTGGTGTTTGAAATTCCGCATACAGATAAGTGTCTTGATCGGTCACAATGTGGGCACCACTTTGCGCGACGATGGCATGTAATTTTTTAAACGCAAGCTGAGCGTCGCCTGTGTATTTGATTGGGGCGATGACGTGATAATCGGTGTGTGGTTGCTTTTCAGCGTAACTGGAAACCACATTCCACGCATCAAGCACCGGTGGTTTTAACATGCCATCATGCAAACCCAAATCACTAGGGCGCGTGCCACTGAGTAAGCCGAATTGCCCGGCACCGAAAATGGCAATCGGCACTAGCACCAACACTACAAAAGCAATCAGGCTAAGCGTCTTGGTCATGGTGCGAATTCCCGTATCAATAAGTTGCAATAAATGATGTCGCTCTTGTCTGCGTAGGGCGAACATCGGGCTATTTTACAGCATCCAAGATCGACCCTAGATTATCTCTCTATTCTATCAACTTGTATTAAAACTACATTTGCATAAAACTATTGAATCAACGCAGAAGCAATGCGTCTTGTGTGATAAAAGACGTCTTCCTAAAAGGGGATCGTTTTTAAAAAACGAATAGCGGAAGCTTAAAGTAATTTTATATAAAAACAATAAAAATAACTGGAAAAGTATTAAAACTACAGTAATATGGTTTAACGCATGGTTACTGGTCGAATGGTGATTCATGTGGAAGATGCCGGTGCAGTGTGAGAGGCGAAACCTAAATCCGGCTACATCAATATTGCATCGCAGCGAATGATGGCAGTGCATTGGCGCCGATGGCGACGTATTTATGCGTGCCATGCCATGTGCTGTTGCAACCTAAAAAATATGGAGATAAACATGCATTTCTTTCGGCAGTGTCAAAGGCGTATTTCAACGCAACTAAGTAGACAAACCACGAGCTTGCGCAAGCTTGTGCATTTCACAGCAGGTATTTTGATGGTGATTGGCGCGACGATGTCGCTTACGCCTTTGGCATCGTATGCGGCGATTAACACCAATAATCTGGGCGCCAAATACGATGGCACCAAAGCCAATATCAGTTTCAGGGTGTATTCATCCCGCGCCACACGGATTGAACTCAGCATTTACGCGAATGCTTACGGCAGTCAAGAAGTCGCTAAGTATGTGTTGAGCAAAGATGCTGCCAATGTTTGGTCAACCAATGTCGTGGTCAGCGCGATTCAGGCTTTGGGCGTGACCGGGCCGGTGTACTACGGCTACCGCGCTTGGGGGCCAAACTGGCCGTATAACGCGAGTTGGGTAAAAGGCAGCAACGTTGGCTTTATCAGCGATGTTGATGCAGCGGGCAATCGTTTTAATCCGAATAAATTATTGATCGATCCGTATGCGCTGGAGATCAGCCATGACCCAACCAATGCCACCTGGAGCGACGGCACCGTGTACGCCACTGGCGCAAACTATCGCGCCCTGGACAGCGGCCTGCGCGCACCGAAAGGCATCGTGCTGTCGGCTGATACGCAAAGCATCGGCACCAAACCAACTCGTGCGCAAAAAGATGACATTGTGTACGAAGTGCATGTGCGTGGTTTAACCATGAACGACACTAGCATTCCAGCGGCGTATCGTGGCACTTATCAAGGTGCGGGCATGAAGGCAGCGGCACTAGCTGCTCTAGGGGTGACGGCGGTGGAATTTTTGCCAGTACAGGAAACCCAGAACGATACCAATGACGTGATTCCGAATACCGATGTCGGTGATAATTATTGGGGCTATTTAACGCTGAACTATTTTGCCCCGGATCGCCGTTTTGCCTACAATAAGGCGGCTGGTGGCCCGACCAAAGAATTTAAAGCAATGGTGAAAGCCTTTCATGATCAGGGCATCAAGGTGTACATCGACACCGTGTATAACCACACTGGCGAAGGCGGCGCGTGGGGCAATACCGATGGCTTGACGGTGTATAACTTATTGTCGTTCCGTGGCTTTGATAATCCGGTGTATTACGAGCTGACGTCGGATAATCAATTTTCGTGGGATAACACCGGCGTCGGTGGTAATTACAATACCCATAACCCGATTGCGCAGAATCTGATTGTCGATTCATTGGCGTACTGGAAAAATACTTTGGGCGTCGATGGTTTCCGTTTTGATCTGGCTGCAGTGCTCGGCAACACCTGCGAAAAAGGCTGCTTTAATTTCGATAAGACAGACGCCAATAACGCCATCAATCGTATCGTGCGAGAGCTAACACCACGGCCAGCCGCAGGCGGCACTGGGGTTGATCTGATTGCCGAACCTTGGGCGATCGGCGGTAACTCCTATCAAGTCGGTGGTTTCCCTACTGGCTGGTCTGAATGGAACGGCAGTTACCGTGACATCATTCGTCAAAGCCAAAATAAATTAGGCTCTGCGTCAATTACACCCGGCCAGCTTGCCAGCCGCTTTGCTGGTTCCTCAGATTTGTATCAATCGAATGGCCGCGCACCATGGAATTCGGTCAACTTCATCGTTGCGCATGATGGCTTCACGTTAAAAGACCTGTATTCATGCAACAATAAAAACAATTTGCAAGCGTGGCCATACGGCCCTTCCGATGGCGGCGAAGACAATAACAATAGCTGGGATCAATCGGCAATCGCGCAAGATCAGCGCAAGGCGGCACGCAACGGCATGGCGCTGCTGATGCTCAATGCGGGTACACCGATGATGACTGGTGGTGATGAATTTTTGCGCAGCATTAACTGCAATAACAATCCGTATAACCTCGATTCCAGCGCTAACTGGCTGAACTATACGCTCACCACAGATCAGACCAATTTCAAAACCTTCACCCAAAGGCTGATTGCGTTCCGCAAAGCGCATCCGGCATTACGACCATTGAATTTTTATTCGGCAGTGGATAACAACGGCAACGTGATGGAGCAATTGCGCTGGTTTAAACCGGATGGCTCGGTGATCGATACCGCCTATTTTAATGACGCTAATAATCATGCGATGGCGTATCGCATTGATGGTTCGGAGTTTGGCGATAGCAGCTCGGCGATTTATGTCGCTTATAACGCATGGTCAAGTCTGGTGAACTTCACTTTACCGTGGCCTGGCAATGGCAAAAGCTGGTATCGGGTGATGGATACGTCGAACTGGAATGAGGGTCCAAACACGGTGGTAGCGCCCGGCTCAGAAACTTTAATCGGTGGTGAAAATACGGTGTATGGTTTGAATGCGCGGGCGACTTTGTTGTTGATCGCCAAGTAAAGCACAACTTGTTGACGCCACGGGCTGTGTCTGACGTGGCGTTGACCAGATTGTGCAGTGGAGAGAATTCAGTGGAGAGAAACTGGCCGAACCGCATTGGGTTCGGCTTTTTATTATACTGGCACCTGTATTTTTTTAAAACACTTGCCAATTGTGCGGGGTTGGCATAAATTATTTTAAAAAAGTGGCAGTATATTGATTTTATTGAAAAAAATAGCAAAATCGCGAGCGCTATTTTGCCGATTGAGAAGGCCTTATTCAGTCATTAGAGACATTATTCGGCGTCTTTTTTCTCTTTGCTGCGGTGATAAATAATTTTTTTGGTATCGCCTTCACAGCTTCCTACCACGCGGTTCTTGGTTTCGACGCTTTTATCCACCACTTCCAGCACATAATTTTTAACGCCCTTACCATCCAGTTTGGTCGCGATTTTTGTCTTTAAATCTTCGCAGGACATCTTCCCGGCAAAACAGCTTGCTGAGAACAAAGTCAAACCCAAGGCCAGCAGAATTTTTTTCATTTTTATGCTCCGAAGTAAGGTAAGGAATGGTCTTGCAATGGCCGGGAAAAGGAGAAAATGGACTTATTCCTAGGCATTGCAATGATAATAAAACCTTATCATCTCTGCCGCATTCTTGATAGAGAATCTTTCGTTATCACCATGAAAGCGTGGTAAATCGTTCTCACTGTGGTGAAAATTTGGCGTAAGGAAAATGAAGGCACGTCTTGTCCGGCGTATAGGGAGCACGCCGTGTTGAGCGATACTGGGTGGTGGTTGATTCAAGTCGCCCTAAATTAGCCCCAAATCACGTGGCTGCACGCCAGGGAAAATCTGTGCGAGTTGGCTGCTATTCAAACCATAGTTGCGAGCAAACAGGCCGCCTAGAATGGCGCGGTATTCATTCAGTACCGGGTAATCACGATTTTGAAACAGCGTGCTTTGTTGCAAAGCAATTTGCTCACCGACAATGCGACCTCCTTTGACATTGCCACCCAACACCCAATACACACTGCCATGCCCATGATCGGTGCCGCGTTTGCCGTTTTCTCGGAAGGTACGGCCAAATTCGCTGATCACCACCACCGTGGTGTTGCGCCATGTGTCGCCCATCTCTTGCCGGTAAGCCAGTAAACCTCGCCCCAGTTCTTCAAATTTATTGGCTAGGAAGCCGCTCGCCGCACCTTGATTGACGTGTGTATCCCAGCCACCGATATCGACAAAACCGAGCGCATATTTTTCACGCATCATGCGGGCGATGCGTTTTGCTTCCAGCTCAAAGCCTTTGGTAGAAATCGCATTGCGATCAGCCGCCACCATTTCCTGTTGCAAATCTTTGGCGACTTCTTCGCGCACAGTAAAACCTTCATTCACTTGTTGCGCCAGAGTGGTTTGGCTATACATCTGCGCGATGATTTTACTTTGTTTGTCATTCAGCCTCGATTTGCCATTTGCCCGCAAAGCTGTATTAGCAATTGCTGCATTGCCTTGCGCAATCAGCGGCAACTGATCGGTAAACGACATACTGGCGACGGGCTGCACGCTACCGTTGAGTTGCTCTGCTAAGCGGTTTAAAAAGCCAGAATGAAAATTACGAGCGCTGCTATTCGAGCCATTTAATGTTTGCCCCAGTTCGATGCTATCTTGCGTCTCAAAATGGCTACGCGATAAATCATCCGTGCCAGCAAATGGAATAAAAGCCAGTTCACCCGATTGATAAAGCGGGTACAAATGTGTGCGCAACGCCGGATGCAAACCCCAGTGTGCGTCAAGCGCAATGGCGGTTTCTGGATTGGCTTCGCTGGCCGTGTTACTGGCAGCGAGCGGGCGTGGAATCGCAATGTTGGGGCGCGTTTCGTAATAAAAATCACTCGCGGTTGGTACCAGTAAATGGCAGGCGTCATAACCACCGCGCAAAAACACCAACAGAAAGCGATTGTTGGCCGCTGGCGGTGTTGCCGCAAAAACTTGGCTGCTGACGGCACTAAAACCGCCCAAGCCAAACGCCAAGCCTGATTTCAAAAGGGTACGACGATCCATGATGACTCCTTCACTTTTATCTTGCGGCGATCTTATTGCTATCGGCGCATGGTTTCTGGCGCCGCCAAAAACAAAGCATTCCATTCTTGCGGGTTGCTGGCCTGATTCAGGGCTTGTTGGGTGCTACTGCTATAACGCGCTGCCCATGCTTTCACAAAACTAGAAGTAGCAAGCGCGGGGTGCGGGATCGACGCTGCTGACTGCGGCTTAATGGAGGCATCCTCACCTTCCTTGCGAAATAAATTCGGATTATCGCTAGCGATGATTTTGGCAATATCAAAACGTGTACTCAATTGCCCAGAGCTAGCCCAGGCGCTCTCTTGTAATGCGTAGCCATCAGGCGTTGCGCGGCCACCCAATTGCTGCCCCATTTGGTTCAGCCAATTGAGTACTGGTGTGGTATTCACAATCACCGTATCGCCATACGCCAGACGTAAAGATGAAAGTACATAATGCATCGGGTCTTTGAATTGATGACCAAGCGAAGCCGCAAACTCAGGTGACATCAACATGACCCGCAGTACGCTTGGGATATCACCATCAGAGCGCAAAAATTCTTGCGCCATCTGGCTAATCAAGGCTTCAGAAGGTGTATCCGACACCAGATACTGCGCGATTTTTTTACTGACAAAACGGGCAGTGGCGGGTTGTTGCGACAATAGGGTTAACACTTCTTCGATTTCCTGGAAACCGCTACCGTGAATGGTTTTTCCGAGCAACTGTTTATCACCAAAATCATGGCGATTTGGGTTAAATTCAAACAAGCCCTTTTTGATATATAGCGCTTGTAATGACGCTTTAACGCGCACCGGTTTATCGTTCAGATTGAGGCCAACCCCAGTTAAGACGCGCGCCAGCTCTTGCACATCGCGTTGGGTATAACCGCCATCGACACCCATGGTATGCAATTCCAGCAGTTCACGCGCATAGTTTTCATTGATGCGGCCGACTGCATTATGCTCATTGTCGAGATAACGCAGCATGGCAGGGTGCATCAAGCTGGCGCGTAACAGATCTCGAAATTTACCCAGCGCATGGGGATGAATCGCCCGTTCATCATAATCACCCAGCATGGCGCGTAGATTATTTTTCTGGATCGAAATACTAAAATGATTCAGCCAGAACCAGTTCATTTGTTCCAGCAACTGATTTGGTGAGTACAGGGCGCGCAAAATGATGCGGCTGGCTGCTTCTTTGGCTTGACGCGTTAGCGCTTGCTGATACGCCTTACGTAAAGTGTCATCAACACCTTTTTGTTGCTGTGCCTGTTCGCGTTGGGTTTCCAGTTCCAGCATGATTTGCTCGAATGGCCGCTGGGTAATGCTTGGCTGATCGATTTGCGCCTGCACCAAGGGCGGCAGGTTCGCATCACGTGCCTGTAATTGTTGTTGCAGGTAGCGGTTAACGCCAAGGGTTTGTAATTGCTGGCTGGTGCTGGCATTAATGCCCCAACTGACCCGGTTTAACAGCAATTGCGGATCAACTGGCGGCAGTTGCAGATTGTTACGAATCGGCGTAGCGTGGTTGGCTGGATTGGGGCTAGTGGTTGGTGCCGAGCAAGCTTGCAATAAGCAGACGGTGACGCTCAGCAGAAGCATTGCATTACTGCCGCTATTACGCCAGTTTGCCAGCCTTATTTTCAACACGGAATTCTCCACAATTTATTGTCGGATGTTTGTCACTAAGCATATACCGTGGCGAGAAAAATGCTTATTGTGTCTGGTAACAAGCCCATACAGATTGGTAAGTATCTGTAAATTCTGGATACGTTCTAAACCTTAGTGAATCGCCGTACAAGTGGTTGTTTGCTTGTGCATTTGGCAGTGTTCAATCATTTTTCCTTGTAAGTTCCACGCTTGTATATCCCACAGGTCGCCTTGTCGCTCCATGGTCATGTAACCAACATCGTTACTATTATTGAAGTAAGCAACATTTGCCCCTAGCGCTGGTGTGACGCCTGCTGGCAATGTTACGGGCAAGCTTTCATCGAGAGACGAGCCGCCATTGCCTGAAATAAACTGGGTTGGGTGGTCGCTGCTAAAGCTCAGTGCCTCAAACAAATGTACATGACCAGACAGCGTGGCTTGCACCTTGTCGGAGAAAAAGCGCTGCGGATGGCTTTGCCGCATGATGTCTTGCAGCGCCAAATTGCCATAGCTGTAATTGGTATTGTTGTCTTTGTTCGGGTAAGGGGAAAAACCCAATACCGGATGATGATTGATGAAAAAAGTAAAGTCTGCCAATGCCGCAAGCTGATCGACCGTTTTGAATTGTTCGGTGTAGATCGCGTGGGCGGGATCGTCTTTTTTGAGTGCAGAGTTCGGCACATGTGAGCTATCAAACACGATCAGTTGTGCCTGTTCATCGCCGATTTTTCCTAATGGTATGGCGTAAGGCGCGCTGAAATCGCCAATCTGGTCAAATTGTGCCAGATCGCAGCTTTGTTCGGAGCGGAATGGGCGCGGGTCCATCAGTCGCCACCAGCCTTGCCCACCACGCCGGCACGACTCATGGTTGCCTCGTACCACTACCCACGGTGCGGCGCGCAGCAGCGCTTGCGCCGGCGTGAAAAAATCAGCGCGCCAGGTATCCCAACCATATCCCCAGGGGCTGCCGGCGCAAGACGCCAAGCCCTGCGGGCAGGCGTTTTCGCGATAGTGATAGTCGCCGACATGAATCACCAGATCTGGCTGAAAAGCTGCCGCCGCTTTTGCCGTACTTTGAAACGCCCAGCCAGCACCATCATTGCAAGGTTGAAAATATTTGCTGCTGCTTTGCAGACGGCATCCGGTGTCGCCAATCACCACAATTTTTTGTATCGTGGCTTTGGGAATCGGTAGTGCAATGCCCGCCACACTGGCCGAAATCAGCGGCGTGTGCAGTTGCGCCTCGCAAATCAATACCGGAAAAGCAGACGGCTTGGAATCTTCTGGTTTACTGGCTGTCGGGCGCAAGGCGGGTGTTGCGGCGGCGACGCGTACTTGCATGATTGCGGCTTGCCCGTCTTGCTCCAGCAACGGGCAAACGGTATCGCTAGTTACCACCCGTGCAATCGCTTGCGCATGCTCGCCCAGTACTACCCAAGCCGATTGGATTGGCGACTCTTTTGCGGTAGAAACTAGCGGCGCTGTGCTGCAGGCAGTGAGGCTAGCCGCACATATGACGGCAGCAAGTAGCGATAATGCTTGGCGAAATAGGGGCGATCTCATGATGGGGGCTGAATTGGTGAGAAAAAATAACAAAAGTACAGAAAAATCCTGATCATCCGCGGTGGTTACTGTGAGCGGTCGCCGCGTACTTTGTTTTTTGTCGAAAGCGAC
>OFSE01000367.1_pt1 | contig 14079 bp, 9 predicted proteins | sample 1543261 | NCBI WGS metagenome assembly OFSE01 (sample SAMN07774225, study PRJEB24372) | wastewater metagenome | isolation source: Exp Tend VB 50WW | collected 2016-02 | reverse complement strand
TCATTACAGTCATTTGCTGCGGTCAACAAAACGGGAGGGAAGTGTTCTCCCGTTTTGTTTTATGTAAAACAGTAATCAGCAGGATTGAAGCAGTACGGTGGCAATCGCGCAGTAATATCAAAATAGCTTGGGAGCCACGCCAAATTGCGTTGGCTAGGCGCGAAGCCGCAGACAGTACAAAATATACGTTAGGGCGAAGCGACAACGCCAACGTCTGTTTTGCGTAAGCCTTATAGGTAAGAGGAGTTGAGATGAATTACAACTGGAATTGGAACATTTTCTGGGAGCAGTCGCCCGATGGCGGCGGCACCTATTTGCAGACCTTGATCAATGGGCTGTATTGGACCCTGGCCACTGCGGGCTTTGCATGGATTATTGCACTGCTGCTCGGCGCGTTAGTCGGTACGCTGCGTACCACGCCCAATAAATGGTTTGTGCGTCTGGGCAATGCGTATGTCGAATTGTTTAGAAATATTCCGCTGCTGGTGCAAATGTTTTTGTGGTTTTATGTGATGCCAGAATTGGTGCCGACCCAATTGGGCGATTGGCTCAAATCTTTGCCCAATGCACCGTTTGTCACGGCTGTTTTAAGCCTCGGCTTTTTTACTTCGGCGCGTGTCGCAGTGCAGGTTTCGGCGGGTATCAATGCCTTGCCACGTGGCCAGCGCATGGCTGGTACCGCGCTTGGTATGACCTTACCGCAAACTTATCGTTACGTATTATTGCCGATGGCATTTCGTATCATCATCCCTTCAATGACCAATGAATTTGCGGCGATCATCAAAAACAGTTCGGTCGCGCTGACCATTGGTTTGGTTGAATTGACTGCCAGCGCACACTCGATGCAAGAATTCTCGTTCCAGGTGTTTGAGCCATTCACGATTGCCACCTTGATTTATCTGGCAGTGTCGGCGATTGCGATTGTCTGTTCGCATTTGCTGGAAAAATCTTTGGCGGTGCCGGGCTTCATCACTTCTGGTTCGACTAACACGGGAGGGCACTAAGCATGTTTGCTAATTTTGATTTTGATGTCATCTCACGTTCATGGGTGTATCTCTTCACCACCGGCATGGCGTTCACCTTAAAGCTGACCTTTCTCGCCATGACTGGTGGCATCGTGATCGGTACCTTGTTGGCGATGATGCGTTTGTCTAGCTTGAAAGCAGTCTCTTTCTTCGCCACCACTTATGTCAATTTGATGCGTTCAGTGCCCTTGGTGATGGTGATTTTCTGGTTTTATTTTCTGGTGCCGTATATCGGTGCATGGATCATCGGTTCAGATACGCCAGTGCAGGTTGGCGCGTTTTCATCCTGCCTGATTACCTTCGTGATGTTTGAGGCTGCATATTATTGCGAAATCATGCGTTCGGGAATTCAATCAATCCCACGTGGGCAAATCTGGGCGGGTTATGCGCTCGGTATGAATTATTGGCAAACCATGGGCAATGTGGTATTGCCGCAAGCGTTTCGCAATATGATTCCGATTTTATTGACGCAAACCATTGTGCTATTTCAGGACGTGTCATTGGTCTATGTGTTATCGATTACCGACTTTGTTGGCGCAGCCTCAAAAGTGGCGCAGCGCGATGGCCGTTTGGTGGAAATGTATTTGTTTGTGGCGGTCGTGTATTTCATCATGTGTTTTGGTTTATCGGCCTTGGTAAAAAAATTACAGCAAAAAGTCGCGATTATTCGCTAACTAGATTCAGCGGCTAGATGAGATAGCTTTCTCACCCGCAGACATGAATACAATCAGTGGAGAAAATAATGATTAAATTAAATAACGTCAGCAAATGGTATGGGCAATTTCAAGTGCTCACCGATTGCACTACGCAAGTCGCCAAAGGCGATGTGGTAGTGGTGTGTGGCCCTTCTGGTTCTGGTAAATCGACGTTGATCAAAACCGTGAATGGCTTGGAACCATTCCAAAAAGGTGAGATCACCGTCGATGGTATTTCGGTGGGCGACCCGAAAACCAATCTGTCGAAATTGCGTGCGCGGATTGGTATGGTGTTTCAAAACTTTGAATTATTTCCGCATTTGACGATCCGTGAAAATCTAACGATTGGTCAGGTGAAAGTATTGGGGCGTTCGCAAGACGAAGCCTCGGAGCGTGGCCTGAAATATCTGGATCGGGTTGGCCTGATCGCACAAAAAGACAAATTCCCCGGTCAATTATCGGGCGGTCAGCAACAGCGCGTCGCCATTGCCCGCGCCTTATCGATGGACCCGATTGCCATGTTATTTGATGAACCGACCTCGGCACTCGACCCAGAAATGATTAACGAAGTGTTAGATGTCATGGTCGGCCTAGCGCAAGAAGGCATGACCATGATGGTGGTGACCCATGAAATGGGTTTCGCCAAAAAAGTAGCAAATCGCATCGTCTTCATGGACAAAGGCGTGATCGTGGAAGACTGCGCAAAAGAAGAATTTTTCACCTCAGCCCGTTCAGACCGGGCGCGTGATTTCTTGGCGAAGATCATTCATTAAGTCGATTCACAAGCAACATAACAAAGCGCCCAGGTCACTGTGGGCGCTTTTTTGTGTGCTATGGAAGCTAATCTGTATCAATATTAATATACTCCCAACTTTATATAAAAAAGTAAGGCAATCCCGCATATCAATAAAGCGTATTGAAAATATACTAGATACAGTATATTTACAATCTGGGTAGGTGCTGTAGAAAAGGTAGAATGTCGCACGCTTCTGTGTCGCGGCTCTTTTCTTGTCGCTTGGAATAGCGTCTTTTCATCATTCACATTCTCTGTCGTCCATGACCAATTCTTCTTTTGCCGAAAACGCTGTCAGTACCAGCGAGACTATCGAAGCGCTTCGTATCACCCGCCCAGACGATTGGCACTTGCACCTGCGTGATGGTGCGGCTTTGGCGAGTGTGTTGCCGCACAGCGCTGCGCAATTTGCGCGCGCGATTGTGATGCCGAATTTGAAGCCGCCGGTGACCACTACTGCGCAAGCCTTGGCGTATCGCGAGCGGATTTTGGCGGCGCTGCCAGCCGGTATGCAGTTCGAGCCGTTGATGACTTTGTATTTGACCGATAACACCGCACCCGATGAAATCCGCCGTGCTAAAGCCAGTGGCTTGATTCATGGCGTGAAGCTGTATCCGGCGGGCGCTACCACCAATTCGGATGCAGGCGTAACTGATTTACGGTTGTCGTACTCAACCCTGGAAGTCATGCAGGAAGTCGGCATGCCGTTGCTGGTGCATGGTGAAGTGACTGATGCGGCGATTGATCTGTTTGACCGCGAAGCGATGTTTATCGAACAGGTATTAAAACCTTTGCGGCGTGCCATGCCGCAATTGAAAATAGTGTTTGAGCACATCACCACCAGTGACGCCGCCGCTTATGTGGCAGAGGCCGAAGGGCCGATTGCGGCGACCATCACCGCACACCATTTGCTGTACAACCGCAACGATATTTTTAAATGCGGCATTCGCCCGCATTATTATTGCTTGCCTGTGCTAAAGCGCGAATCGCATCGGCTGGCTTTGTTGCAGGCGGCGACTTCGGGTAATCCACGTTTCTTCCTCGGCACCGATTCGGCACCGCACGCCAAAGGCGCGAAAGAGCAGGCGTGTGGTTGTGCTGGCTGCTACACGGCCTTGCACGCAATGGAGTTATACGCCACCGCCTTTGACCAAGCTAATGCGCTGGATAAGTTGGAAGGTTTTGCCAGTTTTTACGGCGCGGATTTTTACGGCTTACCACACAATCAAACCCAGATCACCTTGCAACGTCAAACCTGGGTCATGCCGGAGACCCTGCATTTTGCTGACAGTGAAATCGTGCCGCTGAATGCTGGTGAGCCGATGGCGTGGGCGCTGGCAACCGACTAAGCGCTTTGATCAAAACAGATTCACATCATGACGACTGCTTTACTGCAAGAGTTCGATCGGATTGATTGGTCGCGCCATTGGTATGATGCGATACGACCAGCGGCACAGGCAGTATTAGCCGATGCTGGCGACGACTGGCAACAACAACTCAACCTGCAAGCGGCGCAGCGACAATTACAAAATCATCGCGGCCTGCCTTTGCGCTTTGTGCCGCAGGCAGCATTACCACCAAACATGGCGTATGAAAGCTACATCAGTGAAACCGGCGGCGTGCCGACCCGGCACAATCTGCACGATTTTTTTAATGCATTGGTGTGGCTCAGTTTCCCTCTGATTAAACGTCAATTAAATGCACTACAAGCGGCACAAATTGCGCAACTCGGCATCACTGCCACACGCGGCAAAGCGCGCGACGCGGCCACCATTTTTGACGAAAATGCAGCCTTATTGGTAGTGCAAAATAGCGATGCCGGACATGCATGGGTCGATGCTTTGCGTCAGCATCAATGGCAGCAGGTATTCATCGAGCAGCGCGCTTTGCTTGGCACGCAGATTGAGGTTTGGAGTTTTGGTCATGCCTTGATGGAAAAGCTAGTGAAGCCCTACAAAGCGATCACTGCACATGCGTGGTTGTTGATGGTGGAGCCAGCGTTTTTCGCTTTACCTGTATCGGATAAAGCCGCCTATCTGGATCTACATGCCGCACAACAATTAGCGCTGCACAGCTTGCAGACCAAAGACTACACACCGCTGCCAGTTTTAGGTGTGCCTGGCTGGTGGCCAGCGCAAGACGCCAGCTTTTACGCGGATACCTCGGTGTTCCGCGCAAAACGCTTGGCACGCCTAGTTGACTAAATTACTGCGCTTCGCGCACCCAGATTTGGCTGCGTCCGAGTAAGGGCAGGCCAACAAAACCGCGCACCTTGAGTTTTTTGTTTTGCTCAATCAGTTTCAGTTTACAGCTATACAGAACACCGTTGTCAGGGTCGAGAATTTTGCCACCCGTGTATTCGTCATCATCTTTTTTTAAACCGGTCATGATGGTCAGGCCGATGATGGGTTTGTCTTTGTTGGCACCTTCGCATTTCACGCATTTCGGGTTTTGATCTTCGCTAGGCTCGCGGAAAATCTTTTCGATCTTACCTTCCAACTCGCCATTCACTTCGGTGATACGAATCAGTGCTTTTGATTTGCCGGTTTTGTCATCGATATTGCGCCATAAACCGGTCGGCCCTTCTTGCGCGTAAATGATTGGGGCAGTCAGTACGCTGCCAAACAGGGCAGCTAGCAGGCTGAGGGTGCGGATTATTTTTGTGGTTTGCATGAGTGTCTCCTCCCATTGAGTCGGGCTTTATTGGATTATATTGATTTATATGCATATCGAAACGTGATTGAGGGCGCTGCTAAGGCGCTATTTTTTTGAATAATGATTACCCCCAATCACGTCGCAGTCACGTCATCGCAGTTACGCTATTTTTATGCCACCAATTTAGCAAATTGCTCGCGCATTTTATTCAGCGTTGCCGAGAAACTTGCCAGTCTTTCTTGCTCTTGCGCGACTACTTGCGCAGGCGCTCTTGCTACAAAGCTTTCGTTACCTAACTTGGCTTCTGCTTTACCAATTTCCGCTTGCAGCTTGGCAATTTCTTTTGATAGGCGCTCGCGCTCAGCAGCGACATCGATTTCCACCTTCAACATCAATTTGGTTTCGCCAACGATAGAGACTGGTGCCGGTGATTCTGGCAAGGCATCCAATACCTGTACTTCAGATAATTTAGCTAATGCAGTCAAATAAGGCGCATACGTTTGCATGCGCGCTTTATCGGCGGCGTTGGCCGCTTGCAGCAAGAGCGGTACACGCACGGCGGGCGATAATTGCATTTCGCCACGCAGATTGCGGCAGGCATCAGTGGTGGCTTTCAAGCCTTGCATCCATTCTTCGGCTGCCGGATCGATATTATCGAGGTTAGCGATAGGATAGGCTTGTACCATGATCGAATCGCCCGCTGGATTTAAGTTCTTGCCAGCCAACGGTGCCACGGTTTGCCACAAGGCTTCGGTGATGAATGGAATCACCGGATGCGCCATGCGCAAGATCACTTCCAGCACGCGTAATAAAGTGCGGCGGGTGGCGCGTTGTTGTCTTTCATTACCGTGCTGCATCTGCACTTTCGCCACTTCCAGATACCAGTCGCAATATTCGTCCCAAACGAATTTGTAGATAGCAGCGGCGATATTGTCGAAGCGGTAGTCGGCGAAGCCTTTTTCTAGTTCGGCTTCGGTGCGTTGCAAGGCTGAGATGATCCATAGATCGGCGTTGGAATATGCTAGGTCTTCGGCTTTCACCTCCGCAGCAAAGCCGCAATCTTTGCCCTCAGTATTCATCAACACGAAGCGGGTGGCATTCCACAATTTATTACAGAAATTGCGATACCCTTCGCAGCGCCCCAGATCGAAATTGATGTTGCGTCCCAGCGAAGCATAGCTGGCCATGGTAAAGCGCAATGCGTCGGTGCCATACGGCGGAATGCCGTCGGCAAATTCTTTGCGGGTGGCTTTGTCGATGTTGGCAGCTTGTTTCGGATTCATCAAACCTTTGGTGCGTTTCTCTGCCAGTGCATCGACACCAATGCCATCAATTAAATCAATCGGATCTAAGGTGTTGCCTTTCGATTTCGACATTTTTTGACCGCTCGAATCGCGCACCAATCCATGCACATACACGGTGTGAAACGGAATCTTGCCAGTGAAGTGCGCCGTCATCATCACCATGCGCGCCACCCAGAAAAAGATGATGTCAAAGCCGGTCACCAACACCGAGGATGGCATGAAGTGCCGCATGTCGGGCGTGTCTTCCGGCCAGCCCATCGTGGAAAAAGGCACCAGCGCTGAAGAGAACCATGTGTCGAGCACATCTTCATCTCGTCTTAGCTTGCCGGTATACCCGGCGGCATTGGCTTTTTGTTGTGCTTCGGCAGCGTCACGCGCGACGAAAATTTCGCCGTTATCACCATACCACGCCGGGATTTGATGCCCCCACCAGAGCTGGCGTGAGATGCACCAGTCTTGAATATTATTCAGCCATTGGTTATAGGTAGTCGTCCAGTTTTCTGGGACGAATTTGATTTCACCATTGGCCACTTTTTCGAGGGCGACTTCGGCAATCGATTTGCCGGGGAAATAGGTGCCTTCGGGCGCTGGCTTACTCATTGCCATGAACCACTGGTCGGTCAGCATCGGTTCAATCACCACATTGGTACGGTCACCACGCGGCACCATCAATTTGTGCGGTTTGACCGAATCCAGTAAGCCAAGCGCGTCCAGATCGGCCACCATTTGCTTGCGGGCGACGAAACGATCCATGCCTTGATAAGCGGCTGGGGCATTCTCGTTGATTTTGGCGTCCAGTGTTAGCACGCTAATCATTGGCAACCCGTGTCTTTGACCAACCGCGTAATCGTTGAAATCATGGGCTGGCGTAATTTTCACGCAACCAGTGCCGAATTCTTTATCGACATAACTATCGGCAATGACGGGAATCTCGCGCTCAGTCAGTGGGAGCTTCAGCATTTTGCCGACCAGATGCGTGTAACGTTCGTCGGTCGGGTCAACCGCCACCGCCACGTCGCCTAGTAAGGTTTCTGGGCGGGTGGTGGCAACTGTTAGGTGACCGCTACCGTCAACAAAAGGGTAACGGATATGCCACATCGAGCCATCTTCTTCTTCCGACACCACTTCGAGGTCAGACACTGCTGTGCCCAGCACCGGATCCCAATTCACTAAGCGTTTGCCACGGTAAATCAAACCTTGCTCAACCAAGCGTACAAACACTTCCGTCACTGCTTTCGAGCGCTCGGCATCCATCGTGAAATATTCGCGCTGCCAATCGGCTGAGGCACCCATGCGGCGCATTTGGCCGGTAATGGTCGAGCCGGATTGTTGCTTCCATTCCCACACTTTTTCTAGAAATTTTTCACGCCCCAGATCATGGCGCGAAATTTTCTGTGCATCGAGCTGACGTTCTACTACAATCTGTGTAGCGATACCCGCATGATCAGTGCCTGGTACCCAAGCGGTGTTGTTGCCGCGCATACGGTAGTAGCGGGTCAAGCCATCCATGATGGTTTGGTTAAAGGCATGTCCCATGTGCAAGGTGCCAGTCACATTCGGTGGCGGCAGCAGAATACTGAATGACGGTTTGGCGTCGTCCATGCTGGCGGTGAAATAACCGCGCTGTTCCCATTCGGTGCGCCAGAAAGCTTCGATGTCGGCCGGTTCAAAAGACTTAGCTAATTCCATGATGTTTATTTGGTTAGATGCAGAACCTTTGATTATAAAGGAGCGCCTAGCCAGTTGGTAGCTTATGCTTGAGATGGGGTTGAGATGAATATCGAAGTGGCGATCAACATCAAGCGCGACATCACAATTATAGGCAGGGGCGAGAGCAAGAGTAAATTCGCCAGTGAACAGCTTTTATTGCCCATATGAAAGTATCTGTATCAAATAAGACCGACGCAAAATTGCCTTGGCTAGGCGCGATCTCGCAGATAGTATAAATGGTAGGTAAGGCGCAGCAACAACGGCAACCTCTGTTTTGCGTAAGTTCTATGTTTATTTTTGTTTTAATTCAGAGAAACCTTTCTTTTCTTCAATTTAAATATTGTTAAATTGCTTCAAAATGCAGGCTGACGCGTAGGAAATAGCACAGAAAATGCTAGGATTCCCAACTTCAAGTATAAATAAAAATGTGGCCACGTTTGTCCAATCATGCATCCATTCGGTCAATTACAGTGCTAAAAATCGGGCTGAGCTTTACAGCGGTTTTTAGGCACTGGATTGGCTTTGCCTTATTGGCTAGTTTCGCTTGTTGCAATTTGCCGGCATCGGCAAATGAGCAAGCTGATATGGCGCGTCTGGATGCCATACAACGCTTGGCAGATAGCGATACCAATGAAGGAATCAAACAACTAGAAGCATTCAAGCGCGATTTATCACCAGAGGCCAGCCCTGCGCTTCGGCTAGAAACCTTAAACATTCTGGTTGGCTTATATACAGATGTCGGCCAGCTCAAATCGGCAGATGCAGCCATCACCGAATTTTTACGTTTCGCGCAGGCCAGCAAAGACCATAATGCGATTGCTCTGGCACAAATCGCCGATGCCCAGCATACCCAAAACAATGGCATGAATGAACTAGCCATCAGTAAGCTGAATAAAATTCAAGAAAATCTAAAAGATGAAAAAAATCCCGAAGTTCAAATGCGTTTGCATATCGCGTTTGGTACTGCCTATCGCACGCTAGGCAAATTTGAATTGGCGCTCAGTCATTTTCTAGAGGCTTTACGCTGGACGGATCATCAGAAGCGCCGCAAAGACGAAGCGAAGATAATTTGTTTAAATGCAATCACAGGGCTATATCTGAACATGCGCGATCCGCAAAAGGCCTTGGATACCGCAAGTCAAGGCCTATCGATCTCAAAGGCAATGGTGTCGCCACGCGCTATAGCGAGTTTGATTTCAAATCAAGGTGTTGCCTATGGGCAGCTTGGGAAAGCCAAAGAGGCCAGACAGTCTTTTGAAAAAGTCTTAGAGATTGGCATCGAAGCAAAAATTCCATCAATGGAAGCCACAGCCTTAGTCAATTTGTCCGACCATTTTTTATCGACACGTAATTATCAACTGGCAGAAAATTACGCGCGCCGGGCGATTGCCACAGCAGAGTCCGTTGATGATATCGATACCGCCGTCGTTGCCAAAGCCAATTTAGGGTTTGCCTTGGGTGGGCAAGGCAAAATCAGCCAAGGAGCGGCCTTGGTCAATGAATCGATTGCCCACTATCGCGCTTCTGGTGCGAAGGCAAGCATCGAAGAAATTACTGGCGAGTTAGCGGGCATGTACGAGCGTGCAGGAATGTACAAAGAAGCGCTGACAACTGTGCGAGCTCAGCAAGCCCTCAGCAGAGAATTGTTTAATTCAAATCGCAGTCGCGTGGTGTCGGCCATGCAGGAAGAATTCAACGCCGATCAACGCCAAAAGCAGATTGAATTATTGGCTAAAGAAAACGATTTAAAAGACACCAAATTGCATAACCAGCGCCTGCAACAAATCGTCGCGCTACTTGGCGTGTTGGTAGCGGTAATGGTGGGCGCCGTGGTGTATATGCTATATCGGCGCGCCGCCAAAGCCAATCAGCAATTACAGGAAGTGAATACCAAATTAGCTTTTTATGCGGTACGCGATCCACTCACCGGCTTGCATAATCGCCGTTCGTTTATTGATCTGATGCAAGCGCGCAAAAACGTCTCGGAAGCCGAGCGACGGCAGGACAGTGCGGCAAGTCCTGATTGTATGATCTTGATGGATATTGATGAATTCAAACAAATCAACGATACCCACGGTCATGCGGTGGGCGATCAAGTGCTCACCGAGGTAGCACGTCGTTTAAAGAGCACCGTGCGCGACACTGACATGATCTTGCGTTGGGGCGGTGAGGAATTTCTCATTTTTTCACCGAAAGCAAACGCGGCACAAATCACCCGACTGGTGGAGCGCGTATTGCGCGCCGTTGGCGAAACTTGCTTTGAAATCGGCAATCTGAAGATTCGCGTAACTGTCACCGCTGGTTTTATCTCCTTGCCGTTTTCCGGCATTCCCGAAACCGAATGCGATTGGGAAAAAACCTTGCAAATCGCCGACATGGCGCTATTCCTCGGCAAAGCACATGGCCGCAATCGAGCGTATGGCCTAGGCAAATTATTAGTCGCCAAAGAGCAAGCCCTGCCAATGCTGGAAACCGACTTGGCTGCGGCGATTGCAGCCGATATGGTGGAAGTGATTGAGTTGATTGGCCCTGAAGTTGGTGTAGTGGCTAAGGCCGATGCTGGTATTGATGGGAAGCTAGAGCTCTAAAGTTAGCCCGCAATCCAGTGGAAGCATGTGCTCAACCTCCCGTATAATCACGGGATGCAAAATCTCCTCCAAAATCTGAATCCAGAGCAGCTTGCCGCCGTCACTTTGCCAGCGCAATCGGCCTTGATTTTAGCCGGCGCTGGCTCCGGTAAAACCCGTGTACTGACTACTCGCATTGCTTGGTTGATTCAAACTGGGCAAATCTCGCCGCAAGGTGTGCTGGCTGTTACGTTTACCAATAAGTCGGCGAAAGAAATGTTGGTGCGTTTGTCTGCCATGTTGCCGATCAATACGCGTGGTATGTGGATTGGGACGTTTCATGGTTTGTGCAATCGTTTATTGCGTGCGCATCATCGTGATGCGGGTTTGCCGCAAACCTTTCAAATTCTGGATTCGCAAGATCAATTATCGTTCATCAAGCGCCTATTGAAAGCGAATAATATCGATGACGAAAAATTCCCGCCGCGTACTTTGATGTATTTCATCAATAGTGCGAAAGACCAGGGTTTGCGTGCCGCGCAGGTGGATGCGTATGATGATTTCAATCGCAAGATGGTGGCTTTGTATGATCTTTACGATAGCCAATGCCAACGCGAAGGGGTGGTTGATTTTGCTGAGTTGTTGTTGCGCACGTATGAGTTGCTGAGCCGTAATCAACCGCTGCGTGAACATTATCAGGCACGCTTTAAACATATTTTGGTGGATGAATTTCAAGATACCAATGACTTGCAATACAAATGGTTGAAACTGATGGCAGGCAGCCATGGCGCGGTGTTTGCGGTGGGCGATGATGATCAAAGTATTTATGCTTTTCGCGGTGCGAACGTGGGCAATATGTCGGCCTTTGAGCGCGAGTTTCAGGTCAAGAATTTAATCAAGCTAGAGCAGAATTATCGCTCGCACGGGCATATTCTGGATACCGCGAATACCTTGATTGAGCATAATCACAAACGCTTGGGAAAAAATTTACGTACTGATGCTGGGCACGGCGAGCCAGTGCGGATTTACGAAGCCAGCAGTGATATTCAAGAAGCGCAATGGATTACCGAAGAAGCGAAAAATTTGATTCGCGATGGCGCATTGCGTAGCGAAATTGCGATCTTGTATCGCTCTAATGCGCAGTCGCGTGTGCTGGAACATGCTTTATTTACGGCGGGTTTGCCGTATCGGGTATATGGCGGGCAGCGTTATTTTGATCGCGCTGAAATCAAGCATGCGATTGCGTATCTACAATTGATGGATAACTTGCACAACGATTCAGCGTTTCTGCGCGTGGTGAATTTTCCGACGCGTGGCATTGGTGCGCGCTCGTTAGAGCAATTGCAAGATGCCGCGCGCCAGCAGAATATTTCACTGTACGCCGCAGTACCGTATGTGAGCGGCAAGGCGGGTACCTCGTTAGGTAATTTTGTGAAACTGATCGAGAGTGCGCGGTTTGAAACGCAAAATCTACCATTGCCGGAAATGGTGAAAGTGGTGCTTGAAGTCAGTAGCTTGCTCACGCACTATCAAAACGAGAAAGAAGGCGCAGACCGGATTGAGAATTTAGAGCAATTAGTTAGTGCCGCCAGTTTGTTTGTGTCAGAAGAAGGCTTCGGACATGATGCGCCCGCGCTGAATGGCCCAGCTTCTGCGCCTGCATCGAGCTTATTGCCAACTCAAGAGGGCGTGACCATCATTGATGCCGATGCAGCCTTGCCGACGGTGATGTCACCTTTGTCGGCATTTTTATCGCACGCTTCATTAGAAGCCGGTGATAATCAGGCGCAGGTTGGGCAAGATGCTTTGCAATTGATGACGGTGCATGCGGCCAAAGGCTTGGAGTTTGATGCGGTGTTTATTAGTGGCTTGGAAGAAGGCTTATTCCCGCATGAAAACAGTACGCAAGAAGACAGCGGTGTGGAAGAAGAGCGGCGTTTGATGTATGTGGCGATTACCCGTGCCAGAAAGCGTTTGTACATCAGCTTTTCGCAAACCCGTATGTTGCACGGGCAAACTCGTTACAACATGCGTTCGCGTTTTTTTGATGAAATGCCGGAAGCGTCATTGAAATGGTTATCACCGAAAGTGCAGGCGCACTGGTTTGCCAAACCGACTTCTGCTTGGGACGAGCAGGGCGATAACGTGAATCAAATTGCCCAGCAATTTCAGCAAAAACAGGCATCCTCTGCGGGTAGCGGCTGGCGTATCGGCCAAGGCGTGCAACATGCCAAATTCGGTGAAGGCGTGATTGTGAATATTGAAGGGAGTGGTAGCAACGCTCGTGCCCATATTAATTTCGGCCAGTTTGGTATGAAGCTGTTGGACTTAAATGTCGCCAAACTGGAAAAACTCGCTCATTAAATGGTGAGCAAGAGAATAATCGGGCTTACGCAAAATTGCGTTAGCTGGGCGCGAAACCGCAAACAATACGAATGCTACAAGGTGAAGCAACAACGCCAACCTCTGTTGTGCGTAAGTCCTAAATAGGAGAATATTTGTAATGGATAATACCCATCTAATCAATATCGCTGGTGCAAGCATATTTGGATTGGCTGTGCTGCATACATTTTCGACCAAGCGTTTTCAACATTTGGCGCACATCAGCAAACGTCATGCGGGTTTATGGCATTTGCTGGGCGAGGTGGAGGTGGTATTTGGTTTCTGGGCGCTGATTCTAATTGCTTTCATCGCAGTGGTGACGAATAAACATGATGCGATCACCTATCTAGAATCACAAAACTTTACCGAACCCTTATTTGTTTTCGTGATTTTGACGGTCGCGGGTACCAAGCCGATTTTATTTTCAGTACAAACGCTGGTCAGTAAGCTCGCCGCTTTACTGCCGATCTCGACTTCCTTAACCCGTTATTTTTTATGTTTATCGGTGGTGCCTCTGCTGGGTTCCTTTATCACCGAACCAGCGGCAATGACACTGGCTGCACTGATGTTGCTAGATAATTTTTACAAACATGGTATTTCAGAAAAACTCAAATATGCGACTTTGGGTATTTTATTTGTGAATATTTCAATTGGCGGCGTGCTTACGCCATTTGCCGCGCCGCCAGTATTGATGGTGGCAGATACTTGGTCTTGGGATATCGCCCACATGCTGCAATGGTTCGGCTGGAAAGCCGCGCTTGCCGTGACCATCAATGCGTTTTTTGTGACCTTGCTGTTCCGGCGCGAATTAAAGCAAATCGCAGAGCCGGTGAAGGACGAATCATCGTCCATGCCACTTGTAGTGATCGCGGTGCATTTTCTGTTTTTGGCGGCGACGGTGGTGTTTAGCCATCACCCTGTGGTGTTTTTGGGCTTGTTTTTATTTTT
>OFSE01000366.1_pt1 | contig 14095 bp, 8 predicted proteins | sample 1543261 | NCBI WGS metagenome assembly OFSE01 (sample SAMN07774225, study PRJEB24372) | wastewater metagenome | isolation source: Exp Tend VB 50WW | collected 2016-02 | reverse complement strand
TTGCTGATACCCCTCAGGGCTATCGTGCTAAACGCAGCGCAAACTATCTATGCTGTCGGCAGGGCCACATTTACTGGCGGGTCCATCGTCTTGGCATCCTCATGTTTTGCTGTGAGGATTGGATAATGTCTCTGGCCACCAGCGTCAAATAATTCAAGGAAACGATCATGCCGATCACCACACCGATTCTGAGCCAAGCCACACAGCAAGTGGCGAATGCGGCGACGCTCGATCCCAATCAGCTCGCCCAGATGAACGCGGCTACTGTATCCGGACAGGCCAACAACATCATCGGCCAGGGTGGCCCGTTGATGCAGCAGGCGGCCAACACCGGCAACGCCTTGGCGGCCCAGCGCGGACTGTTGAATTCCAGCATGGGCATCCAGGCCGCGCAGAACGCCGTGCTTCAGAACGCGACGCAGCTCGCCCAGGGCGACGTGAATGCGCTGAACCAGGCGAGCCAGTTCAACGCGCAGTCGCAGAATCAGACGCTTGCCCAGAACACGGCGAACCAGCAGGCCACGAACCAGTTCAACACCCAGCAGGGTAACGCGATGAACACGTGGAACCTGGGGCAGCAGAACGAAGCCGTGATGAAGACGCTCGACGCCAACAACAAGGAATCGCTGATGAACATCGAGGCCAATTACAAAGGTCTCATGCAAAATTCCTCTTCCGCTTCCGGCATGTACGAACAGATGCTCAAGAACCTTGCCGATATTTCGGCAAGCAAGGATATGGACGCCGGTGCCAAGAGCACTGCAATCCAGAACCAACTCACCTACTTGCGCACAGGTTTAACCATGTTGGGCAACATGGGGGGTGTCACAAATATGGTGACGTTCTAGTGAGCTTGACGCCAAACCAGGTTTGTAGTATGATTCAATCTTCAACAGGAGATCGAATCATGCCGCTTTACAAATTGACATCACCTTCGGGAAAGTCCTACATCGGGATCACCCGCGGCGCTCTTCAAGTGCGCCTGAACCATCATAGGTTTGACAGTGAGCGGGGCTCACTTGGTAAATTGCACAAGGCCATTCGCAAATACGGGTTTGAAAATTTCAAGGTGGATGTGTTGAATGCCTCGAACGATCCCGATGAGCTTTGCGAACTTGAGATTGCCGCGATTCGCGAACACAACACTTTTGGCAAGGGTGGCTATAATCTTACTCTTGGTGGGGAAGGGGCGCTTGGAACGAAGCTCACAGAAGAACGCAAGATCAACCTTGTGAAATCTCGCGCTCTCCGCAAATTAGAGAAAACCGATGAAGAATTGGCTCTTGAGCGTGCTCGTCGGTCTGTGTCAGCAAAACGTGCAATGGCTTTGGCAACCTACACCCGTAACCAGCCCGGTTATGATCACGCCGAGAAAATTGCTGAAGCCCGTGCCAATCGCACACCTGAGCAAGTTGCCGCTGAAAAGGCGAACCGCTCTGCCGCCGCAAAGGCGCGGTGGGCTTCCGGCAATTTCAGAAAGAACTGATCATGCACATCCCGTCCGACGTTCGCACCTACCAGGCTCGCGCTACCCACTATACCGGGGATCGCGGACCTTGGCTCGAACACATGGTCGAGGATTGCGGCTGCTCGCTCGATGAGGCGATGATGTTCCTGGCCCCATACCAGGCAATCCCTTATGTCGATCAGAAGCACGGTCACATGGCGACGCTGATCAAGCGGAACAAGGAAGTGCATTTCGCGATCTACCGCAAGTACCGTCGCAAAGCGCATGTCACATCCGAACGGATCATGGAGTTCCTGCAACCCATCCTGGACAAGGAGAAGTTCCTGGTCACCAAGGTTGCCGACGATGAAAGCGACGCCTTCATTACCCATTTGGGTTTCGAGCCGCTTGGCATTACAATGGAGGGGCTTCGCACCTTCATCCTGAACGAGATCAAATATCCGAGGCCCCACTGATGAACACCTTCGAATTACGTGACAACCTGCGCTACTACAACCAGCGCTTCAGCGAGATGCCTGTCGGCGATCCCATGTCGGGCGCCTGCTACGGTGAGTACCTGAAGTCGAAGGCGATCGGCGCGATCATCGGTGTCGTTGCCGCCGTCGCTGCGGTATGGACTGGTGGCGCCACCCTGGCCGCTTATGCCGCTGCCGGCAGCACGGTCAGCATCGGTTCAGCGATTGCGGCCGGGGCCATGGTCGCCGGCGGTGTGATGAGCGGTGTGGGCGCCGTCACCGGCAACAAGAAGCTGATGAAGATTGGCGGCGTGCTCGCCCTGGCCGGAGCCTGGGTTCGATGGCGGCGTCGGCATTCAGCGGAACATCCACGGTTGCCGGGGAAGCTGTAAATGCGGCACCTGTAGCCGCTGAAGGTTCGGCGGCCGGAGCTTCAGAACAGCTTGTTGGCAAACTCGCTGGCGCCGGTACATCGGAAGCGTTTGGTGCGGCAGCCGAAGGAATGAATTCAGGGGCTTTGAACATCGACACCCTGGCCGCAGGCAAGGTTCCGAGTCTTGGCGCCGGCCTGGAAGAAGCTGCTGCTGTTGGCTCTCAAGCAGGGGCGCCGGTTCAGCAGGGTGGTATCGTTGCCCAGGCGCTTGGCGACACCTCGAGTGCGGCGCTTGCCCAACCGGCAAACAATGTTCCAGGTGCTGCCAATGTTCAACCCCCCGCTGCTGAAGGTGGATTCCTCGAAAAGGCTGGCGGCTGGATGGACAAGAACAAGACCCTGGTCGAGATGGGTGGCAAAATCCTGAGCAACCTTGGTGGCCAGGCGGTCAATGGCGGCAATGCTTCGGGCGCGGGTGGTGGCACTGGCAGCACCGAGGCCAACGATGGCCTCCTCGTCGCCAAGACCGGCGAGGCAAACGCATCTGCTGATGCCCTGCGCGCCAAGGCGGCAGCAGAAGAGCAGCAGCGCAAGAACGCCAACACCCAGGTCGAGATGATCTCGGCAAACGATCCGAACCGTGACGCCAAGGTTGCCGATGCGGTTGCCCGCGGAGCACCCTACCAGATCATGTTCCAGCCCGCTGCGACCCCTGTTACCATGGGCGGTCGGAACTACGCCACGACCAGCAACCAATGGGCGCCACAGCGCTAAGGAAGCCTCATGCCTATCCTCCAAGACTCCATGCAAAATGCGCAAGCCGGTGTTCCGGCTCCTGCCGCTACGGCCGCGACCGCGCCACAGAACCAGCCGGGCGCCGCCTCGCTGCCGCCACCGAATCCCGAGACCACGAGCCCGCTCGTCAAAGCGCACGAGGATGAACTGGCGAACATGGTCACGGTGATGCCTCCGGAAATGCGCGACGCCTATCAGCGCGTGGTCGTCGCCGGCAAGAAGATGATGTACGCACCGGAAACGGCCGAGGCAATCCATGGGATCATCCTCGACGACAAGATTCCGATGGCGAACAAGCTCGGCGAGGGTGTGGCCAACCTGGTGGTGATGATGGACAACCAGGGCAACGGCACCATCCCGAAGGATGTGTTGGTTCCCGTGGGTGTCACGCTCATGTTCGAGGCGGCCGACTATCTGTTCGAAGTCGGGATGGAAGTCACCGAGAAGGACCTGTCCGACGCCATGGAAATGATGGTCTATTCCATCTTCGAAGCCTATGGTGTGCCGCAGGCTGAGGTGGATAAGATCATCGACAAGCTGATGAGCGATCTCGATCTCGACGACGAGACCAAAGAGAAGTTGGTCGGCGGCGTCAAGGAGCGTGAAGCGGAAGACATGGAGGCGGCCGAGGCCGAGACCGCTGCACAGGAAACGGCTGAAGGTCCGGCCGGCGAGGAAGCTGAATTCAATGCCAGCTTCGACGCCGAGCAGGCAAAGCGGAGGATGTAATCATGGGCTGGTCTCTGACTGGAATTCTCGGCGCCGTTGGCAAGGCGGTTGGCGACACGGCCCAGGATTGGGCGAAGCGCGGGATCATCGAAGACGAGAAGATTCGCTCGGAAGAGCGGGCCACCGCGCGCGCCAAGGAAATGGCCGATTACCAGGAAGGGCTCGCAGCATCTCGCGAAGAGCGCGTCCAGGCTCTCAAGGAAAAGGTCGATTTGCAGAAGCGCGAAAAGGATGCGACCACTGTCGGTGCGCTCGAATGGGCGGCAACCAAGGACCCGGAAGGTCCGAAGCTCGAAAAGGGTACGGTGGCCTTCCACGACTGGATGCAGTCGCAACTCAGCGCCAGCGGTGAAGAGGCTTTGGCCAAGAACCAGTCTGACATGGCCAAAGCCTTGCGCGACGACGTGCGTGCCGACAAAAGCCTTGAGGCACAGATGGCCAACGCCGCCGCCAGCAGGGCGCAATCCGCGGCCAGCCTGGGTGCTGCGCGCGAAGATCGCCTGGCCAATCTTGACCTGAAACGCGAAGAGCTGAAATGCAAACAGGAGAAAGATCATCGCGCGGAGATGGCGAATCTTGGCACGCTCAAACTCAAGGACAAGGCCACGGGTGAAGACAAACTTGATACGTCCGGTTACCCGGTTCTGCGCAAGGTCGATGCTACACTGGAAACCACCTACGGAATGAGCGACCGGCTGGATCGTGTCGATGCAATGGCCCAGATCACAGCCAACGCGCGGAACTACTACGCCGAACATGCGAGTACCAAGAAGCCTGTGTCCTGGGATGTTGCGTTGCAAAAGTCGGCCTCGGAATGGGCCAGCAAAAATCCACCACCTGAACCCAAAGCGAAAAAGTAGGGTAAAATGATCTCCGTTTTTCAAGGAGATCGACATGGGCCGCAAAGACGACCAATCCGCTTCCACCGCTGACACCTTTGGTTTCGGCACCGGTGGTTTCGATACACCGGTAGCATCAAAATCCTCGAAGGCTCCAAGCGATCCCTTTGGTTTCGGCACCGGTGGGTTCGATCCCATTGTCGAGCCTGAAAAGCCCCGCACTGGATGGGATACTGCCAAGGATGTCGGTGTCGAGATCATGGCCGGTGGTGCCGGCGCCGTCGATAGTGCCCAGGGCATCCTGAATTGGGCAACCGGCCGCAAGGGCGAAGAGAAGTTCGACGCGGACTTCATCTCTTCGGCCAAGGAATACTGGCAGGACATGAAGTCGGACTATCGCAAGCAGCGCGATGCCGAACTCGCTTCTGCAATATCCGACCCCAACAAGAGTATCACCGAACACCTGATCGAGAATCCGGCTGACATCGGCTATGCCGCTGCCGGCAGTTTGCTGCCGATGCTGGCGACAGGTGGTGTGTCAGGTCTTGGTGCCAAGGGTCTCTTGGCCGTCGGTGCGCTGAAGGCTGGATCGAAAGCGACCAACCTGATCCTTGGTGGAATGGCGGGCGCCACGGAAGGTGCCCTGATGGCCGGTGACGTTTATAACGAAACCGAGAGTGGCCTGGCTGCCGCCGGCGCCCTTGGTCTGGGTGTCGCCACGGGTGGTATCGGCGGAAACGTCACGCTCGGATTGGCACGCCGCGCCGTCGGTAAGGAAATTCTCGGTGAGGGTGTCGAAAGCGCTCTCAACAAATCCATCGCTCGGCGCACGCTCACCTCGATGTTCGGGGAGGGTGCCCAGGAATATCTGCAAGAGGGTGGCCAGGCGCTGCTGGAAATGGCCGGCAAGGATGGTGAGATCGACCTGATGCAGGCGGCCAAGCGCGCCACCTTCGGCGCCGTCGTCGGCGCTGCCATGGGTGGTGGTATGCACCCGATCTCCGGCGAAGGTGCGCCCGCGTTCAAGAGCATTGAAGATCGCGACAAGGCCGCGCGCCTGGCCGAAGATACTCGCTGGCAAGAATACCTTGTGGCAAAGGGTGCCACCGGTAGCCAACCCAGCGTTGAAGAGTTCGAAAGCATGTCGGCTGAACCGGCGTTCCTTCGTCGCAACAGCGAAGTCGCCCTCGCAGCGCAAACCCAGGCCAACGCGGAAGCCTGGGTCGCCAAAGAACCGAACAACCCGGCTGCCCAGGAAGCGCTGGCTTCGGCCCAGGCAAACTTCCTCGCCACGAGCAGCACCGAAGAGGAACGCAAGAACGCCGCCAAGGCTGCATCCGAGGGTGCCGCCGCCGCCACGCTCGGCGCAACAACGGTTGAGGCTGCCACAGCCGCTTTCTCTGCGAACCAGCAGGCTCAGAGCGTGCTGACCACCGGCGCCACCGCGGTCGAGGCAGCAAAGACTGTTGCCACCGGCACCCCGGCTCCTGTCACCACACAACCTGGCGAACCCCTCCCATTCCAGGGTGAGGATGAGGTCAGCACGCTTGCCACGGCAGCGCTGGCTGCCGGAGTAGATAGCCGTGTCATCGAATCGGTTGTCAATGCACGCTCGATTGAAAACCTGCGCATCGAAGCCATCACACACCCCAGCCCGCAGATCAGGGCGCTTGCCCAAGCCGTACTGGTGGAGCGTACCGCCGTCGCTCCCGCAACCCCGGCGACCGAGCCCGCTGCGGCCACACCCGCACAGGCCACCTTGCCGCTTGAGGGTGGCAAGCTGAACACTTTGCCCCCTGAACTGGCTGGCGCGAAGCCGACCTACGGCACCACCCAATTGACCTTCGGCAGCGACATCGACAGGGCCGCGTACATCGCACGCAACGGCGTCAAGAAATCCAGGAACGACGCGCGCTATGTGGATTTCGTAACCCAGGCCACGGGTATGACCGAGGCCGAGGTGCGCGCGCACGGCAACAAGGTCCATGCTGCCATCAAGGCCGGGACCAAGGTGCCTGGCCAGCCGTTCAATGTTGAGCCGATTTGGTCGGCCCCGGCCGCCGCGCAGGCGCCCAAGCCCGCTGCTGGCAAACTTGACCTGATGGTTGATGGTATCATCGGCGAAGAAATCCCGCACACTTCCGTGCCTGGTGGCAACGATGCTTTCCAGTATGCACGTGGTCGCACCGAAGAAGATGGTCCTATCGGCGTGTTTCGGCGCAAGGCCAGCGAGCGTGGCACCTATGGTGGATGGCGTTGGGAAGCTGATCCCAACAAGGTTGCACCGGCACCGGAACCGGCCGCCACCAACGAGCCCAAGCACTTCAAAGAGATGCGTGAAAAGCTCGGCCCCATGGTTGCGCTGCTGCCGAAACACGTGCAGGAGTTGTTCGCGCACGATTTCAAGGGGTCAAGTAATCGGGTAATCCGTGTCACGCGCTCGGCCCAAATGCACACGAAAACGATCCCGAGCGCATTGAAGCGTGTGGGCTTCACCCAGAACCAGTGGAACGAATTCCTCACAGACCTGAAGGAAAAGGTCACCGGGACAAAGACCGAGGGCGTCCAGGCCCAGATCGAAAAGGGTAGCACTGTCAGCGAAATGCTGGACTACCTGATCGCCAACACCGAGCCGCGCATGGCAAAGCTGGCGGAAGCGCTGAAGCGCTTTGGCGCCGGCAATCCTGCGCTCGATCTCCCCTACACCAACCTGAAGAATGCACCAAAAGAGCAGCGTGGTGGCACCCGGGCTTGGGAGGGTTCTGGCGAAATCACTGACGTACTCAACGTCAAGGGTGTCGCCGACGAGATCACCACGATCCACGAGATCACCCACGCCCTGACCTTGAGCTGGTTCTATACCGCTGACAAGAAGAGCCCGCTCTACAAAGAACTGGTCCAGATGCACAAGGACGCCAGGAACCAGTGGCTTTCAGAGAATCCGGGAAAGACGGCCAAGGATGCCGGCATCGCTGTTCGCGGATTGATGGACATCAACGAGTTCATGGCCGAGGCGGTTGGCAACCCGCAATTCCAGGAATACCTGATGACGGTGCTGGCCAACAAATCCCAGAGCGCATGGGACAAGTTCGTCGGCTGGGTCCGTGATCTGCTCGGCGATCCCAATGTCGATCTGCAAATGCTGGGTCAGGCCCTGGCCGCGATCGAGAAGATTGCGAAGAAGAGCACGGCCGTGAATAAGACTGCCGGTGCCAACGCGATCCGTCCTGCCAAGCCCACCACCACTTCCGACGCCGAGCACATGAGCGATGTAGCCACATCGGATTTGCTGCAAAGCATCGTTGCTGACTTCTTCAAGTCCGACGATCCGAATGCCGTCGATGACCTGATCGCGGTCAATGAGATGTTCGGCCAGTTGTCGCTTGACGGCTTGCGCAATGTGCGCACGCGCATCACCGATCCGGATTCCACTCGTCTTCTCGATGCTGTCATTGCTCGCCACGAGGCTGGGTTCGACGACGCCTTCGACGTGATCAACAACCACATCGAACTGCTCGAAGAGGCTGACATGACCGCCTCGATGAACGAGGCCCTGGGGATTGATGAGGACGACTTCACGATCCCGATGGGTCCCGAAGACACGATGGACGACTTCAACCTTGACCAGGTTCCGGAGTACGAGCGTCGCGCGTTCGAGGCCACGGACAGGATGTTTGCCGCCGGAAGCCATGCGATCATCTCCCGCACCATCGGTCAATCCGAACAGGAACTGCGGCTGCTTGTGCGCGCCGCCGGTAACGCTGCCCGTTCCGATCTGGCCCAGGCGATGCTGGACTATGGCGACATCACCGCGGCGCGCGTCGCCGTCGGGAATCACCTGAACGACCTGATGAACAACGACATCCTGGGCGCCGGCCTGGACGATCGCAACAGGCGTGACAGCGACCCAGAGCCCAGCTACGCCAAGGGTGGGCGTCACCCCATCTACGACTTTGGGGCCAGGCTCAAGAATGCCTACATGACCGGGGCGCTCACCAAGCTGGCCGCGTTCTGGGAAACCGTCTTTGAGTCGGATGGTCAGTTCAAGATCAACGTCGATTCGAAATCCATCCTTCGCGGGAAGGACAGCACGAACGACGACTACTCGAAGCTGATGCACGCCTACAACGACGCCATGTTCGAGAAGGCGAAGGAGTGGGCCAAGGCGCACAGTTTCCCCGAGCCGAAGGACACCCCGGCCAACCGTGTGATCGTGTCCCTGCGCGAGCAGCGCAACGGCCAGGGCAAGCCCGAGCTGAAGCTGGTGGTGCGTGGCCGCGGTCGCGAGTTCCGTGGGGAAAACCCCTATCTGGCGACGACGAGCGGCGCCGGTGAAGGGTCGATGGACTTCAATCCATACTCGAATCAGAACGAAATCCACACGACCGGCCTCGAAGGTTTCCCGGGAAGCGGCGACATCGCTTACCGGCTGTTCGCCGACGTTGCCAACGCGCACGGATTCGATCTGCCGACGGCCGACACCCTGATGTCGAACAACAATGTCCGCCGTCCGTGGCAGACCGTTGCCGCCACCATGCGCCTCAAGAATCCCGACGTGTTGAGCCCGATCAACTCCGGCGGTGCGGCGAGCGCCTACGGGATGGATACCGAACTCTGGCCGCACCTGAAGGACCGTGAGCGCATTGGCGCCAACATCCTGCGCCACACCCACAACATGCTGGTCAGCCGCCCGGGCAACCGCGGTCGCTCGTCCAAGATCATGGTGTCGAACGGTCGGATGTTCGACAACCTGGCACCATTGCCGAACGGCCAGGGTTTCGTCGCCAAGTTCGAGCCGAACCATCCCAACGGTGTTCCGAAGGGTAAGGTGATCGACTTCAACGAACTCGAAACCAGGATGCAGCGCGCCAACGCCATCGGTGGCAACGTCGATTCCGACGTTGAAGCCGGGCGCAAGGGTGGTAGCGGCACCTCGATGGCCTTCGCCCTGATGTCCCAGCTCGTGCTGGACAACATTGAGAACAATTCTCATCTGGATGTCGATCCCACCCTGGTGGAGGCTGGCGCCAAGATGGGCCGCAACCGCGAGGGCTGGTTCTTCGACAAGACCGACGAGCAGAAGAGCCAACTTCAGGAAGAGATCGAGGCGGTCAGGGCGTTCCTGGCTGACCCCAAGACCAGCCTCGAAGACCAACAGGCGGCGCGCGAGGTCCTGCGCTCGCTGTTGTCCGACGAAATCGACGGCAAGATCAGCGACCTCATGGAAGAGCACCGCTCGCCGATGACCAGCAATGGGCGGCGCGGCGAGATCAACCGTCAGATCGCGACGCTGCGCATGGAACAGCGTGCCAAGCGTGACACCATGGTGGAAAATATCGGGGTCATTCCGGCCGAAGCCGTTTTCGACTCAAATAAAAAAGGGCCTGTCGCCCCGATCCGTATCCGCGGTGAGCACTACTCCCACCAGAAGCGCACCGAGCTGCTTGGCTCGCGCTACGGCACCGGCTACAAGGGTGCCGAGCGGACCCGCATCGCAGAATCCGATGATCCGCGCCTGCGCAACCGGGTCCATTTCTACGCTGACGCCGGGAACGGTGTTCGCCCGGAAAGCGGTGTCGGTGGTGTGAAGCACCTGGCCAACCTGGCCAACATCTATCCGGCTCACGAAGACACGAGCATCGCCAAGAGCATCCCGAACACGATCACCGGTGACGCCTACCTGAACGCCTTTGAAACAGCCGTGCTCGACGCCGGCTACAGCGGCTACTCCATGCCGTTCGGTCAGCAACTGGCGGTTGTCGTCTTTGGCAACGAGCCGATTCCGGTTCTCAGCGAAGAAGAGGGTGGACCAGGCAGCCCGGTTGTCAGCAATGCGCTTGCCGACAATCCCGAGGCCCCGCTGCTGAACGTCGGCTTGGATGTTGGCGCTGGCGCGCGCACCATGAAGATCAATCCTTCGACCGTGAAGATGATCATCGAGCGCAGCGGTGCAAAGATTCTGCGCTCGAACGTGGTAGCGAGCACTTACACTCACGACGGCAAGGAGATCACCGAGAACACCTTCGTCGCCGAACTCGACCGCCCGCTGACCGAAACGGAAGCGGAACTGGTATCCACCCTGGCGCAGCAGGAGGCGATCAGCCAGCGCTCGATCAACGGCAACATGCTCTACGGCCCCAAGGCGAAAGAGTGGGGCGCCTTCGATCCGAGCCAGTTCGTTCTGCTGGACGGGACGAAGATGGCTGGTCCGACCATGACCGAGGATACGCAAGGCCCGGTCTCACCCCCAGCGCAACAGGTAATCATCCAACAGCCTGTCAGCCCGGCCCACCCGAACGAGGTTCGCATCGCCGCCGGTAAGGCGCACAGCATTCTCGAGCGGGTCAGCAAGACTGTGCGCCTGCACATCCAGGATCAACACGTCACCCTGGGGCGGATTGTGCAGTCGCTGGGGATCAAGGCTGAGGACATCGGAATGGATGTCATCGGCGCGCTCACGCGCTCGCGCGGCCTGATCCAGAGCAACATCGACGATCTGGTGAAAACGCCGTTGGCCAACATCGAGAATGGTCTCTTCACGGCAGGGGTCAAGGATCACCTGAAGAAGCTCGACGACTACCTGAAGTACCGTCACGCAGAAGAGGCGAACATCCAGGCGGCCAAGATCAATCCGTGGAACGAGACCTTGCAGAAGGGCTTCAACCTGACCGACAAGCCCGGCAGTGGAATCCTGACGAGCGTGGCGCGCGCCGAACTGGCGAAGATGGAATCTGGCCCGGATGGTGTCGCGCTCAAAGCGGCCGGCAAAGCCTACAACGAGATGATCGAAGGTCTGCAAAAGTACGCTGTCGATCGCGGCCTTGAGTCGCAGGACACGATCAACGCATGGCAGAACGTGTTCCCGAACTACGCCCCGTTCAACCGCGATCTCGATCTGGTCAGCACTTTCTCGACCGGCTCCCAGGGCGCTTCCACGCGCGCTGGTGCGACGCAGCGTTTCATGGGTAGCGAGGCCGCCATCCAACCGATCCTGGCCAGCACGCGCTTGCTGGGGCAGCGCATCGTCAATCGTGGCGAGGCCGCGCGCATCGGCCAGGCACTGCTCAATCTGGCGACCAAAAACACCCCGATGTTCAAGGCAACGGACGGCAAGTGGTATCCGATGTGGAAGGTGGATACCTATCCCAATATCCGCACGGTCAAGGTGGTGAATGTCTATCGCTTCAAGGACATCAACGGCCAGCCCATCCTGAACAGCGGCGGGGTCCCGCTGGAAATGTACAATCAGGCGTCGGCCGATGCGTACCTGGCCGCCAACACGAACAACCAGGGTGGTCCCAAGGTGGTGGTATCCCTTGGCCCGCAGGAGCGCGTGCAGGTCATCCAGAATCCGAACTACATCGCCCGTGACAGCGTGGTGATCGTCCCGGTGAATGGTGAGAACCGCGCCATCGTGTTCAACGATCAGTCCGAGGATGCGGTCGAGATTTACCGCAACTTCAAGGATATGGACACGCGCAAGCTGGGGGCCATGCTGGTCTTGCCGGCCATCGCTTCGAGGTGGATCATCGCCACCGCGACCGGCTACAACCCTGTCTTCTCCCTGTTCAACTTCGCGCGTGACATGCAGGCGACGGCGGTCAATATGCAAGCCGAGAACATCCCGGGATGGACGGTCGGCGACTCGGCCGCGCTGCTCACGAGTTCGTTTGGCAACTTCGGTAGCCTGATGAAGTACCTTGAGCAAAGCTACAGGAAGACGCAAGGCAACACCCCGATGAACATCACCCCGGCGACGGGAACCCCGGCTTGGTGGATGGAGAAAGCCAAGCGGGCGGGTGGCCTGACCGGGATCATGGACTCCCTCATCGGGATTGAAGAGGCCGACGCACAGATTCGCGAGCTGTTCGGTGTCAAGCGCGCGGCCAAAGCCCGGCCCGATCCCGCCATCGAGGCCACCAACGCACTGACCACCGTCGGTGAAAAGCTCGCCGCCGCCCAGGAGTGGGGAACCGCCGTGCTTGAGGGCGAGGCCAAGGACAGGACTGGCAAAGTCATCGGCGCCATTGCCGTGCGTATTGCCAACCTCAACACCGCGGCCGAACTTGCCACGCGCACCGCGGCATTCAAGGGTGCCTACGAGAAGTTCATCGCCGCCGGCAAGACAGACGAGCAGGCTGCAACCCTGGCCGCCAATATCTCCAAGGGTATCTCGGTCAATTTCAACCGCAAGGGGCAGTTCTCGGCGCAGGCCGGCGCCCTGTTCCCGTTCTTCAACGCGGCTGCCCAGGGTAGCGCGCGCCTGGCCGAGACCATCTTCAACAAGAAGATCATCGACGTGGCCGACGGCAACGGTGGCACCTACAAGCAGCAGATCACGACCGTCACCTCGCTTGGATGGAAGCTGCTCGCAGCTCTGCCCGCGCTCGGGATGTTGCAGGCGCTGCTGCTCTCTGGCTACGACGACGATGAAATCCCGGAAGCCGACAAGGATCGTACCTTCATCATCCCGATGCCCAACGGTGGCTTCATCAAAATCCCGCTGGCGCTCGGCATGAACGTGCCGTTCAACATGGGGCGCGAGGGTGCCGACATGGTGCTCCGTCCGGGCAACCGCCTGAAGCACGCCGGGAATTTGCTGATGCAACCCCTGCAAGGATTCAATCCCCTGGGGGGCGCCGGCAACTTCATCCAGACCATCTTACCTGCCATCGCCGATCCGGTTGTCGGCCTGATCCAGAACCGTGACGCCTTCAATCGGCCGATCGCCAAGGAGGATTTCGACAAGAGCAAGCCGACGCCGGGCTGGACCCGTGCCAAGGAGGGTGCGACAACCCTGTCCAAGAAGCTCGCCTATGGGGCCAACTTCATCAAGGGTGGTGGGGAGTTCGGCATCGGTGCCATCAGCCCGACCCCGGATCAGATCGACTACACCCTTGGTCAGATCACCGGCGGCGTTGGTCGCGAGGTGTCGAAGGGCGCCCAGGCTATCGGCACAGGGTTCAACGCCGTCACCGGTCGTCCGCAGGAAGAGACCCCGTGGTATCGCGTGCCGCTGGTCGGGCGCCTCTATGGCAACGTCGATGAGGTGGGCAACGTCAAGGCGCAAATCTATGCCGCCAAGGAGGACATCAACGCGCTGGACTACGAGCACAAGCAGTTGCTGAAGGCCGGCGAGCGCGAGCGCGCAACCGAACTCCTGGCCAAGCACCCCGAGATCAAGCTCAAATCCAGGATCGACAGTCTGCTCCGCGAGGAGTCCGAGTTGCGCAAACAGCGGGTCAAACTGCGTGCCGACTCTGACGTTGAGGCGGTGAATGCCACCAACGCCAGGATCGACGAGAAGCTGCTCAGGTTGCGGGATGAAATCCGCAGGGTGAGGGGTTAGACCGCGACCCCCATGTTGCGCAAGTTGTTCTTGGCCTCTTCGATGTAGCGCCCAACATCCAGGTCCTGCGGGATGGTGTCGGGCAGC
>OFSE01000365.1_pt1 | contig 14117 bp, 14 predicted proteins | sample 1543261 | NCBI WGS metagenome assembly OFSE01 (sample SAMN07774225, study PRJEB24372) | wastewater metagenome | isolation source: Exp Tend VB 50WW | collected 2016-02 | reverse complement strand
CCGATCTACTTGGCTTTTGGCCAAGTCGACCCAGACCTCCCCGACGCCACATTCTCGAATGGCAGAGAGATCCTGAGGCTCGGTCAGCAGGAAGCTGCCGCGCCAGAATGGGTGTCGAACCCAAGAGCCGGCGAGCTTGTGGATGTACATGCCGAGACGAAGCTCGGATACGGGAATGCGTTTTACCAACTTATTTTCCTTTCTGAGTTGGGTGGTTAGGCGTGCGCCGAGGCTGGCACCCAGCGGTAGAGCGGAGGTAAGGTCACGCCAAGATTCTTGGATCAGCCGGAACCGCCGAAATTTCCGTCAGCCGATCAACATGGCTTTGTCTCGCGCTCGGTCGATGCGTTCCTGCATCGCCTGCATGACTTCTTCGTGGGTGTACGACTTGGCGTTGGGGTCGTCGGCCTCTCGGAGAGCTTCCTCGACCTCGCGGGTCATCCGCGCATATTCTTCCGGCCACAGCGCTTGCTCCATGCGCAGCGACGCCTGCCCAAGCAGGTGCAGCAGGCCGAACAGCCGCATGTCATTGGTGGCGACGACGTGCTCTCGAATCCGCTCCTGGATCACCTCGCAGGCCCGATGCGCCTCTGGCGTCGCCGTGCCCTCGTAGCCGGCTGGGAGTTCTGCTTCTTCAGCGATTCGCGCCCAAGCGATAGCCAGCGCCTCGATGGTGGACAGGTTCATTTGCTCATCCACTTGCGCAGCAGACGCTTTTTCAGGGAGGCGCGCTCTTGCGGATTGCGTCCCTTGTGGTTGGCAATGCGATCCGCCGTGGCGGCCTGGCGCTTGATGGGCCAGTAGGAGCGGCCATCCTTACCCATCGACCAGACGTTGCTGACCTGGTTTTCCAGTAGAGGCAGATGGGCGCATAGAGCTTCCGGCGACGCGCTGGCCAGCGCGGTGCGCTCGTGGGTTCGCCAGCGCTGATGCCAGAGTTTCTTGTCCTCGCGCTCGCTACGGCAGGTCGTGTGCCCAACGATGGGCGTTTTGCGGCGGCTGCGGCTCATGATGTGGTTGTCTCCAAGAACATTCAGGACAGGCTTTCTGGGTAGAGCGCCGTCAACCGGGACAGGGTTTCTTGCACTTGTTCCAGCGAGGTCATCAGATGATCAACCTGATCCTGAAGATCCACGGCGAGATCAAATAGCTCAGCCACTCGGCTGCGTGATCCCTCGTTGAACGCGGCCATTGCCAGTTGATGCAGCTTCAACAGGTCGGTGCGCAGTTGCGGAGGTGCGCCGTCTGCGCTGTCATTCAAATCGCCGCGCAGCACGTCCACGGCATCGACTGCACGCAGCAGTGCCGTGGTATCGAAATTCTCGGGAGTCAGTTCGTCCCATTCGTCGTCGGTGATGCGGGCTGCCATCAGGAGAGCTCCGATTAAGCGGTTGCGAGCGTTAGATGCCCGATCGGCTCGGCTGCTGGCCGTACCTTGATTTCGATGTCGTAGCCGAGGCGATTCAGACAATCCATCAGCTTGCGTTCGGATAGATTGGTGAAGTCGCCGCGCATCATGCCCGACACCTTCGGTTGCGGGATGCCCATGCGTTTGGCCGCCGCTTGTTGAGTCAGCCCAAGGGCGCGCATGGCCCTCCTGATCTCGACCACCAGGCCGGTCTTGATCTTGAGCTTTTCAGCGTCAGGCAGTCCAAGGTCGGCAAAGACGTTGCCCGAGCTGCGCTGAACCTCGACGCCTTCAATGATTCGTTTTTGCATTTCGTAGCTCCTGTGCCAATACCTCGGCCACCTTCAGCCGAGCGCGGATGATGTCCATGTCGGCCTTTGGCGTGGCGATTCCGCTCTTGCTCTTCTTCTGGAAGCAGTGCAGGACGAACACCGCTTCCGCAAACTTGACCGTGTATACCGCTCGATAGGTGCCGCCGGCATCGTCTTCGACGACCTCCAGCACGCCGGCACCACCGAACCCCTTGAGCACCTTTGCTGCGTCATCCTGATCGCCTATCTGCGCCAACGAGAGCGCGTAACCGAAACGGCGACGCACGTCGGACGGCAACGCCATCAAATCCTTGTGGCTGCTCGCGATCCATTCGAGCGGTTTTTCTTTGTTTGTCATGACGGAATTTTATACCTGTTCAGGTAATGATGTAAACGCGGCAACCTCAAGGAGGTGTCGTAAAACATTTGTTTTGCGACAGGCTGTCAGCCGCCGCTGTGCTACCTGTGCAACACCCCCTCAAAAATGTACGGAAAACTCTATCGCTATTCACTATTATGCGGAAACCTGTTTTTGATGGTTATCCGCCTATGTTGGTTGGCTACATGCGCGTGTCGTCGGACTCCGACCGCCAGAGCACGGACTTGCAGCGCGACGCGCTGCTCGCCGCCGGCGTCGATCCGCGTCACCTGTTTGAGGATCGTGCCTCTGGCGCGAAGGATGACCGTGCCGGCTTGGCGCGGGCGCTTGAGTTCGTTCGAGCCGGCGATGTGCTGGTGGTGTGGAAACTCGACCGGCTCGGTCGCTCGCTGTCGCACCTGCTCGCCATTGTGACTTCGCTCAAGGACAAGCGGGTGGCGTTCCGCTCGCTGACAGAGAACCTGGACACTACGACGCCCTCGGGCGAATTCCTGTTCCAGGTGTTCGGTGCGCTCGCGCAGTACGAGCGCGCCTTGATTCAGGAGCGCGTCGTCGCGGGCTTGGCCGCCGCACGCAAACGCGGCCGGATCGGCGGCCGGCCGCAGGCGATCACTGGTGAGAAGCTGGACGCCATCGTCGCCGCGCTCGATGGCGGCATGTCTAAGGCGGCGGTGTGCCGCAACTTCAATGTCAAGCGCACTACGTTGATCGAAACATTGACGCGAGCAGGTTGGCGTGGTGCGGGAAGGACGGTCGATGAGCAACAAGAATAAGCTACTCACCGTCTTTTCTGACGCAGAGCAGGAAGCCTTGTACCGCCTACCGGACTTCGACGATGCTCAGCGGCTGGAATACCTGGCGTTGGCCGAATCTGAACTGGCGTTCGCCAGCAGCCGGCCTAGCCTGCAGGCCCAAGTCTATTGCGTCTTGCAGATCGGCTACTTCAAGGCCAAGCATGCTTTCTTCCGCTTCGATTGGCATGAGGTCGAGGACGATTGCGCCTTCGTGCTGAGTCGCTATTTCCACGGCGAAGCGTTCGAACGCAAGGCGATCACCAAGCATGAGCACTACAGCCAGAGGGGTCAGATCGCCGAACTGTTCGGCTACCGGTCGTGGGCGGCTAGCTTCCTGCCGCAACTGGCACAGCAGGCTGAACAGATCGTGCGGCGCGACGTAATGCCAGGATTCGTGGCCGCCGAACTGATCGTTTGGCTCAGCGAGCACAAAATCATCCGGCCCGGCCACACCACCTTACAAGAGCTGGTCAGTGAAGCCCTGTCCACCGAACGCAGGCGCTTGGGCGGCTTGCTGGCAGAAGTGTTGGACGAATCGGCCAAAGCTGCGCTGGGCCAGCTCCTGGTGCGTGACGACACCCTGTCTCAACTGGCAGCGCTCAAGCAGGACGCTAAAGATTTCGGCTGGCGTCAGATGGCAGGGGAGCGCGAGAAGCGCGCCACGCTGAAGTCCTTGCACGGGATCGCCAAGGCGCTGCTGCCCAAGCTCGGCATCTCGCAGCAGAACCTGCTGTACTACGCGAGCCTGGCGAACTTCTATACCGTCCATGACCTGCGCCACCTGAAGGCGGAGCAGACCCGGCTCTACCTGCTGTGCTATGCCTGGGTACGTTACCGGCAGCTCACCGACAACCTGGTCGACGCGATGGCCTTCCACATGAAAAAACTTGAGGACGAGAGCCGCACGGGTGCGAAACAGTCCTTTGTCGCCGAACAGCTGCGACGCCATCAGGAAACGCCGCAGGTTGGCCGCCTGCTGTCGCTGTACGTGGACGACAGCGTGGCCGATCCGACGCCGTTCGGCGAGGTGCGCCAACGCGCCTACAAAATCATGTCCAGGGAATTGCTGCAAAACACGGCGCAGCGCATGAGCGTCAAGCCACTGAACAAACTGGCGCTGCACTGGCAGGCGGTGGACGGCCTGGCCGAACGCATTCGACGCCATCTACGGCCGCTGTACGTCGCGCTCGACTTCGCCGGCACGGCCCCCGATAACCCATGGCTCGCGGCGCTGACTTGGGCCAAGAGCGTGTTCGCCAAGCAGCAGCGCCTATCACAACGGCCACTCGACGAATGTCCGGCGGCAACGCTGCCGAAACGCTTGCGTCCGTACCTGCTGATGTTCGATGCCGAAGGCACGCCGACAGGCCTGCATGCCGATCGTTACGAATTCTGGCTTTACCGTCAGGTCAGGAAACGCTTCCAGGCGGGCGAGCTCTACATTGACGATAGCTTGCAGCACCGGCATTTGTCCGACGAGTTGGTTTCGATGGACGAGAAAGCCGCCGTGCTCGCGCAGATGGACATCCCCTTCCTGCGGCAGCCGGTCAGTGCCCAGCTCGATGCACTGGCGGCCGAGTTGCGTGCGCAATGGGTGGCGTTCAATCGCGAGCTGAAACAGGGCAAGCTGACGCACCTGGAATACGACAAGGACACGCAGAGACTGACCTGGCGCAAGCCCAAGGGGGAGAACCAGAAGGCGCGCGAGCAAGCTCTCTACGAGCAACTGCCATACTGCGATGTCGCCGACGTGTTTCGCTTCGTCAACGGCCAGTGCCAGTTCCTGTCGGCGCTGACACCATTGCAGCCACGCTATGCGAAGAAGGTAGCCGACGCCGACAGTCTGATGGCGGTGATCATTGCCCAAGCCATGAACCACGGCAACCAGGTTATGGCACGTACCAGCGACATCCCGTACCACGTCCTGGAGAGTACCTACCAGCAGTACCTGCGCCAGGCGACGCTACATGTGGCCAACGATTGCATCAGCAACGCCATCGCCGCACTGCCGATCTTCCCGCATTACTCGTTCGACCTCGATTCGTTGTACGGTGCCGTTGATGGGCAGAAATTCGGCGTCGAGCGACCAACTGTGAAGGCGCGCTACTCGCGCAAATATTTCGGCCGCGGCAAGGGCGTCGTCGCCTACACGCTGCTGTGCAATCACGTGCCGTTGAACGGCTACCTGATAGGCGCACACGAGTACGAGGCTCACCACGTGTTCGACATCTGGTACCGCAACACGTCGGACATCGTGCCGAGCGCGATCACCGGCGACATGCACAGCATCAACAAGGCCAACTTCGCCATCCTGCACTGGTTCGGACTTCGTTTCGAGCCGCGCTTCACCGACCTCGACGACCAGTTGCAGGAGCTGTATTGCGCCGATGATCTGGCATTGTACGAGAAATGCCTGATCCGGCCGGCTGGCCAGATCGACCGGCAACTCATCGTCGGTGAGAAGGCGAACATCGACCGAATCGTCGCCACACTGGGCCTGAAGGAAATGACGCAGGGCACGCTGATCCGCAAGCTGTGCACCTATACGGCGCCGAACCCGACGCGGCGCGCAATCTTCGAGTTCGACAAGCTCATCCGCAGTATCTACACACTGCGCTACCTGCGCGACCCGCAACTGGAGCGTAATGTTCACCGCTCGCAGAACCGCATTGAGTCCTATCACCAGCTACGCTCGACCATCGCCCAAGTCGGTGGGAAGAAGGAATTGACCGGCCGCACCGACATCGAAATCGAGATCAGCAACCAGTGCGCCAGGCTGATCGGCAACGCGATCATCTTCTACAACTCGGCGATCCTGTCCCTGCTGCTGACGAAGTACGAGGCAGCTGGCAATGCCAAGGCGCTGGCGTTGATCACGCAGATGTCGCCAGCGGCCTGGCGGCACATCCTGCTGAACGGGCATTACACCTTCCAGACTGACGGCAAGTTCATCGACCTGGATGCGCTCGTGGCGGGACTGGAGCTGGGCTGACGGAAATTTCTGGGATTCCGGCGTACAACCCCCACTTGGACGAGGCTGTGTTCGACTCACCCTGTGCAGTTAACTCCGCCCAGGCCGTGGCCATGCCGTGCAGGCGCAGCTCCTTGAGTTCCGCCATCAAATCACGCATGACCGACCTCCTCGGCCTGGCCACGCAGGCGGTCGTAGCGCGCCGTGTTAGCGACGGGGGCTTCCTTGAGCGACAAGTGGGTTTCGACGCTGGGTGGTGGTTCGGTCGCGGCCAGGCGCGCCACGACATTGAGGATGTGTTCGGCGCTCAGGCTGCCGCTTTCCAGTACCAGCTCAACAGCCACCAGCACCGCATCGAGCCCGGCGACCGGTACGGCAGCCAGAACTTGCGCCATGATCCGGTCACCGCCGGCATGACGCCCCAGACCGTGCTTAAGCTGACGCAGCGGCGCCGGCAGATCAGCAAAGGGCGCGCCGTTGCGCAGCGCACCGGGCTTGCGTTCGATCAGCGGGAGGTAGTGCTGCCAGTCATAGCTGACCTGGTCGCGATCCAGCAAGCGGACATGGCTGGCGATCAGCGCGTCGTCAGCCACCACCTCGATTCGCGTCGGATACAAACGGCTGCTGACCCACTTACCCGCGTACTCACACGGCACCGAGTAGCGGTTGCGCCCGACGCTGACCAGGCAGGTGCTGGAGACCCGCGCAGGCCGCTCGACGTAACCGTCGAATGGCGCTGGCACAGGCATCAGTTCAGCGCGCTCCAACTCCAGCACTTCGGCCACACTCAGCCCGCTGTATTGAGGGTGCGTCAGCTCGTTCCAAAGCGCGCGGCAGCGCTGGCCCAGCCAGGCATTGAGTTCCTCGAAGGAGTGAAACTGGCAGTCCTGGGCGTCTAGCCAGATACGCCTGCGGCTGTCTTGCACGTTCTTTTCAACGATGCCCTTTTCCCAACCAGCGGCGACGTTGCAGAAGTCCGGATCGAACAGGTAATGCGCGCACATCACCGCAAAGCGCGCATTCACCGCCCGGCCTTTGCCCTTATTGACCTTGTCGACGGCGGTCTTCATGTTGTCGTAGATGCCCCGGCGCGGCACGCCGCCCAAGGAGCCGAACGAGCGTGTATGGGCGTCAAATAACATCTCATGGCCCTGGCTCGGATACGCCACAAGCCAGAACGCACGGCTGGCACACAGCTTCAGATGTGCCACCTGCATACGCCGGTAAATGCCGCCGACCAGCAAGCCTTCCTCGCTCCAGTCAAACTGAAACGCCTCGCCAAGAGCAAAGGTCAGCGGCACAAAGGCCTGCGACGCCTTGCCCTGTCCCCCTCGCCAGGCACGGATAAACGCGGTGAGCTGGCTGTAGCCACCGTCATAACCTTCGGCTTTGATTTGCGCCAACAGCGCCTTGGCACTGCGCCGCTGTTGCTTGGGCCGCAGCGAATCGGCTTTTAGCGCCTGCTCCAGCGTGGCGTGAAAAGGGCTGAGTTTGTTGAAGATCGCGCGGCGTTGGTAGACCGGCGGCTTGGCCTCAGGTGCTCTGACCCACTTGCGAATCGTGTTGCGCGCCAACCCGGTGCGCTTGGCTATCTCATGCAGCGACAGCTTGTCGCGGAAATACATCCGGCGAATTTTGCCCATCATTTCCATACTGATCACCCTGTGTTCTCCTGCTCAAAAATTGAGCAGAAGCAGTTGAACACCTGGGTCAGTTTTCAGTCGGCAGAACAGCCTCTACTGGGTCAGTTTTCGGTCAGCGGCAACACCCTGGCCCGCTACTCGTCCCCCGAGGGACACCTGATCTGCGACTACCGCTATGGCCTGAGGGAGGCCATTGCCGACGGGGTGTGCCGCGCGCCCCGCATCGTCCTTCTCGATAACCAGAAGGTGAAGCTAACTGAAGAACTGGAGACCGAGAGCACCGTCAGGCTGTTCCCCAGCATCGCCAAGCTGCTTGGTGAATCCCCCGTCACCTTCGAAGAGCTGTTGCGCCATGACGAGGTGATCGACCAACTGCTCGGCCTGGGATGCGCCAAGCTGGATGAGCTTCGCCAGATCAAGCCGGATGCAGCCGGCCTGGTGGTCGCCACCGATATTGAGCACGCCCAGCAGATTGTCCAGGCTCTGGAAGCCAGCGGGGAAGGTTGCCGCGTAGTGACCAACCGGACTCCGAATGCCCAACAGGTGATCAATGCGTTCAGGCACAGTGATTGCCGCTGGATCGTCGCTGTTGGGATGATCAGCGAGGGTACGGATATCCCCCGCCTGCAGGTGTGCTGCTACCTCAGCCGCATCCGTACTGAGCTGCACTACCGGCAAGTCCTGGGGCGCGTGCTGCGGCGGATGGGCGAGTCCGATGATCAGGCTTGGCTGTTCATGCTGGCGGAGCCAACATTGCGGCGCTTTGCGGAGCGCATTGCGGATGATCTGCCGGATGACCTGGCAGTGCTGAGCCGGGTGAAGATGCCCGCTGCCTCTTCTGGTTCGATGGCTGGTGGGATGGGGGCTACCTGCGATATCGATGGCTGCGGTGGAGGCGAGGCCGGGCAAAGTCTTGGTGCAGGTTTGGCGGGTGCCTACTCGCTGGGGGATTTTGCTGCTGAGCCGAGCTATCAGGTCAGTTTTTCTCAGCACTATCGGCAGTTGTTGTTGGCTTGCCTCTGATGGTCGGTAAGCAGTTAGCCCCAACTAGGGTGAGGCTGCCCGAAGTCTGACCGAGCCAACACAGGCCAGTCACCAGCCTTTCACCAATTCCGCGCCGAGCGGCCCAATGCGCTCTCGGGGCGTTCAGCTATTCGCGAAAGGCATCTCTTGGCCGATAGCTGGTCCGCTTTGTGCCACAAGCGGACGTTAAGTCGGTGAGTTATCTGTCTTGGCAAATCGGTTTGGGCCTAAGCCCTCGCTACACAGGAAATGGCGGCAACAACCTGGCCAGCAATAAAAAGCCGCCTTGCGGCGGCTCTATCCCTAAAGCAGTCATGCCCAAACTGGACGGTCAAAGGGAGGATTTCACTAAACAGGCTCTACTTATCGCTCCAGGGTTACCGGGGCCTGCGGGGCAATGTTCACCTTGAGTTCAAAGATGTCCGGCCGGGCATAATGGCCGACGACATCAAAGTCCAAGTTGGCTTGGCTAAGCAGATCCATATTGAGGTCTGCATAGATTTCTGTCTCGCAGTCGAACACCGGCCCTGCCAGTACTTCTCCGAGCGGACTTACAACCATGCTGCCCCCTCGCATCACGTAATCGTCCTCGTTGAACTCCAGGCCGAATGCATCGCGGTGCTGTTGTGGGTATTCACCAAGACGGATTGCCTGGCAGGCTGACAACACATAAACACGCCCTTCAAGAGCAATGTGCACCATGGAGCTGGCCCAGGACGGACGGTCATCTGCTGTCGGGGCGCAGTAGATCTGAACACCCTGGGCATACATGGCCTGGCGTAGTGCTGGCATGTAGTTCTCCCAGCAAATCACGCTCCCCAGGACGCCAAAATCAGTTTCTACAGGCTCGATTGTCGAGCCATCACCGAAGCCCCAAATTAGTCGTTCCTGGCCGGTGGGCATCAGCTTGCGGTGGTAACCGGCAATACCCCGGCCTGGGGCGATGGTGACCGCGGTGCAGTAAAGGGTGCGACCGAAGCGCTCGATTACACCAATCACAGTGGTAACCCCTGTGTGCTCGACACTTTCAGCAAGCAATGCCAGTTCCGGCCCATCCAGCGTCACAGCCCCATCGACATAGCGTTGGTACAGCTCACGCCCGCTGATGCTGCGATTACCCACTACGCTACCGAAAGCTATCCCCTTGGGATATCCGCCAATGAACGCTTCAGGGAATACGGCCAGCCTTGCACCTTGATCTGCTACGCGCCGCAGAATTGTGGAAGCCTTTTCAACGCTGGCTGCAGGATCATAAGGAACAGAGGCGGCCTGGATGACTGCAATTTTGGTCATGAAAAACTCCTGAGGGCAGTAAGAACCTAGAAACGTGTGATGTCGTTGTCGCGGGTTTCCGGCAAGGTCTTCCACAGCACGATGAGGCATGCCAGCGAGACGGCTGCTAGATAGGCGGCAGGGATGTTCGCGTCGCCAGTCTGGCTAATCAGGGCGGCGGCAATGAAGGGGCCTGGGCCTGCGAGTGTCGCCAGGGCCAGGTTGTGACCGAGCGCTGCTCCCGTGGAGCGGATGGACGCTGGAAAGACTTCAACCAGCAGCACCACATCCATCACCGCAGTTACAGCCACAAGTAGTCCCAGAACGATCAATCCTGCGAGGATTGCCACTGGGTTGCCGGTGTTGAGCAGCAGGAAGATTGGATAGGCCAGTACAGAGAGTGCGGCAGCAGCACTGAGCAGCAGCTTGCGTCGCCCGATGCTGTCGCTGAGCCGGCCGATCAGTGGATTGGCAATGACATAGACAACCAGCGCGATGCTGCACAGCCATAGTGCATTGCTTCGTGGTAGCCCAACGGTAGTGACCAGGTGGTTATTGGCGTAGGTGATGAAGTAGTAGAGCGAGACGCCGAACAGCGCTGAGAAGGCGAAAGTAGTGATGAAGGCGCGACGGTGTACAGACTTGCTCGGTGCTTCGAACTGTTGTGAATCGCGTTGACGTACCAGCTCTTCATACACGGGGGTATCACCCAGCTTCCGGCGGATGAAGATGGCGATACCGGTCATCACGATGGAGGCAACGAATGGGATCCGCCAGCCCCAGGACGCCAGTTGCTGGTCATCGAGTGTTGAGGTGAGGCTCGCGGCGGTGAACGTACCAAACAAGAAGGCCAAGCCAGCCGTTCCAGTGATAACGCTGGCTGCCGTCGCGCGGCGGTTGGACGGAGCACTCTCTACGATGTAGATACCTGCGCTAGACCATTCGCCCCCTACCATCATGCCTTGCACGAAACGCATGACGATCAGCAAGACAGGTGCAGCGATACCGATTGCCTCATAGGTGGGCAAAAGTCCGATGATCGTGGTGCACACACCCATACCGAAGACAGTGATGATAAGCACCGCGCGGCGACCGAGGCGGTCACCGATGGGCCCCAGAATCAATGCTCCAAATGGTCGCGATACGAAGCCTACGGCGAACACTGCCAGCGACGACAGCAGCGATACACCTGGGGCGCTAGAGGGGAAGAACAACATACCGATCACGGCAGCGAAGTAGCCGTAGATGGCGAAGTCGAACCACTCCATGAAGTTGCCGATACCCACCGCGATTGCACGCTTGCGAATGTCTGACTGCTCACCCTTGGTATGGATACTGCTTGGATTTACTTTTTTATTAATTGCGTCCACGGTGCTCCCCAGCTTTTCTTAGGTGTGTATGGGCAGCAGACTATGAATCCTCTCGGCCGCAGAGCAAACGATTAGAAAATATGAGCCGGATTAGTGTACGTAATATCTCGAGAATTGATCTGAACCTGCTGCTGACGTTCCACTGCCTGATGACCGAGCGCAGTGCCACCCGAGCCTCGGCCATGCTGCATGTGACCCAGGGGGCAGTTAGCTCGGCGTTGCGTCGTTTGCGTGAGCATTTCGGAGATGAGCTCTTTATCCGCACCGCTTCCGGAATGCAGCCAACCCGTAGGGCGATGGAGCTGGCGCCGAAGATCGCCGAGGCCCTTACGTCTATCTCAGGCGTGCTTGGGGCAGAGCCGGATTTCTCCGCACACGACTCGAGCTACATTTTCAACATCGGTCTGTCCGATGATATTGAGGCCTATCTCGCTCCGCGGATCGTTAACGCCGCAGCGGATCAGGGGCTGGGAGTGAGCTTTTCGTTCCATCAGAGCAACAGCTCACTGTGGAAACAGTCGCTACAAGATCCGGACATGGATCTAGTGATTTGCAGCGAGCCGAAAGACTTCAGCAGCGGGTATTCATCCAAGGTGCTGTTTTCCTCGTCATACTCCTGCTTGTACCTGCCTGGCGCAGACAACGCAGGCACACCTATCGGCCTGGAGGAGTACTTCGAGGCAAGCCATGTGCGAGTTTCCTATGACGGCCGCCGCGGCTTTATCGACGACATGTTCGAAGCGGCGGGCTATTCGAGGCGTGTTATAGCCTCATTCACCCACTTCAGTGGCGCGCTCACCACGTTGATCAGCAGCGGCGCGATAGCCACAATTCCCACGTTCGCCGCCGAGAGCTATTCGGCCATGACTCGGCTAAGTATTTGTCCGGCGCCGATTCCGGTTCCATCATTTCGATGCTTCATGGTTTGGGACATTGCCAAGAACAGTAAGCCTCAGCACGAATGGCTGCGGCTATTCATCGGGCAGCTGACACAGAAGCTTGCTTAGACTTGGTCGCAGGTAGCCAGGAGTTACGGGAAAAAGGGGGCGGATTTATTGGAATCATCGACCGCTTCTGACCGATTTGTGCCGGTCGTCAAGGACCGCTTCGGATCACTCTCAACCGGATCGCGGGCCAGCTGATTTGCTAAAAACCCGCGCCAAACTCAACGAAGGATTTCGCATGATCCGTTTTTTTTGGTTCTTCGCGGAGTCTGGGGGAAGAGCGAGTTGACAGTCAGGGAAGCAGGTAAATTGGCAGTCGCCAAACACACCCTTCACCTGTCCCTGCTGTCGCCGTGCATCCTATTGATCTTGCCGCTTTCTGGCCAGGCTACGACGCCGTTACCTGTCGCCCATCTACCGATAACACCCTCCTCATTGAGCTTGAACCTCAAGCCGGCTCTCTTCCTAAGTGCGGGCGTTGTGGCCAGTTCAGCCCGTTGATTCACGATCGCCGGATTCGTCTGGTGCGTGATCGTGATCTGTTCGATCAGCGCGTCCTGCTTCAACTACCAGTGCGCCGAGTCGATTGCCTGAGTTGTGGGCGGGTGACCGAGCGGATCGACTGGTTGGAGCCAGCATCTCGGCTGACCCAGCGGTTACGGATATGGCTCGAAAGCTTGCTGCGGCTGCTGCCGATCAGCCACGTCAGCCAGCTCACCGGCCTGCATTGGCACACCCTCAAAACGCTCGATAAACGACGCCTTCAAGCCGAGGTAGGCAACTTCGATTCAACCGGTGTCCGCCGCCTGGTGATGGACGAGTTCGCCCTGCACAAAGGGCATCGCTATGCCACGGTCATCATGGATGCCGAGCGAACGCGGGTATTGTGGGTCGGCCACGGCAACAGCCGCGAGGCGGTCCGCCCGTTCTTTGAATTGCTCGGCAAGCACTGCCAGCAGATAGAGGCGGTGGCCATGGACATGAACACGGCTTTTGATTTGGAGGTGAAGAAGCATTGCCCGCAAGCCGAAGTGGTGTACGACCTGTTTCACGTCGTCGCGCGCTACGGTCGGGATGTGATCGACCGTATCCGGGTTGACCAGGCCAACCTCCTGCGCGAAGACAAGCCGGCACGAAAGGCGGTCAAGCAAAGCCGCTGGCTGCTGCTGCGCAATCGCAACAACCTGAAGGACGGACAAGCCGTGCAGCTTCAAGAACTACTCGCGGCCAACCAGCCGCTGGCTACGGTCTATGTCCTCAAGGATGCGCTGAAGGATGTCTGGTTCGCCCCCAGCGTACGAGAGGGCTGGCGCCGCTGGCGAACCTGGTTGCGGCACGCCCGGGACAGCGGCCTCGCGCCGCTACAGCGCTTCGCTCGCAACCTGCGCAAATACGCCCGAGGCATCCTCGCCAGTGCCAACTTCCATATGCATACCAGCGTCCTTGAGGGCGTCAACAACCGCATCAAGGTGATCAAGCGTATGGCCTATGGTTTTCGGGACTCGGAATACTTTTTCCTGAAAATCAAGGCTGCCTTCCCCGGGAAAGCGCGATGAACCTTTTTTTTGGCGATCACGCTCGGCCTGATGGTTGGCTGCTCGTCGAGTTCAAGTGCGATCTGATCAGTGAGCGGTAGCGCAAGTGGATCGCCTCAGCCAAGCAGCGTTGTTGCCGGCGGCCGGAAGAAAGCGGCGGGAAAGCCTTGAACTAGTAGCGGAAAGGATGAAACTTTATTTTTACGATTCTCAGCATTTTCCAAGGTTGAGCGAAAATTAGGATGATACTTTAATGATTCCGGCCTCCATCCCCACAAAACGCTTGCAGATGGCAGAATTGAAATAAGTCATTGTTTTAAATGGATTTTTGCAGGAATTGCTACGTTGCAGGGTCCTGTAGTTAGGATGACACTTTATTTTCCTCCCACAGAAACGCGAGCACGGGCTGCACGCAAGCTCGCGTTGATCGAGCAGAAGATGGCCGACTTGGTCGTCATGCAGCAACT